>Ga0134125_10003500_pt1 | contig 18130 bp, 16 predicted proteins | sample KB31751_FD_96464 | JGI IMG/M metagenome (GOLD analysis project Ga0134125, IMG submission 96464) | Terrestrial soil microbial communities with excess Nitrogen fertilizer from Kellogg Biological Station, Michigan, USA - KB3-175-1 | ecosystem: Environmental > Terrestrial > Soil > Unclassified ... | reverse complement strand
CGGGTGGACGGAGGTGCACTGCGCGAAGTCAGTTCCGCAGCGCGTGACCCATGGGCATGGGCCATCGACGCACAGAACTGCGGTTACCAGTGTACTACAGCGCCGTTGCCGCGCCGACCGCCCTCTGCCCCTCCACACGGGCCGGTCGCGCGGGGTTATCCACCACCCTGAGCCGCACCGGCACCGGCACCGGTGAGGCGGGCAGGATCGGACCATGAGGACCCCCTTCCGCCGCCGAACCTGCGGCATCGTGGTGCTTGCCGCCGCCCTGGCATTCCACGGCCCCGGCGCCGCCGTCAAGTCCGACCGGGGGCCCGGACCGCCAGAACCAGCGGACATGTCCCCGGCAGGCCGGCCCGCATCCCCTGCCGGGGCCTGGGGGTGGCCGGTGGGCGGTCCCGGGGGCCTGCTGCAGGAATTCGACCCCCCGGCATCGCAGTGGGGTGCCGGGCATCGCGGGGTCGACCTGCTGGCGACGCAGGGCACCCGGGTGCGCTCCCCCGCCGCCGGGGTGGTCGCCTTCGCCGGCGTCGTGGTCGACCGCCCCGTCATCACCGTGGACCACGGCCGCGGCCTGGTCTCGAGCTTCGAACCCGCAGTGGCGGGCCTGGCCGTCGGCCAGGCCGTCACCCGGGGCCAGGTGCTCGGTGCGGTCGGCAGCGGCGGGCACTGCTCGACGGTCTGCGTGCACTGGGGCGTGCGCCGGGACGGCGCCTACATCGATCCGCTCACGCTGGTGATGGACCGGCGGCCCTCGATCCTGCTTCCGGTCCCCCCGGGGTCGGACCGCCCATAGCCCGCCGGTAGACCTCGACCATCCTGGCCGTTTGCCGGCTTTGCAGGAAGCGTCCGGCCTCCACGGCCGCGTCCCGTTCCGGGCGGAGCCTCCGCAGGTCCGCGGTGGCGACGGCCAGCGTCCGGGCCAGGCCCTCGACGGTGTCGTCGACGGTGAGCCAGAGCAGGTCCCCGGGCAGGTCGGCGGCGATCCGGTGGTCGCTGAGGATGGTCGGGGTGCCCAAGGCCGCCGCCTCGTACACCGTCATCCCCTGCGTCTCGAAGCCCTGCGAGGTCTGGACCAGGGCGTCGCTGCGGCGCAGTTCGGCCAGCATCTGCCGGTAGGGCACACGCCCGCGGAAGGTGATCGAGGCGGCGGTGATGTCGACGGCGAGGCGTTCTGCACGATGGCGCTCGGCCCCGTCCCCGAACACGTGGATGTCGGCGCGGATCCCGGAGGAGGCAACGGCCTGCAGGAAGGGGATCAGCCGCTTCTCGGCACTGAAACGGCCGATCCAGGTCAGCATCGGGCGCTCCCGCGGGGCGCGGTCGCGGGGCACCGCCAGCAGGTCGCGGGCCACATCGTCATCCAGCCCGGTCGGGATGACCTCGGCTCGCCAGCAGACGCCATGGTCCTGGAGCAACTCCGCGAAGTGCGTGGAGGGGGCGGTGACCGCCGCGGCCCGGGAGGCAAAGCCGCGCAGGTAGGCCCAGGCGTCGACGGGTGCGGGGGCCCCGGTGCGCAAGACCTGCCGCTGCATGAGCCCGAAACCGCGTTGGAGCAGTCCGGGCAGCGGCATCGTCGCACGGAGGCCGGCTTCGACGTGGTTGTGCATGGTGTGCACGACCGGGACGTCGAGGGCCCCGGCGACCGCGTAGCCCACCACGGCCGCCCAGAAGTCCGCCTGGACGTGGATGACATCCGGCGTACCGCGTTCGCGCAATCCGGCGGCAACGGCGTTGACGGTGCGCCGCAGGGGCAAGCTCAGGCCGTACTCGCCGGGACCCAACGGCAGGGTGGGCATGGCGAGCACGTCGGGATCCGGCGCTCCATGTCCCCGGCGCAGGCCGGGCGAGACGATCGTGACACGGTGTCCGGCCCGCTGGAGGAACTTGCGCTGCAGTTGAACCGAGGTCTGCATTCCACCCAGGGTCCGGGGATGCTGGTCGGCGAACACTGCGATGTGCAGGGCGCTGTTCATGCGGGACCTCCGGTTCGGGGCCCGCTTCCGGGCCGGTGCCGTGGACGTCGGTCCGGCCGGTGCGCTGGTGCGCACCGGCCGGGTGGGTAGGGCGAGTGGGGCTTGAACCCACGACCCAGGGATTATGAGTCCCTTGCTCTAACCAACTGAGCTATCGCCCCGTGCGGCCACCGGATATGGGCAGGGCGCCCCTGCCATCCTAATGGAAACCCCGGGCCGGCCCGGTCTCCCGCGCCGGCGCTCAGCCCGGCAGGAAGTCGTCGGCGTCGGCACCGCGGTAGAGGGCCTCGAAGATGTCCATGGATTTGGCCTCGCTGTGCTGTTCGGCCTTGCGCAGGCCGGCCGCGCCCATCCGGGCCCGCCCCTCGGCGTCGAGGGCGAGGATGGCATCCAGTCTTCGGGCGAGGTCGGTGGCATTGCCGGGTTCGAAGAGGTAGCCGTTGACGCCGTCGTCCACCAGGTGCGGCAGTGCCATGGCGTCGGCGAGGACGACTGGCGTCGAGGCCGACAGCGCCTCGAGGGTCACCAGCGACTGCAGTTCGGCCGTGCCGGGTTGGCAGAACACGTCGGCCTGCAGGTAGGCGATGCGCAGCTCGCTGTCGTCGACGTGGCCGGTGAAGTGGACCCGCTCCGAAAGCCCGAGCTCGGCGGCCCGGCGCTCGAGTGGTTCGCGCTGCTCCCCCGCGCCGACCACCGTCAGGTGCGGTGCCGGCGAGGCGGTGGACAAGCCCAGGGCCTCGATGAGGACGTTGACGTTCTTCTCCACGGCGAGCCGGCCGACAAACAACACCATGGGCCACGGCTTCCGCTCCACGTGTTCCCCAGCCTCCAGCTGGTAGTTGGCGGCTTTGATGCCGTTGGACAGCGGCAGCACCTTGCGCAGGCGGGCATGGCGCATCATGGCGCGTGCGGCCAACGGGGTGGGCGTGGTGACGACGGCCGCCTTGCCCATGATCTTGCCCATGTCCCGCCACGAGTTGCGGGCCACGATGCGCTTGAACCACTTGGGGAAGGGCAGGAACGGGTCCAGGTTCTCGGGCATGAAGTGGTTGGTCGCAATCGTGCGGATCCCGCGGCGGGCCGCCTCCTGCACGGCAGCCTGCCCGACCATGTAGTGGCATTGGACGTGGACGACGTCGGGCTTGACCTCGTCGAGGATGCGGCCGATGTCCGGCTTGGCTTCCCACGGCAGGCATAGGCGCAACGTCGAGGCGGTGGGCTGGCTGTGGGACCTCAGCCGGTGCACGGTCGCCTCCGGGCGCTGCTCGACGACGCCGGGGCCGTTGACTTCCCGGGCGGCCACCACGTGCACTGTGTGGCCGCGGTGGGCCATGGCTGTGGCCAGCCGGTGCGAGAAAACCGCGGCCCCGTTCACGTCCGGCGGATAGGTGTCGGCGGCGATCAGGATGGTCAGGGGTTTGTCACCGCTCACTGGGGGCTGGCTCCTGCTGCTTGTGGTTCGGACGGCTGGTTCTGTCGAGGCGCCTGCACGGGGCCGCGGGGCGGGGACGGCTAGCGGCCCGAAGGCGCTTGCCGTCGTCGTGCTTCTTCCTGGCGTTGGAGGACATCGGGATGATGCCGCGACAGCGCAATGACCCCCACGATAGCAACGAGGGCGGCCGCGACCATGGACATCGCCACGACGGGATGCACGTCGGGTCGCAGCTCCCCCAGGATGCCGATGCCGATGGCGATGCCGATCATGGGGTCGATGACCGTCAATCCGGCGATGACGAGGTCCGGCGGGCCGCTGGAGTAGGCGTTCTGCACGCAGTAGGTGCCGAGCAGCCCGGCCACGGCAACGGCCAGGATGACGTACCAGGCGATGTTGCCCAGCATCTTCCCGTTGGGGTCCAGCAGGCCGATGGCGATGGTGCGCACGAGCACGGCGACGAATCCGAAGAGGACGCCGGCACCCATGATGTAGATGAAGGCCCCGGTCCGGTGCCGGAACACGACCAGGATGCCGATGAGCAGCGCGGTGACGACGGCGAGCAGCAGCACGGTGGCCAGCTCCTGGGGACGGCTGATCTCGTGCGTGGCCACGGTGACGTTGATGGCCAGCAGGACGAACCCGATGCTGCCACTGATGCAGGCGGTGATGGCAAGCACCGTGGGCCGGTTGATCCGGATGCCCTGGTCGCGGGCGTTCACCACGGTGGTGATCACCAGGGCGATGGCGCCGATGGGCTGGACGACGGTCAACGGTGCCGTGGCGAGGGCATAGACGTTCAGGACCATGCCGATGCCCATCAACAGCAGGCCTCCCAGCCACCGCGGGTTGGCCAGCATGCGCAGGATGCCCCGCGAGGAGACGGCCAGGCCGCCGCTGCTGGCCCGCACGGCGCTTCCCTGGCGCTGGGTTCCGAAGGCCAGGAAGAAGGCCGCGGCCACCGCGCAGCAGACGGCTAGCCAGACCATGGTCCCCCGGATCGCAGCCGGCGTGCCTTGCGCCGGGCCTGTTGGAAGTAGAGGACGGCGGCCACGACGTGCAGCACGCAGCCGATGCCCAACACCAGCGTGGCCAGGGCCCGCAAGGTGCCGCCCTCGGCGGCGTCCACCTGGCCCAGCAGCAGCAGGGGCGCGCCGACCAGCAGCAGGGCGGTGCGGATCTTGCCCAGCGTGCTGACGGGCAGGTTGGGGCTGCCGCGGAAGAGGACCAGGGCATTGACGATGAGCACCGCATCCGGGACCACGATCGAATAGACCAGCCAGGCCGGGGCGATGCCGTCGACAACGAAGACGATGACGACCACGATCAGGGCCACGCGGTCGGCCACGGGGTCCAGCCACTTGCCGATGGTGGAGATCTGGTTGAGCCGGCGGGCGACGTAGCCGTCGATCCAGTCGGTGCCTCCCAGGACGACCAAGACGGTCGTGGCCCAGCCGTAGTGCCCGGCGGCGACGGCCACCACGAAGACCGGGACCAGTCCGAAACGCAGGACGGTGATCAGGTTGGGCAGCGTCCAGAACGTCTGCAGCTCGCGGTACTCGATGTCATCGCGGCCGCCGGCACCGATGATCCTCACGCGTGCTTCCCCTTTCCCCGCCGTCAGTGGGCCGTGCACTGGCCCGGTGTTGCCCATCCCGGCTGCGTCCGGCCGGGAGGCGGGACCGGTTGGGTCAGGACTTGCTGAGCTTGCGTACGAACGCCGCCAAGGCGACCAGCGAGGCGCCCATGACCGCCAGTGGCTGCCAGCGGTCCTTCAGCAGCTGCCCGGCATCGGCCGGGGGCTGCTGGTGGGTCCGCTCGTGCAGGGCGTGCCGGGCCCGCAGCTTGCCGTCCCGGGCGTAGGTCTTGGCCGTGGCGGTTTTCTCCCTCGCCTGGCGCTTGACGTCCAGTTTCGGGGCCAGGTCGTCGCGGAGCTCGGCCAGGTGCTCGCGACGGGCCTGCGATCGCTTGAGCAGCTCGTGGTACGGCACCGGCACGGGCTTGTCCGCCTGGTCCTGGTGCTGGTCCTTGGCCGCCTTGTCCTTCTTCGGTTTCTTCTCGTCGAGGGTGGACGGGTCGAAGGACCGGCCCTCCTTCAGCACGCCGAGGTCGTACTTCACCCCGCGGATGGCGTCTTCGGGGATCAGCGGCATCTGCTTCTTGATCTTGCCGATCCCGATGAGCGCCAGGATGACGGCGATGACCAGGAAGAGGGCTGCCACCATGAGCGCGGCCAGCCAGGGCTTGAAGACCAGGCCCAGTCCGAGGATGCCGGAGGTGATCAGGGCGACAGCCATGAAGGCCAGGAAAACGACGGCGACCAGGGCCACCGCGGCACCGATCCCGGCCTGGATGCCCTTGGTCTTCATCTGGGTGATGGCCAGCTGGATCTCGTCATGCAGCTGCCTGGGCACCAGTCGGCCGACCAGCCTGAGCAGGCCGGTGAACGACGATGGGCGACGTCCGGACGTTGTGCGTGTCATCCTGGTCCTCCTTCGGTGGCGGCCCAGACGGGCCTGTGCACTCAAAAACCTACCATCTTGCCTGACGTGGGGCTTCCCGTGCTACCGAGGCTCCCTGGACCGGCCGGAATGTCACCGCGGTTGCCCGGGATTCCCGTCCCGCACGCGTCCCACCGGGGTCTGTCGAGCCAGAACGCAAACCGGTCCTGGCCTGCATCAGCGCAGGCCAGGACCGGTTTCTCGGCTCCCCCGACTGGACTCGAACCAGTAACCCTTCGATTAACAGTCGAATGCTCTGCCAATTGAGCTACGGGGGAATGAAGCGAGTAAAACCCTATCAGGGCGTTCCGCGAAATCCGAATCGTCCCCTCCCCCGGGGGACGGGGGCCTCACCCCTGAGCCGGCCACCGCCGTCGTGCCCGGTACAGCCTCTTCATCCCGGCGGCCGGGCGGATCGGCTCGGGCCACCGTGGTTGGAGATCGTCGCCCAAGGTGACGCCCCGCAGCCGCCGGCCGAACATCGGCAGGACCCACTGCCGGGCCCATTCGACATCGCGCAGCACGGCCTGGCCGGGCCCCACCCGGGAATCCGGTCCGAGGGGCTCGAAGGCCAGGCGGTGGTCGATGCCGAGGATCTCCAGGATCCTGATCGCCATGTAGCGGTGGCCCGCGCGGTTCATGTGCAGTTTGTCGTTGCCCCACAGGCGCCGGTCGCGATACGCGTCCCAGGCCCAGTAGTCCACCAGGGTGGCCCCGTGCTCGGTTGCCAGCGCCCGGACGTGGGCGTTGAACAGGTCGTTCCGCCGCCTCAGGGACCCGAGCCCCGGAGGCAGCGCGATGTCGAACCCGGTGAACAGGAGCACCTGGGCCCCGGATCCGCAAAGCCTGGCCACGGCCTGCGAGTACAGCTCCAACAGGGCCGGCAGGTCCTGGCGGACTTCCAGCAGGTCGTTCCCGCCGGCGTAGAAGGTCACCACGCTCGGCTCCAGGGCCAGCGCCGGTTCGAGCTGTTCGTCGATGATCCCGCGCAGCCGCCGGCTGCGGATGGCCAGGTTGGCGTATTCCCAGCGCGGGTCGGCCTTGCCCAGCTGCTTGGCCACGCGGTCCGCCCAGCCGCGGACCCCGTTGGGCAGCCGGGGATCCCAGTCCCCGACCCCCTCGGTGAAGGAATCGCCGATCGCCACGAAACGCAGTGCCATGCCCGGGACGCTACGGCCGCGAGATGACGGGCGGTCAACGGCCAGGTGGCCGGAGGCCGAACTCCGCCGGGCGATCGGCGGCCCGGCCGGTGGGGGGCGACGCCGGGTTAGCCTCGTTCGATCGGCCCGATGGCCACGCGCCGCCCGGTCCTGACCCACTGGCAGCCCCCGGCCCGGTGTTCGGCATCGGTGGCGAAGCGGTAACGGTAGGTCAGCACCCGGATCCGTGCCGGGGGCGTGCCCTCGAAGGGGTCCAGCCGCAACAGGGCGAGCACCCCCCGGTCGGCCACCAGCAGCTTGGCCAGCAGGGCGTGGAACCACCGCTGGTGGACCGACCCCAACGGCAGGAACCACATCATCCAGTCCAGGCGCAGGTGGTAGGGGGCGAATTGCCGCGGTCGGCGGCGCGGGTCACCCGGCTTGCCGCGGAATTCGTATTCCCGCCATCCGCCGTCGTCCTCCAGGGTCCCCTCGATGACGACCTCGATGCGTTCGCGGGTCACGCTGCCGAAGGCCCCGTACGCATTGCCGAGCTGCCAGCGGTTGAAGCTGGCGTTCATCAGCTGGCGGCGGGAGAACAGGTTGCGCAGGGCCGGGATGCCGGCCACCACCAGCAGCACGGTGGCGGCGGCCACGAGCACGATCCACCAGAGCGGGCCCGGATCCGGCGATGCCACGGTGCCGGCCCGCGGCGGCAGGAAGGGCAGGAGGGTGCCGAAGGCGGCATCGTCGACGGCGCAGCAGGCCAGCACGATGGTGATCCAGTTCAGCCAGGCGAAGTTGCCCGAGGCGACCAGCCACAACTGGGTGAAGATGACGATGGCAGCGGCGATGGACGCGACCGGCTGCGGGACGAAGAGCAGGAACGGGACGGCGAGCTGGGCCACGTGGTTCCCCGCGGCCTCGCAGCGGTGCCACCAGCGCGGAGCCAGGTGCGCCCGGCGGCTGAGCGGGCCGGGCATGGGCTGGGTCTCGTGGTGGTAGTACAGGGCGGTCAGGTCGCGCCAGGCCGGGTCGCCGCGCCACTTGATCATGCCGGCCCCGAACTCCAGCCGGAACACCAGCCACACGGTCAGCAGCAGGATCGTCCGCGGCGGGTCCACCTGGTGCGAGCCGAGCAGTCCGACCGTGAACCCGGCTTCCAGCAGCAGCATCTCCCAGCCGAACCCGTAGAAGACCTGGCCGATGTTCACGATGGACTGGTAGAGCCCCCAGAGCAGCAGGAACGCGGCCAGCGGGATCCACGCGGGACCGGCCTGCGGCAGCCCGGCGACCAGGAGGGCCGCCACGACGATCCCGGTCCAGCACACGGCCGCCAGCTTCCGGTCCGAATACCCCCAGCGGGTGAACAGCGACGGGCCGCGCGCCCCTCGGCCGGCCAGCAGGCGGGGTGCTGGCAGGAGCCCGTGGTCGCCGAGCAGGGGGCGGAACTGGTTGAGCGTGGAGGCGAACGCGACGATGAACAGGGCGGCGACCCCGCGTTGCAGGATCTCCCGCGCCATCCAGTAGTCCGGTGCGGCCAGCCAGTCCATGGCCCCATGGTAGGTCCGGGGACGCGGGCGGGTACACCGCCCGCGTCGCGGGTCCGAAGCGCAGAACGTCCCCGCCACGATCAGTGGCGGGGACGTCCCGGATCCGCTCCCCCGACTGGACTCGAACCAGTAACCCTTCGATTAACAGTCGAATGCTCTGCCAATTGAGCTACGGGGGAAAGCAACAGATACGACTATACAAGAGCCCGGCCGGGGTTGCTAAATCGCCGGCGGCCCCGCACCGGCCACTGGTCCGGTCCCCCGATCCGGCCATCGGCTAGTCCTGGCGCAGGGCCCGGCGCCGCAGTTCCAGCTCCATCAGCTCGCGGTTGATCCGCTGGTAGCCCTCGGGATCGGCCGCCGGGTCCATCCGTTGCAGCTGCCCGATCCGGTCGGCCTTCTGGTGGGTGATCTGCAGGTCGAACAGCCGGTTCATGATGCCCTGGCAGTACTTGGCCAACCCCTCCTCCGAGTTCGCCGGCAGCGGGTTGACCGCCAGTTCGGAGACGAAGGGCCGCAACGGCTCCGGGACCTCCTGGCGGATCGACTCCACCCACTGCGCCGGGGTGGCACCGGCGGCTCCGGCCGCGCGGACGGCATCGTGCACGGCGGCGTGCACGGGGGCCAGGAACCGGGCGGCGTAGAAGGCCTGCCACTGGTCGGCGTTGAGCAGGCCGGGCTGCTGCAGGACCACCTCGAGGGATTCGCGTTCCATCCGCGTCACCGGATCGCGCACGTCGGGTCGCTCGAACGCCGGGACCCGGGATTCCTGCACGACGGCGGTCCCATGGTTCCCTGCCTCCGTCCCCTGGCCGGAATGCGGAGGCCCACCGTTGCCGGCACCACGGTGGCCGTGATCCCGATGCACGGTCCCGTGGCCCGGTCCCCCCCGGTGCCCGCTGTCGGGGCCGGCGGAGTGCCGGGCCGGCCCGTTGTCGGTCCGGGGTGCCTCCCGGGAGCGCTTGGAGGCGGCGCCGACAGCCCGGTTGACGTCCTCCATGTCCATGCCCAGCCAGCCAGCCAGTTCACGGGAGTAGGCCGGGCGCATGGCCGGATCGCGGATGGCCGCCACGATCGGGGCGGAGGCGCGCAGAGCCTGGACCCTGCCCTCGACGGTGTCCAGGTTGAATTTCTTCAGGCCGGCCCGGATGGCGAATTCGAAGAGCGGGCGCTTGGAGGCGATGAGTTCCTTGACGGCCTCCGGTCCCCGGTGTTGGCGCAGTTCGCAGGGATCCGCGCCGGTGGGCTCGACGGCCACGTAGGTTTGGGCGATGAAGCTCTGGTCCTCGTTGAAGGCGCGCAGGGCGGCCTTCTGGCCGGCGGCATCGCCGTCGAAGGTGTAGACCACCTCGCCGCCGGTGCCGTCGTCCTGGAGCAGACGCCGCGCGATCTTGATGTGGTCGACGCCGAAGGCGGTGCCGCAGGTGGCCACCGCGGTGCCGAGTCCCGAGAGGTGGCAGGCCATGACGTCGGTGTAGCCCTCGACGACGATCAGCTGCCGGTTCTTGGTGATCTCCCGTTTGGCCAGGTCGACCCCGTAGAGGACCTGGGACTTCTTGTAGAGCTGTGTATCGGGGGTGTTGAGGTACTTCGGCCCCTGGTCGTCCTCGTAGAGCTTGCGGGCACCGAAGCCGATGGTGGCGCCGGTGAGGTCTCGGATGGGCCAGATCAGCCGCCCGCGGAACCGGTCGTAGATCCCGCGGTTGCCCTCGGAGAACATGCCGGTGAGCTTGAGTTCCTCGTCGTGGAAGCCCTTGTGGCGCATGTGCTTGAGCAGCGGGTCCCACCCGCGCGGGGCGTAGCCCACGCCGAAGTGCTCGCACGCTTCGCGGTCGAAGGCGCGGTCGGCGAGGTACTTGCGCCCGGTGGCCGCCTCCTCGGTCAGCAGCTGCGCGCGGAAGAACTCCTCGGCGACCTTGTGCGCGTCGAGCAGGCGCTGGCGGCGGCCGACTTCCTGGCGGCTGGGGCCGGATCCGCCGTCCTCGTAGTGCAGTTCGAAGCCGATGCGGGCGGCCAGCCGTTCGACGGTCTCCGAGAACGTGGTGTGGTCCATCTTCTGGATGAAGGAGATGACGTCGCCGGATTCACCGCAGCCGAAGCAGTGGAACGTGCCGACCTGCGGCCGGACGTGGAAGGAGGGGCTGCGCTCGTCGTGGAAGGGGCACAGGCCCTTGAACGAACCGATGCCGGCCGAGCGGAGCGTGACGTAGCCGTCGACGACTTCCTTGATGTCCGTGCGGGAGCGGACCTCGTCGATGTCTTCGCGTTTGATCAGGCCGGCCATGGCCCCCAGTCTAGTGCCGCCGTGGCGGCGGAACGGCCCGCCGACCGCGGCCTGTGGACCACCGCGGCAGGCGGGCCGGGCACGGGCGGCGGCACCGCCGTCGTACTGGTCGTGCTCCTTGTATTCCCCGGGCTCCTTGTATTCCCCGAGCTAGAAGAGCTCGAGGGTGAAGGAGTGGCCCTGGACCAGGGTGGCGTGCCATTCCTTGGCGGAGGAGTCGGTGAGGCTGGCGACCTGGTCGATGACCGCCCGCAGGCGTCCGGCGTCGTCGGTGGCGGCGCGCCAGTCCCCGGAGAACAGCGGGTCCAGGTAGCGGTCGCCGGTTTCGTGCAGGAGGGCCACCAGTTCGCCGAGGACCTCGAGCTGGCGCTGGTAGATCGGCTGGCGTTCCTGGCTGGTCATCACGTAGGCGGCGGCCAGGCCCTTCATCGCGGCGATCTCGTGGTCGGTCTCCTCGGGGACGATGAGCCGGCCGTTGAAGCGGGTCAGCCGGGTGGGGCCGTAGACGGCGCGGGTGGCCTCGAAGGCGGACTGGCAGAACCTGCCGATGAACTGGCTGGTCATGTCCTTCAGCGCCGCGGCGCCCTTGCGGGTCTGGTCGTAGTCCTCGACCCATTCGGCGGTGGCCTCCAGGCGGGCCAGGGCGGCGTCGATCGCGGCGGGGTCGACCTCGGGAAGGTACCAGCGCCGGGTGCAGTCGATCACACGGGCGCGCTGGTCTGCGTCGCGGATCCAGCGCAGCTGGAAGCGCCCGGCGACGATGGCGTCCTCGACGTCGTGCACGGAGTAGGAGATGTCGTCGGCCAGGTCCATGACCAGGGCCTCCACGCACTTCTGGCCCGGTTCGGGCGCGACGGCGGCACCGCCGTCGTGCCCGGAGCGCAGCCACTCGAAGACCGGGAGGTCGTCCTCGTAGACACCGAACTTGCCGGTCTGCCGGCCGTTGCGGATGGGCGCGTCGGTGCGCCGCCAGGGGTACTTGCAGGCCGCGTCCAAGGTGGCGCGGGTGAGGTTCAGTCCGGCCGGGGACCCGTCGGCGTGGAACTTCTTGGTCTCCAGCCGCGTGAGCAGGCGCAGGGTCTGGGCATTGCCCTCGAACCCGCCGATGCCGGAGGAGAGCTCGTTGAGGGCCTTTTCGCCGTTGTGCCCGAAGGGCGGGTGTCCGAGGTCGTGGGAGAGGCAGGCGGTGTCCACGACATCGGGGTCGCACCCCAGGGTGGCGCCGAGTTCGCGGCCCACCTGGGCGACCTCGAGCGAGTGGGTGAGCCGGGTGCGCACGAAGTCGTCGGAATAGGGGGCGACGACCTGGGTCTTGGCGCCGAGGCGGCGCAGGGCCGAGGAGTGCAGGACCCGGGCGCGGTCGCGCTCGAAGCTGGTGCGGTAGGACTTCTTCTCCGGTTCGGCGAGCCAGCGTTCCTCGTCGAAGGGGGTGTAGCCGGCCGGACTGCGCCGGACGTCGGGCTCAGCCACCCGAGACGTCCAGTTCGGCGGCGGAGATCTGGGCCCGGTGGCCCTCGTCCAGCGAGCGGCTGTCCAGCCAGCCGTCGGGCAGGTGCGGGCGCTTCGGGGACCCGGCGCGGCCGCGGGGACCCTCGGCGTCGGCTCCGGGGTAGGGTGCGTCCTGGTCGAGCTGGGCGAGCAGCTCGGCCAGCACCTCCAGGGTCGGCACGGCCGCCAGGGCGGCGCGCAGGTCCCCGCCGACGGCGTAGCCCTTGAAGTACCAGGCCACGTGCTTGCGGATGTCGCGCAGGGCCTTGCTCTCGTCCTCGAAGTAGTCCACCAGCAGTTCGGCGTGGCGTTGGAAGGAGGCGGCGACCTCGGCCAGCCCGGGTCGGAAGCGGCGCTCCGAGCCCTCGAAGGCGGCCTGGATGTCGCCGAAGAGCCAGGGGCGGCCCTGGCAGCCGCGGCCGATGACGACGCCGTCGACGCCGGTCTGCTCGACCATGGCGATGGCGTCCTCCGCGCTCCAGATGTCGCCGTTGCCCAGGACCGGGATGTCGGGCAGGGCCTCGCGCAGTTCGGCGATGGCGTTCCAGTCGGCCTGGCCGGAGTAGTGCTGGCTGGCGGTGCGCCCGTGCAGGGCGACGGCGGCGACGCCGGCGTCGCGGGCCATCTTGCCGGCCTCGATGAAGGTCAGGTGGTCCTCGTCGATGCCCTTGCGCATCTTGATGGTCAGCGGGACGTCGCCCCGGGCCGCCTCGCGGGTGGCTGCCTGCACGATGGCGGTGAACAGGTCGGTCTTCCAGGGCAGGGCCGCTCCCCCGCCGCGCCGGGTGACCTTGGGGACGGGGCAGCCGAAGTTCAGGTCGATGTGGTCCGCGCGGTCCTCCTCGACGATCAGGCGCACCGCGGCACCCACGGTCGCCGGATCCACGCCGTAGAGCTGCACGGAACGGATGTCCTCGTCGTCGTCATGGGAGATGATCCGCATGGACATCTCGTTGCGCTCCACCAGTGCCCGGGAGGTGACCATTTCCGCCACGTACAACCCTCCGCCGTATTCGCGGCACAGCCGGCGGAACGCGGTGTTGGTGATGCCCGCCATCGGCGCGAGGACGACGGGGGTGTCCACGGTGTGCCGGCCGAGCTGCAGGGGCGGCAGCGCGAGCTTGGGCGGGGTCGGGGTGCTGGGGGAAATCACGGTCACGGTCCCATTCTCTCAAATCCGGCCAAATCGACCGAACGCGGCTGGTCAGAGGTGGAATGGGGTCGGATTGGCGATGCGGGGTGCCGGAGGGTGTGCCCGGGACGGGTTAGCCGGCGTTGGCGACGATGATGGTGGTCGTCACCACGGTCGCCTGGCCGGCGGCCATGAGTTCGTCCACCAGGTCCGAGAGCGGGGCCATGGCGTCGTCGACCTCGAGCTTCACCGGGTACTGGTGGGCCAGCATGGCCAGCAGGCCCCGGACGGCTTCTCGGGCATCGGCGTCCGACAGGGTGGGATCCCATCCCATCAGCACGTCGGCGGGGGCGTCGACGCGGTCCGGTTCGTAGCTGATGGCGAAGGAGAGGATCTTGCCGTCGGCGTCCTTCGGCTTGTCGCGCAGCACGATGGCGCCCTTGGCCCCGGTGGCGTCGTTGAGCAGCATGGTCTGGGCGCGGCCGAGGGTCATCTGCGCGCGGTCCCAGTCGTGGACGGCGTTGTAGTAGTCGGCGACGACCTGGGAGAGTTCGACGGATCCGGTGGCAGCTTCCTCGAGGGTCAGGCCGGCCTCGTCGAATACCGGCAGCTTCAGCGCCCCGGGCTCGACGACGACCCCGCGCGAACGCATGATCTGTTCCTGGCCCAGGGAGGCGGTGAACGCGGCGGCGGCCTCGCCCTCCGCGCCTTCGACGGTGAAGCGGGACTTCAGCGCCGTGACGCCCGACGGTGCCGGGAACTCCCGCAGGCGGCGCAGCAGCTCGGTGGCCACGCCCTGCCGGCGCATGGACGGGGCGACCTCGACGAAGAGCCAGAGCCGGTCGGGGTGCAGGGAGGATTCGAAGAGCGTGCCGGCGCCCACCGGGACCCCGTCGTCGACGGCGACGAGCGTGCGGGCCCAGGGGTCGTCGCTGTCGGCGCGCAGCATCGTGCGGTCGATGTGGGCCTGCGGCGTCGACGGGTCCCCGAGGATCTGCAGCAAGGCCAGGTCGTCGCCTTCTTGCCACGATCGGTAGGTGAGGTTGCTCATGTTGCTCCTGATGCGCTGTTGAAGTGGTCGGAAAGACGTGCGGGCCGGCTGCCGGGGGCAGCCGGCCCGTCGTGGGGTCAGGCTCCGAGCAGGCGCCCGGCCAGATAGGACTTCACCTGGTCCAGGGCGACGCGCTCCTGGCTCATGGTGTCGCGTTCGCGGATGGTCACGGCCTGGTCCTCGAGCGTGTCGAAGTCGACGGTGATGCAGAAGGGCGTGCCGATTTCGTCCTGGCGGCGGTAGCGGCGGCCGATGGCACCGGCATCGTCGAAGTCGATGTTCCAGTGCTTGCGCAACTCGGCGGCCAGGGCCTTGGCCTTGGGCGAGAGCTCCTCGTTGCGGCTCAACGGCAGCACGGCGGCCTTGACCGGGGCCAGGCGCGGGTCGAGCTTGAGCACGGTGCGCTTGTCCACGCCGCCCTTGGCGTTCGGTGCCTCGTCCTCGGTGTAGGCATCGACGAGGAAGGCCATCATCGAGCGGGTCAGGCCGAAGGATGGCTCGATCACGTAGGGGGTGAACCGCTCTCCGGTGGCCTGGTTGAAGTAGCTCAGGTCGGTGCCGGAGCCCTTGGTGTGGGAGCCGAGGTCGTAGTCGGTGCGGTTGGCCACGCCCATCAGCTCGCCCCATTCGGAGCCCTTGAAGCCGAAGCGGTACTCGAAGTCGATCGTGCCGGCCGAGTAGTGGGCGCGCTCGTCCTCGGGGACGTCGAACTGGCGCATGTTCTCCGGGTTGATGCCCAGGTCGATGAACCAGGCCCAGCAGGCGTCGACCCACTCCTGGAAGAAGCGCGGGGCGTCCTCGGGCGCGGTGAAGAACTCGATCTCCATCTGCTCGAACTCGCGGGTGCGGAAGATGAAGTTGCCGGGCGTGATCTCGTTGCGGAAGGCCTTGCCGATCTGCCCGATGCCGAACGGGGGCTTCTTGCGCGAGACGGTGAGCACGTTGTTGAAGTTCACGAAGATGCCCTGTGCGGTCTCGGGGCGCAGGAAGTGCAGGCCGGCCTCGTTGTCGACGGGCCCCAGGTAGGTCTTGACCAGGCCGGAGAAGAGCTGCGGTTCGGTCCAGCCGCCCTTGGTGCCGCAATCCGGGCAGACGATCTCGGACATGCCGTCCTGCGGCTCGCGTTTCTTCTTCTCGGTGAACGCCTCGATCAGGTGGTCCTGTCGGTGGCGCTTGTGGCACTGGGTGCACTCGACGAGCGGGTCGGTGAAGGTCGCCACGTGCCCGGACGCCTCCCAGACCTGCTTGGGCAGGATGATCGAGGAGTCCAGCCCCACCATGTCCTCGCGGCCGCGCACGAAGTTCTGCCACCACTCGCGCTTGATGTTGTCCTTGAGTTCGGCACCGAGGGGTCCGTAGTCCCACGCCGAGCGTGAACCGCCATAGATCTCACCGGCCTGGAAGACGAAGCCGCGCCGCTTGGCGAGTGAGATGACCTGGTCGAGTTTGGACTGGGGCGCCATGAAATTAACTCCAATGGTTCACGAGGCCGCTGGTTGCGGTCCGTAACGGGGCAGGGATACCGGTCAAGCCTAGCGCGAGGGCCGTGGCAGCGGGCAATCCGGACCGGCAACGTGGACTACCTGCGCGGCTTCTCCAGATGCGGCCGTCGCCCCGTGGGAATGCTCGCCAGCACGACGGCGGCGAGGGTCAACAAGGTTCCCAGGACGGTGGCCACCGCCACGACGGTGCCCGGTGCCGGCAGGATGATGTCGATCGCCAGCGAACCGATGAGCTGGCCGGCGATCATGCACAGCCCGGAGACCAGCACTCCGAGGGACTTCACCAGCAGTGCGCCGATGGCGATGAACACGCAGCCGAAGGCGCCTCCGGTATACAGCCACCAGTCGGCCGGGAAGGTGATCTGCGGGCTCGACCCGATCGAGCGCAGGCCCCAGACGATGAACAAGGCGGTTCCGCCGGAGAGGAAGTTGACCAGGGTGGCCGTGATGGGGGTGCCGTAGGCGGCGGTCTGGGTCCCGTTCATGGCCTGCTGGAAGCCCATGAACAGCCCGGCGCTGAAGGGCAGGGCCACCGGCACCAGCCAGGCCAGGCCTCCCGCGGCGGTCTCCAGGCGTGGCGAGACCGCCCAGAGGACGGCGATGATCATCAATACGGCCCCGGCCATCCGCCGGGCGGTGATGAACCGCTTCCCCCCGGGGCCGAAGCCGACACGGTCGACCATGAGGCCGCTGATGGTCTGGCCGGTCACGATCGCCACGGTGAACAGGGCCACGCCGATCAGCGGCACGGCGTGGCTCTGTCCGAAGACGATGTAGCCGCCGCTGAGCCCCGCCAGCAGGTACCAGCGGGGGAATTCGCGTCCGGTGACGGCACGGCGCATGGCAGCCAAGCCGGCCCGTCCACTGGGAAGGAGCACCGAGACCAGGATCATCAGCAGCGTCCCGCCGGCGAAGCTGAGCGCCGCGGCTGCGTTGCCGTCGCCCATCTGCTCGGACAACGCGCCGTTGACGCGGCCTTGGATGGGCATCATCAGCCCGCCGATGATGGCCAGGACCAGTCCGGCCCAGAGGGGAAGGTGGCGGGTGGCGGCCGAAGCCGTGGGAGCAGAGTTCATCGGAGGTCATGCTAGCCGTGCGTTGGCGGCCGGGCACATCGTGAAGGAAGATGGGACCATGACTTCCGACCAGCCCCAGCCCATCAGCATCCGCGACGATTCCATCCGCTTGGGCCAGCTGTTGAAGCTCGCGGGGCTGGCCGAGGACGGTTTCCATGCCAAGGAGCTGGTCGAGAACGGCATGGTCAAAGTCAATGGGGACATCGAGACCCGGCGGGGCAAGCAGCTGCACGTGGGCGACGTGGTCACCCTCGGTGACGAGTCAGTCGTCGTCGCCGCCGGGTAGCGTCGCTCCCCCCGCGCCTGCCCCCGGCCCTACTTCACCAGGACGTGGTGGCGCAGGAACTCGGAGACGTGCTTCATCTCGGGCTCTGAGACGCTGTGCGCCATGCCGGCGTAGAGCATCTTGGTCAGGTCCGTGTGTTCGCCGGCCCAGTCGAGCGTGAAGTCGATCTTGTCCTCGGTGATGACGTTGTCCGCCTGTCCGCGGCCCCAGAACAGGGGCCGCCGGGCGGTCTTGGTCCCCTCGTCGTCGAAGAATGCGTGTCCTTCCGCGGGGACGGCGAAGCCGGAGAGCCCCACGACTGCGGAGATCTCGGCCGGGCGGTGGCGCAGGACGGAGGTGGCGACGGCCATGCCCATGGAGAACCCCAGCACGGTGACCGACGAATGTTGGTCCTTGACGCCGTCGAGCCACTCCCAGATGTCCTGCACGGCATCGACGACCCGTTCGGTGGAGTAGTCGGGTTCGTGCATCAGCGGGAACCAGGTGTAGCCCGGGCCCATGGCATGGGGCGCCCGGACCGACGCCAACGTGAACTCCTCCGGAAGCATGGGGGCCAAGCCGATCAGGTCCTTCTCGTGGGAGAGGTAGCCGTGGAAGAGGACGAGCAGGGGCGTGCCGACACGCTCGGCTTCGGGGCGGGACCAGGCGACGACGGGCTGGGGCAGGGTGGCAGTCATGCCGCCATTGAATCACGGGATCTCCCCCGCCGT
>Ga0134125_10003499_pt1 | contig 18131 bp, 17 predicted proteins | sample KB31751_FD_96464 | JGI IMG/M metagenome (GOLD analysis project Ga0134125, IMG submission 96464) | Terrestrial soil microbial communities with excess Nitrogen fertilizer from Kellogg Biological Station, Michigan, USA - KB3-175-1 | ecosystem: Environmental > Terrestrial > Soil > Unclassified ... | reverse complement strand
GCGGTAGCGGTTGGTGATCGGCACGCGGCGGTCGCGTCCGAACGCCCGCGTCGAGATCTTGATCCCGGGAGGGGCCTGGCGGCGCTTGTACTCGGCCAGGTCGACGAGCCGGATCGCCCTGTCGACGTCGGCCTCCGGGAGGCCCTGGGCGATCAGCTGCTCGCGGCTGCGGTCGAGCTCGACGTAGCCCTCGAGGATCCGGTCGAGGATCCCGTAGACGGGCAGCGAGTCCTCGTCGCGCTGGTCGGGGCGGAGCTCCGCCGAGGGCGCCCGGGCGATGATCGAGACGGGGATCGGCGCCGTGGCGCGGCTCGGCCCCCCGGGCGGCGCCGCAGCTCCGGCGGGCGAGTTGCGCCACTCGCAGAGCCGGTAGACGAGCGTCTTGGGCACGTCCTTGATGACCGCGAAGCCGCCCGCGAGATCGCCGTAGAGGGTCGTGTAGCCGACCGACATCTCCGACTTGTTGCCCGTCGCGAGCACGAGCCAGCCGAACTTGTTCGACAGCGCCATCAGCAGGTTGCCGCGGATCCGGGCCTGCAGGTTCTCCTCGGTGAGGTCGCTCTCGCGTCCCTCGAACGGGTCCGCGAGCGTCCGCTCGTACGCGCTCATCGCCTCCGCGATCGGGAGCTCGAAGACCTCCGCGCCGAGCGCGGCGGCGAGGTCGCGCGCGTCCTGCTGCGTCGCGGCAGAGGAGTAGGGGGAGGGCATGATCGTCACGCTGACGCGCTCGGCCCCCAGCGCGTCCGCCGCGACGCACGCGACGAGCGCCGAGTCGATCCCGCCCGAGAGACCGAGCACGACGTGCGCGAAGCCGTTCTTCTCGACGTAGTCGCGCAGGCCCAGGCAGAGCGCCTCGTACACCTCCGCCTCGACCGGCTCGAGCAACGGCGCGACGCTCTCCGCGGGCGGCGGGGCGGACGCGGCGCGGCTACTCGCGGCGTCGACCGTGGGCAGCGGCGGGAGGCGGCGCACGTCGCCGGCGCTGCGCCGCGCTGCGGGACGGTGGCTCGCGTCGCGCAGGCGGGCCGCGGCGGCCGCTTCGAGATCGACGTCGCAGACGAGCAGCTCCTCACGGAACTGCGCGCCCCTCGCGATCGTCCTCCCGGTGTGGTCGATCACGACCGAGTGGCCGTCGAAGACGAGCTCGTCCTGGCCTCCGACCAGGCCGCAGAAGGCCACGCAGGCGATGTTCTCGCGGGCGCGCTGCGCGAGCATCCCCTCGCGCTCGGCGCCCTTGCCGGCGTGGTAGGGGGAGGCGGAGATGTTGACGAGCAGGGTCGCGCCGGCGAGCGCCTCCTCGCTGGCGGGCGGGCCGGGCTCCCAGATGTCCTCGCAGACGCTGATCCCGATCAGCGAGGAGCCGAGCTCGATCACGGCGCCGCCGGGACCCGCCTGGAAGTAGCGCTGCTCGTCGAAGACGCCGTAGTTGGGCAGGTAGACCTTGCGGTAGATCGCGTGGACCTCGCCGCCGGCGAGCACCGCGGCGGCGTTGTAGACGTCCTCGGCGCGCTCCGGGAAGCCGACGACGACGGCGATCCCCACCGCCCGCTCGGCGAGCCGCTCGAGCTCGCGGCGGGCGTCGGCGAGGAAGTGCTCCTTCAGCAGCAGGTCCTCGGGCGGATAGCCCGTCAACGCCAGCTCGGGGAACAGGACGAGCTCGGCGCCCGCCGCCTGCGCCTGCTCGATCCCGTCGGCGATCTTGCGCGAGTTGCCCGCGATGTCGCCGACTGTGGCGTCGATCTGGCAGAGGGCTAGGCGCACTCAGCCGGCGCTGGCGGGCTTCGGCGAAGCGGCGCGGCGCCCGCCCGTGCCCTGCGCCCGCTTCTTCGCGGCGGCTTTCCGTTTGCCGCGCGCGCCCGCGGGACCGAGCCCGGCGGCGCGGTAGAGCGAGGCGATCGCCCATTTCAGGTCGTCGGCGATCGCTTCGAGCTCGGGCAGCGCGTCGTAGTCGCCGAGCAGGCCGAAGCCGAGGTGGCCGTTGTAGCTCATCACCGCGATCCCCAGCGCCTGGCGCGCGGCGAGCGGCACGACCGGGTACAGGCCGCGCAGTTCCCGGCCGAGCAGGTAGAGCGGGAACTGGGGTCCCGGCACGTTCGTCACGACGAGGTTGAAGAACTGCTGGCGGGCCTGCAGGCGCGCGGCCTGGCTGAGGATCGTCGGGGGCGCGAAGCCGGCGAGGTTCGTCAGCACCTGAGCGCCGACCGCCTGGCCGGAGTTCTTCAGGTCCTCCATCGCGGAGCTCACCGAGCTGAGCGCCTCGGCGGGCGAGGCGATCCCGACCGGCAGCGGGGCCCACATCGCGGCGACCTGGTTGCCGAGCGCGCCGCGCTGCTCCTTGCTGCGCACCGACACTGGGACCATCGCCTTCAGGACGAGCCCGTCGGTGTCGACGCCCTGGCGGCGCAGGTAGCGCCCGAGCGCGAGGCTCACCGAGGTCAGGACGGCGTCGTTGAGGGTGCCGCCGAGCGAGTCCTTGATCGCTTTGAAGCGGGCCAGGTCGGCGTCGATGAACGTGTAGCGGCGGTGCGGGCCGATCTCGACGTTGAAGGGGCTCGGGGGAGCCGGCGAGCGGACCCCGGCGAGCGTCGTCGCGCCGACGTTCACGAGCCCTTCGCGGACCTGGGAGACGGCCTTGCGCGGGGCGCGCAGGAGCGCGCGGGCGCCGCGCACCATCTCGTTCGGAACCGTCGAGCGCTCGAGCAGCGCCTCACCGAGCAGCTTCGCCGGACCGGGCAGCGGCTTGGCGCTCCACGGCGAGGGCGGCGCGACCGGCGCCGGCTCGCGCGCGGTGTCGAACAGGACCGTCGTGATGTCGACGCCGGAGATGCCGTCGACGAGCGCGTGGTGGGTCTTCGCGACGACCGCGAAGCGGTTGCCGGACAGGCTCTGGACGAGCCAGATCTCCCACAGCGGCTTGTGACGGTCGAGGCGCTGGGAGAAGATGCGGCCGGCGAGGCGCTTCAGCGCCGCGTCGTCCGCCGGGCGCGGGAGCGCGGTGTGACGGATGTGGTAGTAGGGGTTGAAGTGCGGATCGTCTGCCCACACCGGGCGGCCCTGCCCGAGCGGCACGTGCGCGAGCCGCTGGCGGTAGCGGGGCACGAGATGCAGACGCGAGGAGACGTGCTCGACGAACTCCCGGTGCGTGGGAGCGGCCCCCTCGAAGACCATCACCGAGGCGACGTGCATGTGCGCGGGGGAGTGGTCCTCGAGGTGCAGGAACGTCGAGTCCAGCGCTGTCAGGCGGTCGGGGTTCGCCATCGACCGATTGTCGCTGATTCCGGCCGCGGGCGCGCCCCGGCCTCTCACGAGCCGAGTTCCATGCGCAGCGCCTGCAGCAGCAGGCCGATACGGATGTGCGGACGGCGGTCACTGCTGCGCACGCGGACCGTCGACTCCTCCGGGCAGAGCACCTCGACGATCACGCAGACGTCGCCGATTTCGCACTCTTCGCCGTGGTCTTCTTCGATCGCCTCCATCTGTTCGGCCACGACCTGGCCGAGCTTGCTCTGGTCCATCGTCATCGGGGGCCTCCGTTTCGCTCCGGCGGCGCCCGGCGCGCCGCTGAGAGCGGCACGCTAACGGTAGGCGCGTACGACGCTCGCCGAAGCGGAGTCGATCGACGAATCCGAGCTGATCGCGCTCAGCGGAGAGTCTCCGCCTCCACCGGTCTGAGAGCCGGACTCGCGGACGGCGCAAGGGCCGTTCTCGGAGGCGTCGCCCGGGCCGAAGCTGGACAAATGTGTGTCTAGCGATCCTTTTGCCGGGTCGTGGGCGACGCCCGCCGGCGCACCGAAAACCCCTGCAAATCAAGCAACTCGTGGCTTATGCCACTACCCCCGTTGTGTGACGCAGCTCACAGAACACGGGGTTATGCCCACCTAGCCTTCGAACAACTGTTCGACTCGCCGAGTCGCTCCCGTGGATGGGGGCGAACGGGGGAACCAACTGCCGGCGCCGGTCCACCTCGGACGCCGGATGGGGCGAATCGCGCGCTGATGCGCACGTAACGCCCGGCTCACTCGCGTCCGTTTCGCGTGGGGCCGGCCGTGAGCCCGACAGCTAACCCCGTAGGCGGACCACAAGGAGGTCCGAAACTAAATGTACGTCCCCGCGACGCTCGTTCCGCCTGCGCCTGCGCTGGCGCCGATCGGCGTCGTCTCCGCGGCGCCGGCGACAATCGCCACGCCGCTCGCAACGACCATCAAGGTCCGCAGTGAGCAGCTGAACGTGCTCGAGAGCCACCGCAGCACGGTGACCGGCACCCTGCTCGAAGGCGCGCGCCCCGGCGCCGCCGGGCGGACGATCGCCCTGCAGGCCATGATCGGGCACGGCTGGAAGACGATCGCGAAGGCCCAGACGGCCACGCGCGGGCGCTTCCGCTTCGCCTTCCGACCCCACAGCATCGGCAGCCGCATGCTGCGGCTGCGCTTCAAGGGCGACGCGACCGCGAAGTCCTCGCGCCGGCGGCTCGGGCGCCTGAACGTCTACCGCCTCGCGGGCGCATCCTGGTACGGCGGCGGCGGCGGAACGGCGTGCGGCCAGCAGTTGACGAGCTCGACGCTCGGCGTTGCCAACAAGACGCTGCCGTGCGGGACACTGGTCACCCTCCGCTACAACGGCCACACCGTGCGCGTCCCGGTGATCGACCGCGGCCCCTACGTGGCCGGCCGTGAATTCGACCTCACCGAAGCGACCAAGCGCGCGCTCGGCTTCGGCGACACCGGCAACGTGTGGAGCACCAACTAGGAGCAGGGGCACGGGCGCGCTGGGCGCCGTCATGCAGGGGTTGGGTTTCGGCCGAGCGCGCCGTTCAATCCCCTGGATGTCCCCCGGCGTGAAATCCCCCCGTGCCCAGCCCTGGCTCGACGGCCTCGGCGAGTGGTCCTGGCCCGGCATGCGGGCCGCCGCTGAGGTCGGGCCGCCCTCGTGGGTGCCGGCCGTCCCGGCGCCCGCGACGGCCGCGCTGGCGGCGGGCGCTCAGACGCTGCCGGCTCCCTGGCAGCGGGGGCGGCGGCTGCTCGTCGGGGTACTGCTGAGCGCGCTGCTCGCCGTCTGCGCCGCGCTCGCTCTGCAGGGAAGGCTCGGCTTCGGCGCTCGCGACGGCTCCGTGGCCGCCGCGCGCCACGCTGCGGCCACGGTCGCGCTGCAGCCGCTGCCTGTCCTCCAGCGGGTCTCCGCCGATCGAGCAGGCAGCACGATCGAGCAGGCCTCCTACCGCTCCGTGGCGCTGCACCACACCGGCTCCTTCTACGTCTACGAGCCGCCCGGCCTGCGCGCCGGCGCCGCCTCCGCGGCGCGCTACCCCGTCATCTATCTGCTCCACGGCAACAGCCAGTCGGCCAAGGCGTTCCTGCAGATCGGCCTGCAGGGCGAGCTCGACGCGCTGATCGCACGCCACGCGATCCCGCCGATGATCGCCGTGATGATCCAGGGCGGCCCGGGCGCGAACAACTGGCGCAACCTCGGCGACCTCTACTACGAAAGCTACGTTCTGGAAGTCCAAGAGCTCGTCGACCGGATGCTGCCCACGCTGGCCTCGCGCGACAGCCGCGCGATCGCGGGCCTCTCGATGGGCGGCTACGGGGCGATGGAGCTGACGCTGAACAACCCCGGGCGCTTCGGCGTCGTCGAGAGCTGGCTCGGCTTCTTCAACGGCCTGGAAGGCCAGCTGCACCTCGACCGGCACGCGATCTCGACTCAAGGGCTGCACGCGTTCCTCTACGGCGGCAGCGACGACAAGATCGCCGACCCCACCGAGAACGCCCCGTTCGCCGCGCAGCTGCGGGCCGAGGGAGCCGACGCGACGAGCGCGGTCTACCCGGGCGAACACAACCTCGAAACCATCCACGCCCACCTGCCCGCGATGCTGACCTTCGCGGGCCGCGCGCTCGCCGCGGGCGCGCACGGGTCGCGTGCGAAGAGCTGACCTGTTCCGTCTCGCCCGGGCCACGGGCGCGAGCTCCGTCGGCGCGTTCGCCGCGGGCGCGATCGCCGGCGGAGCCGTGGCGATCGGATCGCTGGCGATCGGGCGGGTCGCGATCGGCAGGCTCGCCCTGCGCCATCTCGCCCTCGGCCGGGCCCGTGGCGAGGAGGTCGTGCTCGACTCGCTCGAGGTCGGCAGGCTGAAGGTCGGCGAGCTGGTCGTCGAGCAGCGCTCTCCCGAAGCCTGAGCCCCACGAACAAGGAAACTGGCTAGCCAGCCAGTAGTATGCGGTTACTGTTCCGGGAGACCGAAAAGGGGAGGTCCCGATGGCGTCCGTCGAGAACGACATCCGCAACGTTGAACTGACCGACGAGGAGTACTGGCACGACGGGCCGCCGCACCCCCTCTTCAAGGAGATGCGGTCGAAGTGCCCGGTGCACTGGACCAATCAGATCCCGGAATTCCCCGAGGAGGCCGGCTTCTGGTCGGTCACGACCGCGGATGACGTGTACACGGTCTCGCGCGACTGGGAGACCTACTCCTCGGAAGTCGGCGGCATCACCGCCGCCGGGGTGCTCCCGCTCGAGCTCTCCAAGGCGATGTTCATCGGCATGGACCCTCCCAAGCACGACCGCGTCAAGGCGCTCTTCCAGCGCGGCTTCACGCCGAAGCGGATCGCCGACCACGAAGAGCGGATCCGCGAGATCACGATCCGCGTGCTCGACCGCCTCGACGGCCGTGACAGCTGCGATCTGGTGACCGACGTCGCGCAGCCCGTCGTGGCGCGTGTGATCGGCAGCTTCATGGGGATCACCGAAGAGGAAGACGCGATCTGGGCCGAGCTGATGAACGCGGTCCTCGGCGGCGGGGACGAAGACCTCAATCCCGAGGGGATCGACGCGATCATGGGCAAGCTCGTGCCGGAGATCTTCGAGCGCTGCAAAACCCTGATCGACGCGCGCCGCGAGAACCCGACCGACGACCTGACGAGCGTTCTCATCCACTCCGAGGTCGACGGGGAGAAACTCGAGGAACACGAGATCGTGATGGGCTTCTTCCTGCTGATGGCGGCCGGGAACGACTCGACGAAGTCGACCTACTGCTCGGCGATGCGGGCGATCATGGAAGACCCCGAGCAGCGAGGGCTGCTGCTGGAGGACCCCTCGCTCGTGCCCGACGCCGTCGAGGAGGCGCTGCGGATGTTCCCGGCCTTCGCGCACTTCCGCCGCACCGCCATCAAAGACACGGAGCTGCACGGACAGGAGATCAAGGAGGGGGAGAAGGTGGTCATGTGGTACGTCTCCTCCAACCGTGACGAGACGCGCTACGAGGACCCCGACCGCTTCGACCTGCGCCGCAGGGCGGAGCACCAGGCGTTCGGCGCGGGCGGGCGGCACTTCTGCCTCGGCACCGCGCTCGCGCGTCTGGAGCTTCGGATCCTGATCGAGGAGACCCTCCGGCGATACCCCGAGATCGCGATCGACGGAGCCGGCGACGGGCCCCGCTTCACCGAATCGCCGTTCATCAACCAGCTGAAGACGCTCCCCGTGACGCTGCGGGGCTGACCTTCGGGGTCGCGGTCTGTCGATGGGCGGCGGGCCCGAGCTGCGCACCGAGCGGCTCCTGCTGCGGCGCTGGCGGCCGTCCGATCGCGAGCCGTTCGCGGCGATCAACGCCGACCCGGTCGTGATGGAGTTCTTCCCGGGGCTTCAGTCTCCGCAGGTGAGCGCGGAGATGATCGAGCACTTCGAGCAGGAGTTCGAGCGCGAGAGGTTCGGGCTGTGGGCCGTGGAGATCCCCGGCGAGATGCAGCTCGCCGGCTTCGTCGGGCTGACCCGAGTGCGGGCCGAGATGCCGTTCGCGCCGGCGGTCGAGGTCGGCTGGCGGCTGACGCCGAGCGCGTGGGGGAGGGGAATCGCGTGCGAGGCGGCCGAAGCCGCGCTCGACGTGGGCTTCGAGGAGTCCGGCCTCGAGGAGATCGTCTCCCTCACGGCAGCCGTCAATCTGCGCTCACGCCGCCTGATGGAGCGCCTCGGCATGCGTCGCGACGAGGACGGGGACTTCGACCACCCGCTGATCGCGCCCGGCCACCCGCTCGCGCGCCACGTCCTCTACCGGCTGCGGCGAGCGGACCGGACGTCCCCGGAATCCTGAGCGGGCTCGGCCGGGCGCGGTCCGGGAGCTACCGGTCCGCGCCCGCGCGAGCGTCGACTCAGGTCGGTCCGCCGCCGCCTTCTTCCGATCCCGGGCACCCGACGCCCACGACCGTGCCGGTGCCGGCGTGGCCGGGGTTCGGTCCGTAGCCCGGTTCGGTCGCGATCAGGACCACAGCTGCGACGTCGCCGGAGATCGTCCTGCCGGCCTTGGTCACGTTCGAGGCGGCGATCGCTTCGATCAGGCCCGGCAGCGGACCTTCGGGCGGGTTCGAGCTGTTGCCGGGGTCGGTCGTCCAAGCGGAGCCGCACTTTGCTTCGGCCAGTTCGTTGGCGAAGCCCTTGAAGGCGGCGGGCGCCGTGCCGCCGCTGAGCGAGTTGAGCTTCCACCACTGCGCGCCCCAGAACGTCACGTGGGCGCCCATCGTGGCGTTCTCGTCGCCGACGACGAAGCTGCTGGTAGCCGCTCCGGCGGGAGCGGCGGCCGCGAGGCAGAGAAGGCCGCAGGCCGCGGCGGCCTTCAGGCCGCGCGTCGTGCGGCGATCGGTACTCAGGAACATTCGATACCCCCATTGATCAGGTCAGGAGGAGGAACGGTACGCAGCTCCGCGCGCGGCGCAATCGGACGTTCGGCTAGTCCTCTCCGAGGACCTGAGCGAAGGGCGGGACTACGCCGGCGTGCGGGTCGAGAACCCGTTCAGAGACGGCTGACCCGCACCGGCCCGCAGCAGAGAGGGTGGCGGTCTATTGACTGTGGCACGACCGTCGGCGGTGGGCGAACATGTGTTCGTATGAGCCCGAGGCCTTGGAGACCCGCCGCAGAGCTCGAGAAGGCGCTCGAGCGGGGTGATCTGCGCTACGCGGTGTCGCTCGCCGAGGAAGTCCGTCTCGAGCGGGGCCGGCCGGTCGAGCTCGCGCTCGCGGCCCGCTTCCTGCCGCTGATCGCCGCCGCGAGCCCCGGCGAGTACGACGCCTACGCGCTGCGCTGGCTCGCGCGCTGGGTCTCCGAGACGGGCACGGCGACGATCGAGCAGGCGGCCGAGATAGCCGCCTCGCTCGCCGACCTGCCGGTCGAGCCGACGATGCTCGAGGCGATCACGGCGACGCTCTGAGGGCGCCTATCCTGAGCGCTCATGTGCGGCCGCTACACGAACACGGCGGGCCCGGAAGAACTCAACGAACGCTTCCGCGTCCCGATCGACAGCGCCGAGGGCACCCACCGCTACAACATCGCGCCGACCGAGCAGGTGCTGGCGATCGTCGCGCCCGACGGCGAGCCGAGGGCCGAGACGATGCGCTGGGGGCTCGTGCCGTCGTGGGCGACCGAGATCAAGCCCCCGCTGATGATCAACGCGCGCCTCGAGACCGTCGCGGAGAAGCCCGCCTATCGACGCCTGGTCCCGCGCGGGCAGCGCCGCGCCCTGCAGATCGCCGACGGCTGGTACGAGTGGCTCAAACCGGAGCATCGATCCCAGCCTCGCCAGCCCTTCCACTTCCGCGTCGACGGGGGCGTGCCGTTCGCCTTCGCGGCCCTGTGGACCCCCGCGAAGGTCGAGGGGGAGTGGTTGCACAGCTGCACCCTGCTGACGTGCGACTCGGCGCCAAACCGGGTCGCCGCCGCGATCCACGACCGCATGCCCGTCGTCCTCGCCGACGAGGAGTCACAGCGAGCTTGGCTCGATCCAGCGCTCGGCACCGAGGAGGCGCTCGCGCTTTGCGGCACGCTGCCCGAAGCCCGGCTCTCCGCCCATCCGGCCAACCCCGCCGTCAACAACGTCCGCACGGCCGTGGAGGGACCGGATCTGCTCGTGGCGCCCGGCTGATCAGGGATCGCTCCCGGTGCGCGGGAGTTGACCGTTTTCTGACACAGATGATTCGTTGTGTCAACGTTCTTGACGTCAGCCGGGAGGTCTGTAACGCTGTCGTTAGACCACTCGTCCAGAACTGCTCGGGGCGTGTGAGTCCCTCCAAAGGCATCAGGGGGCGCCGTCGGCACATTCCCTCAGACGGCGGCGTCCCCGCCTTTGGCTCCTCTACTCGCCGGCCAGCCACCGCCGCGGGTTCTCCACGAAGATCGTGTCGAACACCGCGTCGTCCATCACGCCCTGCTCGCGCAGCCAGGGGACGACCTCCTCGAAGACGAGCGTCATCGACCAGTTGCGGATCGCGCCCTGGGTCTCGAAGAACTCGGCGGCCTCGGGCGGGAACCAGTCGATCGAGGCGCAGAAGTCCTGGGAGATCGTCAGCCGCTCCGCGTGTCCGCGGCGGATCAGCTCGGCCGCCACCGCGTTGCGATTGTCGATCGGCAGGTACATCTCAAGGCCATAGCGGTCGAGGCCCACGTAGACGCCCTCGGCGAGCAGCGACTCGATGTAGCCGACGTCCTCGCTGTCGCCGCAGTGGGCGATCTGGACGCGGGAGAGGTCGACCCCCTCCTCCTTGAAGATCTCGACCTGGCGCGGCCCGGTCGCGACCGCCGGCATCGAGTGGGCCATGATCGGCGCGCCCGTCTGGACGCTCGCCCGCGCCACCGCGCGGTGGATCTTCTCGACGTTCTCGGTCACGCCCGCCGCGTCGGCCGCGCACTTCAGGAAGGCCGCGCGGATCTCGGTGCCCTGGCAGCCCCGTTCGATGTCCTCGACGAAGTGGTCGGCCATCACGTCGACGTCGCGGTTCTCGAAGTAGTGGGGGAGGTAGTCGTAGCTGTAGATGCCCGTGCAGCAGGCGATCCGCACGCCGGTCTCGTCCGCGACGCGCTTCATGAACTCGACGTCGCGCCCCCCGAACATCGCGGTCGCGTCGACGATCGTGCGCACGCCGTGCTCGGCGGCCGCGCGGACCGAGACCAGGGCGGCGTCCAGCTCGAGCGCGTCGTCGTAGCGGCCCGGCCACTGCTCGGCGACGGCCTCGTCGCGGAAGCGGACGTGCTCGTGCGCGAGCACGATCCCAAGCTCCTGCGCGTCGACCGCGCCCTGCACCGTCTGCACGTCTGCCATCTCGCTCCTCCTCGGGCTCTCTCAGCGCAGGGGATCGCCCCACTGGGTCTCTTCGCGCAGCTGCTTCTTGAGCAGCTTGCCGCCCGGGTTGCGCGGCAGCGCCTCTTGCCGTGTCGCAATGTACTGGGGGACCTTGAAGTCCGCCAGGTGCTCGCGGCAGTGGGCGATCACGGCGGCGACGTCGAGCTCGGCGCCGGCGGTCGGGACGATCACCGCGCCGACCTTCTCGCCCATCATCTCGTCGGGCACCGCCACGACCGCAGCCTCGCCGACCCCGGGCGCCCCGGCGAGCGCGTTTTCGACCTCGATCGAGTAGACGTTCTCGCCGCCCCGGTTGATCATGTCCTTCTTGCGGTCGACGATGTAGAGCAGCCCGTCGGCGTCCACCCGCGCCAGATCGCCGGTGTGAAGCCACCCGTCGACGAACGTCTCCGCGGTCGCCTCGGGCTTGTTCCAGTAGCCCCGCACGACGTTCGGCCCGCGCACGAGCAGCTCTCCCACGCCGGTCTCTACGTCCGGTTCGTCGAGAGCGAGGTCGACGACCGGCATCGCGAAGCCGACCGAGTCGGCGTGCCCGGCGGCCTCCTCGTGGGGCAGGAAGGACGTCAGCGAGGACGTCTCGGTGAGGCCGAAGCCGTTGCCGACGCGGGCGTTCGGGAAGGCGTCCTTGATCTGGTGCACGAGGCTCTCCGAGATCGGCGCGCCGCCGTAGGAGACCCACCTGACCCGGCTCACGTCGAGGTCCCGGAACGCCGGGTGGCGCAGGACCGCGTGGTAGATCGCCGGGACCGAGACGAGCTGGTTGACGCCGTGCTCGCCGACGGCGCGGAAGAAGCCCTCGAAGTCCAGCGGCCCGGAGAGGATCTCGACACGCCCGCCGAGCGCGAGCGTGGGGATCAGCTGGCTGTTGCAGCCGGTGACGTGGAACAGCGGCACCGAGACGAGCGTCGAGAGGTCCCGTCCCTCGAGCGCGTCCATCTCGCGGCAGCGCCGCGCGTTCTCGCCGTTGGTCAGGAAGTTCCCGTGCGAGGTCATCGCGCTCTTCGGAAAGCCGGTCGTTCCGCTCGTGTAGAAGATCGCGGCGAGGTCGTCGTGGTCGAGCTCGGCGCCCTCGATCGGCTCCCCGTCGGGCAGCGGCGCGCCGTCGGCGAACGTGTGGCGGGCTTCGGAGTCGCCGACGACGTAGTCGACCTCCTCCTCGGTGAAGCGGGTGTTGACCGGCACCACGACCGCGCCCAGCAGCTGCACGCCGAAGAACGCGAGCACCCAGTCGATCCCGTTCGCCATGCGGATCGCGACGCGGTCGCCGCGGCCGACGCCGAGCGCGGCGAGGCCGCCGCCGACCCGCGCGGCGCGCTCCCACAGCTCCCCGTAGGTGAGCGAGGGCCCGCCGACCTCCAGTACCGCCGTCGCGCCCGGGTCCCGCTCGACGCTCGTCCGCAGCATCGCCACGAGCGATGGTGGAAGTCCGGTGTAGCGGGCGCGCCCGTCGGCGTCGCGCTCGACCCCCGTCTCGTCGAACGGGTTGCGGCCGCGCGGCAGTGGCTCGGGCATCTTCTCTCTCTCCTTCGTGCGTCTCGGTCTCGGTCTCGGGGGCGGCGATCCAGGGCCGCGGGAGGCAGAGCCTACGCCTCCGAGGCCCCTACAGCCGCGGGTCGATCAGGATCTTCGCGTGGCGGTCGGGATCGCCCAGCTCCGCAAACGCCCCGGCGACGCCGCCGAGCCCGACCGTGCCGGTCACGAGCGGGGCCGGGTCGACCTTGCCCTCGGCGAGCATGTGCAGCGTGTCGCGGAACTCGAGCGGCGTGTAACCCAGCACGAAGCGCAGGTCGATCTCCTTGTTGATCGCCATCGAGGGCCGGAAGCGGTCCTCGCCCATGCAGACGCCGACCACGACGACGCGCGAGAACATCGGCGCCCCGGTGACGATCTGCTCGATGATCCCGGGCACGCCGACGCACTCGAACGCGACCGGCGCGGCCGGTTTTATCCCGAGCCTGTCGATCGCCCGCCAGACGTGGTGCCAGGCGACCGGCAGGCGCCGCAGCTTCTCGACCGTTCCGAGCGCCAGCTCGAGCGTCTCCGGCGCGGAACGCAGGTGCTTGGCGGAGCTCGCGTCGAAGGGGGAGTCCCGGGTCGGGTCGATCGTGACGGTGGCCCCGCAGCGCTCGGCCAGCGCGCGCCGGCCGGGGGAGAGGTCGCTCGCGACGATCGTGCGCACCCCCCGCGCCTTCAGCATGCAGATCACCGCCAGCCCGATCGGCCCGCAGCCGATCACGACCGCCACGTCGCGCTTGCGGATCTCGCTGCGCCGAACCGCGTGCCAGGCGACCGCCATCGGCTCGGTCAGCGCGCTCAGCTCGGGGGAGAGCCCGTTCGGGACCGCCAGCATCAGCGCCTCCTGAACGACCATCTGCTCGGCGTACGCGCCGGGCGCGGCGGCCGAGAGGCCGATCGCCTCGACCCCGTGCGGCGTGCGCAGCAGCGGCAGCGCGACGACCGGCGCCCCCTCCGGGATCTTGCGGCTGCAGCCCGGCCCGTACTCCGCGACGGTGCCGGAGAACTCGTGCCCGAGCACGACGTGCTGGTTCGAGCGCATGAAGGTCTCGTAGCCCGTCTCGGCCATCACCTCGGCGAGCTCGTCGCAGTGCTCGCGCGCGTGCAGGTCCGACCCGCAGATCCCGCAGCGGAGCACCTCGATCCGCACCTGGCCCTTTTCGGGGTTCGGCGCCGGGCGCTCGGCGACCTCGAGGGCGGCGTGGATGCAGTCGACCGCTCTCACTCAGCTCACCGCGTGCTCGAGCCAGCGGCGGGCGTGCCCCAGCAGCAGCTCGGGCGGGTGGCGCCGGGGGCTCTCGAGCACCATCAGCGCGTACTCGTCGGCCATCGCCGAGAGGATCCGCGCGGTCAGCTCGGGGTCGGCGGACAGCTCGCCCGGCAGCGAGCCAGGCCGGACCGCGTCCGTCAGCCGTCGCAGCGCGCGCTCGCGGCCCTTGACGATCTGCTTGCGAAGGCTCGCGGGCGCGCCCTCGGGCGGGGTCAGCACCAGCCGCCAGGTCGCGGGGTTGGCGGCGACCGCGCGCAGGTACTTCCCGAGGCTCTCGAGCATCAGCTCGACCGGGTCCCCGGCGCTCAGGTCCCCGAGCGCCGTCGCCTCGATCTGCTCGAGCGCCCGCGCCATCTCGCGCTCGACGATCGCCTCAAGCAGGCCTTCCAGACCGTCGAAGTGCTCGTAGACGATCGGGCGGGTGACGCCGGCGCGCGCCGCGACGTCCTGAATCGAGACTCCCTGGAAGCCTCGCTCGGCGACGATCTCCCGGGCCACGTCGAGCACCTGCTCGCGCCGGGCCGCCGCGGTCATGCGCCTGCGGGGCGGCGCTGCGCTCTGAACGCTCCTCACGGCCGGAATCTTACGTCCGCTCCGGGCTCGCGAACCAGCGCGCCGCGATCTGCTCGACCGTGCCCATCGTGCGGACCGTCGTCGCGCCGAGCGCGCGCTCGAGCGCCCGCCAGTCGAGCGGCGATTCGCTGACGCCGCCCGCGGGCAGCCAGAAGAGCTCGCGCTCCCCGAAGCTCAGCAGGTCGCTCTCTACGGCCAGCGCCAGCGCTTCGCGGCGCGCCTTCGCCGCCGGGCGCGCGCCGAGCAGCGCGACCTGCAGCTTGCCGGCGCCCGCGAGCTGCTTCTCGGAGAAGGGGGCTGCGCCGGCGATCGCGCTCAGCTCGGCGCCGCTGCGCACGAACGTCGCCACCTCGTAGCCAAGCCGCTCGCGCAGGCCCGTTTCGAGCAGCCTCTGCAGCGAGCCCTCCGCGCGGCGGCCCGCGTCGAACACCACGTTGCCGCTGGCCCGGAAGGTCTCGACGTCGCCCAGCCCGAGGCTCTCCACGGCGGCCCGCAGATCCGCGTTCGAGATCCGCCGTCCGCCGAGGTTCATGCCTTTCAGGAAAGCCGCGTAGCGGGCCATTAAGTCCCAGCCTAACCCGCGACCTGGCGGCGCAGAGGCCCCGCCAGGTCGCCACGCCTGCCCGGCTCAACGCGCGCGAGGCCGAGCCAGCCGGCGATCGTCTCGAGCTCCGCGGCAAGCTCGGGGACGACCGTCGCGGGGTCGGCGCCCGGCTCGGCGAACGCGCCGAGGACGCGCAGCGTCCCGGTCTTCGCGTCCGCCTTCAGGTCGACCCGCGCGACGAGCTCCTCGCCCAGCAGGAACGGCAGCACGTAGTAGCCGTACACGCGCTTCGGAGCCGGCGTGTAGATCTCCAGGCGATAGCGGAAGGAGAACAGCCGCTCGGTCCGCTCGCGCCGCCAGATCAGCGAGTCGAAGGGGGAGAGGAGAGCCCGCGCCGCGATCCGCCGCGGCCGCTTCGCCCCGGGCCACAGGTACCCCGGCTCCCGCCAGCCCTCGACCTCGACCTGCTCGAGCTCGCCCGCGGCGGCCAGCTCGGCCACGCGCTCGCGGGAAGCGAGGCGGGGGAGACGGAAGTAGTCGCCGAGATCGGGCTCGCTCGCCACTCCCATCGCGCGGGCGGCGATCTTGACGAGCTCGCGTTGGGCCTCCTCCGGGGCCGGCGTCGGCAGCGCGAGCACCGCGGCCGGCAGGATCCGCTCGGTCAGGTCGTAGATCCGCTCGAAGTTGCGACGGTGGGCGGTGCTCACCGACCCCCGGTAGAAGAGGTACTCGAGCGCCGCCTTGCCGTCGTGGCGTCCCCACATCCCCCGCTGGATCGACGTCCGCGTGTGCCCCGTCTCGGAGGAGCGCAGCGGTCCGCGCTCCCGAACCAGCGCGAGGACCTCGGCCAGCAGCTCCTCGTGCTCGCCCGCTTTGCGGACGCTGTCCCACGCCTCGACGTCGGCGCGCGCCATCCGCCAGCGCAGCAGCGGGTGCAGGGCGACGGGCAGCAGCGAGGCTTCGTGGCCCCAGTACTCGAACAGCTCGCGCCGCTCGGCGCTCGACGGTCCCGAGCCCCCGTGCGCGGCGAGCCGGTCGAGCAGCTCACGCGGGTAGGGGCCGAGCCGCGAGTAGAGGGGCAGGTAGTGAGAGCGGCAGACCGCGCTCACGGAGTCGAGCTGCAGAAGCCCGATCCGGTCGATCACGCGACGGACGTGGCGAGCGTCGATCCGTCCGCGCGGGCGCGGCTCGGCGAAGCCCTGCGCGGCCAGGGCGATGCGTCTCGCGGCGCTTGCGCTGAGACGCCTCACGGCGCCGCTCACGCGCTCAGGCCGCGGTACCCGCGCCGACACGGTCGGCGAGGATCGCGGCCAGGCGGGCGCGGTGGCGCTTCGCGCCGCCGAGCAGCGCGGCGTCGATCTGGGCACGCTTGTAGAGCCAGTGGACGTCGGCCTCCCAGGTGAAGCCGATGCCGCCGTGGGCCTGGATCGCGCTGGCCGTCACGTCGACGCCGGCGCTCGAGGCACACGCCTTCGCCATCGCAGCGGCCTCCGCGAGAGACTCCGGATCGGCGTCAGCCGTCCAAGCGGCGAAGGCCGCGGTCGAGCGGGCCTTCTCGGTTTCGAGCAGCATCTGCGCGCAGCGGTGGGAGACGGCCTGGTAGGCGCCGACGGGGACGCCGAACTGCTTGCGGTCCTTGACGTACTCGACGGTCATCTCAAGCGCGCGGTCGCAGACCCCGACGAGCTCCGCGCTGACCGACACGAGCGCGCGGCCGAGGCCCGCGCAGGCGCCCTCGCCGAGCGTCTCGCCGTTCTCGCCGGCGCGGACGCGGGCGGCCGATCGGGTCGGGTCGACGGCGTCGACGGCGCTCACCTCGGCTTCCTCGGCGCTCAGCACGCGCCCGGTGCCGTCCTCCTCGACGAGCACGAACAGGCCGGCCTCGCGGCCGCCGATCACGAGCTCGGCGGTGCCGTCGACCGCCGCGCCGAGAGCGCCGATCGTCTCCCCGCAGGCGAGGCCCGGCAGCCAGCGCGCCTGCTGCTCGGCGGTCCCGTCCTGCTGGATCAGGGTCGCCGCCATCGCGCTGGGCAGGAACGGGACGGGCGCGAGCGAGCGGCCGAGCTCCTCGCAGAGGATCGAGAGCTCGATCTGGCCGAGGCCCTGGCCGCCGTGCTCCTCGGCGATCGCGATCCCGGGCCAGCCGAGCTCGCAGAGCTCGGCCCAGAGGGCGTCGTCGTTCGTCCGGGCCTCGGCGTGCTCGCGCACCTTCGCGGCGCTCGCGCGTCCCGCCAGCAGCTCGCGGGCGGTGCGCTGGATCTCGCGCTGGTCGTCGGTCAGGCCGAAGTCCATCAGACGGCCACCTTCAGGCGGGGCAGGCCGAGCACGCGCTCGGCGACGATGTTCTTGAGCACCTCGGTCGTGCCGCCCTCGATCGTGTTGCCGCGGGCGCGCAGGAACTCGTAGCTCCAGGTCGTGCCCGTCGTCAGCGCGGCCGGGCCGACGATGTCGACGGCAAGCTGGGTCAGGCGCTGGTTGGTGTCCGACCAAAGCCACTTCACGAGCGAGCCCTCGGGGCCCGGCTGGCCGTAGCGTTCGACGTCGGTCAGGCCCTTCCAGGCGAGCAGGCGGATCGCCTCGCAGCGGGTGTGCAGCTCCGCGATCTCGTCGGCGTAGACGGCATCGTCGAGCAGCCCGCGCTCGGCGGCCACGGCGATCGCGTCGTCGAGCAGCTGGCGCAGGCGGATCTGCAGGGCGAAGCCGAGCCCGGCGCGCTCGTTCATGAGCGTCGTGAGCGCTACCTTCCAGCCGTTGCCGACGCCGCCGACGACGTTCTCGTCGGGGATCCGGGCCTCCTCGATGAACAGCTCGTTGAACTCGGCCTCGCCGGTGATCTGGCGCAGCGGCCGGACCTGGATGGCGTCCTGCTCCATGTCCATCAGGAAGTACGTGAGGCCCTTGTGCTTGGGCACGTCGCCGTCGGTCCGCGCGACGAGCATGCACCACTTGGACCACTGGGCGCCTGAGGTCCACACCTTCTGGCCGGTCACGACCCACTCGTCGCCGTCGCGCTCGGCGCGGGTCTGGAGCCCGGCCAGGTCCGACCCGGCCCCGGGCTCGGAGAACAGCTGGCACCACGAATGCTGCCCGTTCAGGACGTTCGGGACGAAGCGCT
>Ga0134125_10003498_pt1 | contig 18131 bp, 18 predicted proteins | sample KB31751_FD_96464 | JGI IMG/M metagenome (GOLD analysis project Ga0134125, IMG submission 96464) | Terrestrial soil microbial communities with excess Nitrogen fertilizer from Kellogg Biological Station, Michigan, USA - KB3-175-1 | ecosystem: Environmental > Terrestrial > Soil > Unclassified ... | reverse complement strand
TCAATTCCGCGCAGCTGACGATCGGCCGCGGGAACCAGAACGACATCCCGATCGCGACGGACGAGTATGCGTCCGCGCGCCACGCGCGGTTCGAGCCGCGGCAGGACGGCGTCTGGGTCCAGGATCTCGGCTCGACGAACGGCACGTTCCTGAACGGCACGAGGCTCGACCGGCCACGAAGACTCGCGCAGGGCGATGTCGTCCGGGTCGGCGAGACCGACCTGAGGTACGAATGACCGTCGCTCGCCTTCGGCTCGCTCCCGTGAGGGAAACCATGTTTCCCTCACGAGCTCCCTTCTTGAGGGATCGCCTCAACCCCCGCGCCGCTCAGATCGCCGCGTGGGCTGAGGAGAACGAGAGGGGAAACCTCTCGGTTTCCCCCTGTGCCCCTTCCCATGCTCATTGGACGGAGACCGCCCAATGAGCTCGTTGGGCCACGTCGGTGCCGTCACCGATCCCGGTCGCAAGCGCCGTCGCAACGAGGACGCCTACGTCGTCGAGCCCCCGCTCTTCGCGGTCGCCGACGGGATGGGGGGCGCGCAGGCCGGCGAGGTTGCCTCGCGGCTCGCGGCCGCGGCGTTGAAGGAGAGCGGTGCGGACGAGGGGGGAGAGCAGCGGATCGTCGCCTTGATCCAGGAGGCCAATCGGCGCGTGTACGACCGCTCGAACCGCGATCCGAGCGCCTCCGGCATGGGGACGACGATGACCGTCGCGCTCGTCGAGAACGGGCAGGTCGCCTTCGGGCATGTAGGTGACTCGCGCGCGTACCTGATCCGCGCGGGCGCGATGGAGCAGCTGACGGAGGATCACTCACTCGTCGCCGAGCTGATGCGGAGCGGCAAGCTCTCGCCCGAGGAAGCGGAGAGTCATCCGCAGCGCTCCGTGATCACACGCGCCCTTGGCACCGATCCCGACGTGGACGTCGACACGTTCACGATCGCGGCGGAGATCGGCGATGTCTTCCTGCTCTGCTCCGACGGCTTGACGACGATGGTGTCGAACGGGGCCATCCTCGAACTCGTCGAGAGTCACCGCGGCGACATGAACAAGGCCCTCCGCGCACTCGTGCAGGCGGCGAACAGGGGCGGCGGGGAGGACAACATCACCGTGGTCGCCTTCGAGATCGCAGCAGAGCCGCTTGCCCACGACGGCGAGACCCGCGAGCACGTGTTCGCCGGCGAGAGCCCCGACGACGAGGACACGCTCACGGAAGCGGATGCCGTTCCCGCGGTCGACACGGCCGTCATCTCCGCGGAGGAGATCCAGGCCGAGCTCAAAGCGACCGAACGGCGAGAACGCGCGGTGCGCCGACGCCATCTTCGCCGCCGGGCTCTCGCCTGGCTCGCATTGATTCTGATCGCCGCGGGCATCGCGTTGGCTCTCTATCTGAGGTTCTTACGCTGAGACTGAGCATGCGCAACAGGGAGCTCGCCTTCCTGATCGTCGTGGGCGTCCTGACGGCGATCGGTTTCGCCAGCGTCTATATCGCCAGGCAGGACATCGTTTCCACGGCGTCACTGACGTATGCCGGTTTCTTCTTCGCGTTGTACATCGCCGCGCACCTCGTCACCCGCTACACCGTCCCGTTCGCGGATCCGTATCTGCTCCCGATCGCCGCCCTGCTGACGGCGATGGGACTGACGGAGATCTACCGGCTCAGGCCCGGCGATGCGTTCAGGCAGGCCATCTGGATCGTTGTCGCGGTCGCGCTCTTCGCCGCGACGCTCTTACTGCTGCGACGGGACTATCGGCGCCTCGAGACGTACAAGTACCTCTTCGGCTTCACAGCGATCGGGCTGCTGCTGCTGCCGATCCTGCCGGTGATCGGGCTGACGGTGAACGGCGCGCGCCTCTGGGTTCACTTCGGCGCGTTGCGGTTCCAGCCCGGCGAGCTCGCGAAGATCATGCTGATCGTCTTCCTGGCTGGCTATATGCGCGAGAAGCGCGAGGTGCTTGCGCAGGGACGGCTCAAGGACTGGGGGCCGCTGCTCGTGATCTGGCTGCTCGCAATTCTCGTCCTGCTCGAGACCCGCGACCTCGGCGGCGGCCTTCTCTACTTCGGGATCTTCCTGGCGATGCTCTACGTCGCGACCGCGCGCATCGGCTACGTGGCCGTCGGCCTCGGCCTCTTCCTGATCGGCGCGGTCGGGGTGTGGAGGGTCACGCCGCACGTCCAGGACCGCGTGACGATCTGGCTTCACCCCTGGACGGTGCACAAGGTCTACTGCCCGCTTTCAGGCGGCCCGGCGCTACGCCAGAACTGCCAGAGCTTCCAGCTAGTGAAGTCGCTCTACTCCATCGGCAACGGGCAGTTCGGCGGTACGGGCCTCGGCAAAGGCACGTTCGCGACGACGAGCGGTGCCCCGATCATCCCGGACCTGAACACGGACTTCATCTACTCGGCGCTCGCACAGGAGCTCGGACTGATCGGGGTCGCGGCCTTGCTGCTCGTCTACATGATCTTCGTGCTGCGCGGTATGCGGATCGCGCTGCTCGCGCAGGACGGCTTCTCGAAGCTCGCCGCCGCGGGCCTGACCTTCGGGTTCGCGCTGCAGACGTTCATCATCGTCGGCGGAATCCTGCGCTTGATTCCGCTCACCGGGATCACGCTGCCGTTCGTCTCCTACGGCGGCTCGAGCGTCGTCGCCAACTTCCTGCTCTTAGCCGGGCTGCTCCTGATCTCGAACCGTGCGAACCGTGAGGCGTTGCGGTGAACAAGCAGGTCTCGCACATCGGCATCGCCGCGCTCGTCCTGATCGCCGCGCTGATCGTCGCAACCACCTACTGGCAGACGTGGGCGAACGCGGGACTCGCGAACCGGCAGGACAACGAGATCCAGCTCGTCGCGCAGTTCACGATCAAGCGCGGCAAGATCTATGCGTCAGACGGCCGCACGCTCCTTGCGACGAACGTGACCAAGAAGGTCGGCGGTCAGACGCTGTACTTCCGCCGCTACCCGACGGGGCCGCTCTTCTCCGACGTCGTCGGTTACTCGACGCAGTCGCGCAACCGAACGGGCCTGGAGCAGTCCTACAACGACTTTCTCACCGGCTCGAACGCCAACCTCGACACGGTCTTTCGCTCCGCGTTGGACAAGCTGAAAGGCACGACGGTCACCGGGAACAACCTCGTGTTGACGATCCGGCCCGACGCGCAGGCGCTCGCATTGCGACTCCTCCGCGGCAAGTGCGGAGCCGTTGTCGCCCTGGATCCGACAACGGGCCGCGTGCTCGTGATGGCCACGAGCCCGACCTACAACCCGAACCTGATCGAGAAGCGCTTCGGCCTCGCGACGCGGACGAACCTTCCTTGTGGCGCTCCGCTTCTGAACCGCGCGACCGCGGGCAAGTATCCCCCGGGCTCGACCTTCAAGATGGTCACGGCGGCAGCCGCGCTCGACACCGGCCGGTTCACGCCAGACTCGCCCTTCTACGATCCGGGTTACTGCGAGGAGTACGGCAAGCGAGTTCGGAACGCCGGTAACCCCGAGGCACCCGAGACGTTCGGCAACGTCAACCTGTCGACCGGCTTCGAGCACTCGATCAACTCGGTGTTCTGCAACGTCGGCAAGACACTCGGCGCGGGCGTCGTGCTCGACTACGCGAAACGCTTCGGCTTCTACTCGCTGCCGCCGCTCGAGACGCCGGAGGGCGAACGTGCAGAGAGCGGGCTGTACGACCACGGACGATTGTTCGATCCGAAGCACCCGGACACGCAGGTCGACCCCGGCCGCCTCGCGTTCGGACAGGAACGCCTCGCCGTGACGCCGTTGAAGATGGCGATGGTCGCGGCGGCGATCGGCAATCACGGCCGGACGATGCGACCGCAGCTGATCGAGCGCGTCATCTCACCGAGCGGCAAGACGATCACGCACCTGAAGCCGGACCAGCTCGGCCAACCGATCAAGCGCCAGACGGCCGACGAGCTCACGCGCATGATGGAGCTCGTCGTCACCGGCGGTACCGGTACGGCAGCGCAGATCCCGGGGATCAGCGTCGCAGGAAAGACCGGTACCGCAGAGGTGGGGCGGGGCAACATCCACACGACGTGGTTCGCAGCCTTCGCGCCTGCGAACGCCCCGCGGGTCGCGATCGCCGTCGTGGTCGAGAACCAGCTGAACGGCTTCGGCGGGACGATTTCCGCGCCGATCGCCAAACAAGTGATGGAGGCGCTGCTGCGGTAGGGGCGAATCCCTACCCTGAATAGGCCCCGATGGCGGTTTCCGACACCCTGATCAACACGCTCTTCGACGGTCGCTACCGCATCGTGCGCAAGCTCGGCATGGGCGGGATGGCGAACGTCTACCTCGCCGAGGACGAGGTCCTCGGCCGCCGGGTCGCGATCAAGATCCTCAACGACCGCCATGCGGGCGACGACCAGTTCGTCGAGCGCTTCCGGCGCGAGGCGAAGAACGCCGCCAGTCTCTCCCATCCGAACATCGTCTCGATCTACGACCGCGGCGAGGCGGAGGGCACCTACTACATCGCGATGGAGTATCTCGACGGACGCTCGCTCAAGGAGCTGATCGTCGCGCGCGGACCGGCGCCGATCCATCTCGCAGTCGACTACGCGCGGCAGATTCTCGCCGCGCTGCGCTTCGCACACCGTCACGGCATCGTGCACCGCGACATCAAGCCGCACAACGTGCTCGTCGACGGTGAGGGACGCCTGAAGGTGACGGACTTCGGCATCGCACGCGCAGGCGCGAGTCAGATGACCGAGGCCGGCTCGATCATCGGGACGGCGCAATACCTGTCGCCGGAGCAGGCGAAGGGCGCGTCGGTCGACCAGACCTCCGATCTCTATTCCGTCGGCGTGGTGCTCTACGAGCTGCTCACCGGCGTCGTGCCGTTCAGCGGCGATACGCCGGTCGAGATCGCGATGAAGCACCTCTCGACCGTGCCCGAGCCTCCTTCGGCCAAGCGCGCGGACGTTCCGAGGGATCTGGACATGGTCGTGATGCGCGCCCTCGCGAAGGATCCCTCCGAGCGCTATCAGAGCGCCGAAGAGATGGACGCGGACCTGCGGCGAATCAACCGCGGCGTGGCGATCTCGCCGGTCACCGAGGAAGCGGCGACGGCGATCATCTCGCGCCCTCCAGCGGAGGTGACGGCGATCACGTCGCACGCGCCGCGCCCACCTGCGCCGTACGCACCACCGGCGGCGTACTACGACTACGACGAGCCGCCGCGCCGCGCGATCTGGCCCTGGATCGTCGCGTTGCTGTTCGTCACGGCCGCGCTCGTCGGCGGGTACTTCCTCTACTCGCAGATTCAGGATCAGCTCAGCGGCTCGGAGACGGTCGCCGTCGGCAACTACGCCGGGCTTCGCGAGATCGCCGCCGTCAAGCTGATCACCGACGCCGGTCTCCGGGCGAACCCCGTCCGGCAGGCGAACGCCGACAAGCAATACCCCGAGACGTACGTCTTTTCGCAGACACCGAGACCTGGTGATCGAATCCAGAAGAACAACTTCGTCACGATCTACGTGTCGACCGGGCCGCCGAAGACAGCGGTACCAAGCGTCGTAGGCGAGCAAATCGACCGAGCGTTGTCCGACCTACAGGACGCGAAGCTCAAGGGACACCCCGTCCAGGTTGAGTCGGGCAAGCCTCAGGGCCAGGTGATCTCCCAGTCGCCGAAGGCAGGGGGTTCGGTCGCGGAAGGCACGAGCATCACGCTGAATGTCTCGAAGGGACCCACGCCTGTGGCAGTCCCGAATGTCGTCGGCTCGACCTACGAGACCGCGAGCTCGATCCTCCAGGCGAAAGGGTTCGCCGTCAGGCGGACTGACGTCAAGTCGGATCAGCCGAAGGACACGGTCATCGACATGACCCCCAGCGCGGGCACTCTGCAACCGCCGGGAGCGATCATCACTCTGACGGTTGCCAAGGGGCCGGCGACGTCCACGGTTCCGGACGTGACCACGCTCTCCCAGAACGATGCCCAGGCCCAGCTGAAGGCTTCGGGCTTCGGCGTGCACATCGTCACCCAGCCGGTCACAGACCCGAGCCAGGACGGGATCGTCCAGACCCAGGATCCGCCCGGCGGAACCCAGGCGGCACCGGGCAAGGTCGTGACGATCGCCGTCGGCAAGTTCGGCGCGCCGACGACCCCCGGCCCTCCGTAATGCCGCGCACCCGGGTCGCCATCCTGGCGGGCGGCCGCTCGTCCGAGCACGACATCTCGCTGGCCTCTGCCCGCTCGGTACTCGAGTCGCTCGATCCCGAGCGCTATGACGTCGTCACGGTGGCAATCGGTCGCGACGGCCGCTGGGAGCTCGGCGCCGGCGAGGACGGCTCGATCGCGGAAACGCTGCCCGTCCCAGCGGCGAACGCCCCGGCCACTCTCGGCGCCGTCGACGTCGTGCTGCCGATCCTGCACGGCCCGTTCGGGGAGGACGGCACCGTCCAGGGATTGCTCGAGCTCGCCGGTGTCCCGTACGTCGGCGCCGGCGTCGCGGCTTCGGCTCTCTGCATGGACAAGGACCTCTTCAAGAAGGTGCTGCGGGACAGCGGGCTCCCCGTCGCGCGGCACATCGCGCTCCGCGAGGGCGATCCGGTGCAGAACCCCTTCGGGTTCCCGTGCTTCGTCAAGCCGGCCCGACTCGGCTCTTCGGTCGGGATCACGAAGGCTCACGACGAGGGCGAGCTCGCCGATGCGGTGCTGCTGGCATTCCGCCACGACGACAAGGTGCTCGTGGAGGAGTTCCTCGACGGGATCGAGGTCGAAGTCGGCGTGCTCGGCAACCGCGAGCCGATCGCGTCCATTCCGGGCCAGATCGTCCCGCTCGGACACGAGTGGTACGACTACTCGTCGAAGTACGAGGAGGGCGGCATGGACCTCGTCATCCCGCCTGACCTTCCGGACACCGTGGTCGAACAGGTGCAGCGGGTCGCGGTCGAGTCGTTCCGCGTCACCGAGTGCGAGGGGATGGCCCGCGTAGACTGCTTCGTCATCGGGGGCGATCAGGTCGTCGTCAACGAGTTGAACACCATTCCGGGCTTCACCTCGACGAGTGTCTACGCCAAGCTGTTCGACGCGTCCGGCATTCCGTACGACGAGTTGCTTCGCCGGCTGATCGAGTTCGCCCTCGAACGGCACGAGCGGCGCGCGAAGCTCGAGTTCTAACCCTTTCCGAAGGCGCGAACTTCGTTGACGTGCGCGAAGTGGCCGTCCGGCGCGAGCTTCGTGATCCAGATGAGGTAGTAGCGCTTCGGCGCCGACTCGTCGATCGCGAAGCGCGTCGTCCTCGCGACGGCGCGCTTCTCCGAGACCAGCTGCCCCAGCGTGCCCTGGATGTTCGTCGCGCGGATCTCGGCGGTGAAGCCCGGGGTGTCGGTCACGACCGTGATGCGCGACACCTGGGTCGCGGCGTGGGCGTCGAGCACCATGCCGACGCCTTTCTTGACCCGTTCGAGCCCGTCGTTGTAGGTCTCGGTCGACCAGTAGGTCGTAGGGTCGCCGTCCGTGGCGTTGATCGCGGCGGCGTCATGCTCGGTGCCGTCGCCGAACGGGTCGAACGCCCCGACGCCCGCGATCGGGATCTGTGCGCCCACCGGGATCGCTTTGCCCTTGTCGCCGACGGTCAGCAAACCGACCACGACGGCTGCGATTGCGAGTGCTCCGAGCGACCCGATGAAGATCGGCAGACGAGAGCCGGCCTTGCGCCGCTTCGGCGGGCCTTGACGCTTCGCAGCGGGGATGACCATCGTGGCGTCGCCGTCTTCACCCCGGTCGAGCTCGGCGAGACAGGCCTCGAGCTCGGCTGCGAATGCATCCATGGTCGGAAAGCGCTGCGCCGGATCCTTCTCGAGCGCCCGGTCGATCGCCGCCGCGACGCGAAGCGGGACGTCGCCGCGGACGTCCAGGACGTTCGGAGGCGGTTCCTGGACGTGCTTCATCGCGACGGCGACGAAGCTTTCGCCCGGAAACGGAACGTCGCCGGTCAGCAGCTCGTAGAGCACGACTCCGAGCGAGTACACGTCGGTGTGCACGTCGACCGGCTGTCCGCTCGCCTGCTCCGGAGCGATGTAGTTCGAGGTTCCGAGCACGGTCCCCGTCTGCGTGACACCGTGCTCCACGTCGAGTGAGCGCGCGATGCCAAAGTCCGTGACCTTTGCACGGCCGTCACCGTTCAGCAGCACGTTCTGCGGCTTCACGTCCCGGTGGATGAGGCCGTGCTCATGGGCGAACGCGAGCGCACGGGCGATGTCGACGGCGATGTCGAGCGCCTCGCGCACCTCGAGACGTCCTTTGCGGACGACGAACTCCTTGAGGTTCTCGCCGTCGATGTACTCGAAGACGATGTACTGGCGGCCTTCTTCCTCACCCCGGTCGATCACCGTGACGATGCTCGGGTGCTGGAGCTGCGCGACGGAGCGGGCTTCGCGCTTGAAGCGCTCGACGAAGTCGTCGTCTTCGTTGTACTGCTCGTGCAGGATCTTCAACGCCACGTAGCGCTCGAGGAGCGAGTCGTGAGCCCGGTAGACGCTGGACATGCCGCCGTGGCCGACGACCTCCTCCAGCTCGTATCGCCCTGCGATCGTCTTTCCGACCACGGGCGAAAGCTACCCACCCTCCACGGCCGGCAAGCGTGGGATCAGTTGGTCCGCGCCCGGCGGACCCGCAGGCCCACCCACAGGCCTCCGCACCAGATCCCGTAGAGCAGTGCCACGAGGCCGATCAGGAACCACAGCGGCACGAGCTTGTTGCCCTGCCCGTCCTCCACTTGCCGCGCGCTCAGGGCCGCAACCGAGCCCAACGCCAGGACCACGCCTCCGGTCAACACGAGCCGCGGGCGGCCAAGGCCGCTCGCACCGAGGACGAGGGGCAACGCGAAGGCGGCGGCGGCGATCAGGTATCCGGCCATAGCGCCCTTATCGGCGCGGAGGCCTCCGAACCTGACTACCGAAGCGCCGTCCCGAGGGCGTCTTCCCAGGCGCCGAGCGCCTCGTCCAGCTCCGCGTCGGAGATGACGAGCGGCACCAGCACCCGGATGCAGTTCGAGTAGATCCCGGACTTGAGCAGCAGCAGACCCCGCTCGGAGGCAGCCTCGACGACCTTCGTCGCCAGCTCGGGTGCCGGGTCCTTCGTCTCGCGGTCGTGGACGAGCTCGATTGCGAGCATCGCTCCCAGGCCGCGGACGTCGCCGATCGCGTCCCAGCGCTGCTGCCACGCTTCCATGCGACCCCGGATGGTGTTGCCGATCTGGCCGGCTCGTTCCACGAGGCTCTCCTCCTCGAAGACGTCGAGGACCGCGAGAGCGGCTGCCTGGGCGACGGGATTCCCGACGTATGTGCCGCCGATCGCCGAGTCGCCCGGCGCGTCCATGATCTCCGCTCTGCCGATCACGGCGGAGAGCGGGAGGCCGGCTGCGATCGACTTCGCGATGGTGATGAGGTCGGGCTCGACGTCGTAGTGCTCGATCCCCCACATCTTTCCCGTTCTGCCGTAGCCCGTCTGCACCTCGTCGACGACGAGCACGATGCCGTTGTCGTCGCAGATGCGGCGCACGCCTTCGAGGAACTCGGGCGGCGCGACGACGAAGCCGCCTTCACCCTGGACGGGCTCGATCACGATCGCGGCGACACTCTCGGCCGGGACGGTCGTGATCAGCGCGCGTTCGAGCGCCGCGAGCGCGTCGGCGGCGCTCGGCCCGCGGTAGTCCTGGGCGTACGGAAGGCGGTAGACCTCCGGCGCGAACGGCCCGAGACCTGCCTTGTACGGATGCGTCTTGGAAGTGAGTGTCAGCGACAGCAGCGTGCGGCCGTGGAAGCCTCCCTCGAAGCCGATCACTGCAGGCCGCTTCGTGTAGGCGCGCGCGAACTTGACCGCGTTCTCGACCGCCTCCGTTCCGGCGTTGAAGAAGGCCGCCTTTACCGACCCGGAGATCGGGGCGGTGGCGACGAGCCGCTCGGAGAGCGTCACGTACACCTCGTACGGCAGGATCGTGAAGTCGGTGTGGAAAAACTTCGCCGCCTGCTCCTGCACCGCCTCGACGACGTGCGGGTGGGCATGCCCGACGTTGAGGCAGCCGACTCCGCCCGTGAAGTCGATGAACGTGTTGCCGTCGACGTCCGTGAGAGTCGCGCCCTCGCCGCGCTCGATCACGACCGGCAGGTAGATCGAGAGGGGGTCCGCGATCACGCGCTCCTTGCGCTCGAGGATCTCCTGCGAGCGCGGGCCGGGGATCTTGGTGTGGAGCTCGATTGCCTTCGTCGCCGCCATCAGTGCTGACGATAGCGCAGCCGGCGGCCGCCCTGCATAGCTGTATAGAGAGGTTTCAGACGGCTAGCGGAAAGCCGGCGTGTGGAGCGCCTTGACCGTGTAGAGGCCTTCTGCGTTCCAGAGCATGAAGCCCTTCGCGTGCTCCAGCCTGGCTGCCTGGATCTGGTCCTGCACGTCGGCGAGCGTGTAGGCCCGGCGGAGCGAGAAATCCTGGAGCCAGGGAATCAGCTTCGTCCGGCGGCCGCGCACTGCAGTGCGAAAGTCTCGGAGCGAGTAGGCCACCGTCGTTCCGGGCCGTGAATCCGGATCGACGATGTTGTATTCGCCGGACACGTAGTGGGACGGATAGACCATCGGATAGATCGCATCGACGTAGGGAGCGATCCGGCGTGGGAACTGACCGATGCCGAGGTTCCTCGTTGCGGACAGCCCGAAGACGTCGACCGAGACTCGGACCCCGAGCGGCTTGAGCCGCGAGCTTGCGTATTTGGCGAACATCGGAATCGTCCAGCCCATCGGTTGCGCATGTACGCCCGGGTAGCGGATCTGAGAGATGTCGCCGTCGCTCGGGAAGCGCACGTAGTCGAACTGGATCTCGTCGAAGCCGAGCTTCGCCGCCTGGGCGGCGATGTCGACGTTGTACTTCCAGACACGCTTGTCGTAGGGGTTCGTCCACCCGAGCCCGGCGCTGTTCACCCAGCGCGAGCCGTCTGCCCGGCGGATCGCCAACTGCGGCGCGCCGGACGAGAGGGCGGGATCCTCGAAGGTGACCACGCGCCCGATCAGATAGAGGCCGGCGGCGTGGATCTTGGCGACGACGCGCTGAGCGTCATAGTAGGGCCGCGCTGAGCCGATCTTCTTCGCGAGTGGAACGTTGACGGGGAACCCGATCTCGCCGTTCTCGTCCTTGACGTCGAGCTCGATCGCGTTGAGCCCTGCCGACTTCATCGCGATGTACTGGTCGATCTTGCCGGTGAGCCCGGCGAGGGCCATCGTCACGTGCACGCCGCGCACCTCTTGAGGAAGCGGTCGCGGTTGGAGCACCTGCGGCCCCGGTGACTGCGGCGCTCTCGCGGCGGCGCGGACCGTCTTGTGCCCGTGGATGTGCGTCGCGATCACCGCGCCGACGACGCCGGACGCGATCAGCGCCAGCAGCGCGCCAACTGCGATCAGCCGCCGCCGGTGGCGTCGTTGCTGCGCTTCGGCCCGCCGGATCTTGCGGCGTGCATTTGGATCGACGGGCTGGAGGACATACCGGGTTGGCAAGGTGTGGAAAACTAACAGAGGCTGGTCGGCCGTAGAATCGGCCCCATGGTTCTCTCAGATCGGACGATCGCGCGTTGCCTGGAGGAAGGCCGCATCGAGATCGATCCCTACGACGATTCGCTGCTCCAGCCGTCGAGCGTCGACGTTCGCGTCGACCGTTACTTCCGGGTTTTCCACAACAACCGCTACCCCTATATCGACGTTCGCGAGCAGCAGGAAGACCTGACCGAGCTCGTCGAGGTCGAGGACGGAACGCCGTTCATCCTCCATCCCGGCGAGTTCGTTCTTGGCTCCACCTTGGAGCGCATCCGCCTCCCGGACGATCTCGTCGCAAGACTCGAAGGGAAGAGCTCACTCGGCCGGCTCGGCCTCCTGATCCACTCGACGGCCGGTTTCATCGACCCGGGCTGGGACGGGCACGTGACGCTCGAGTTGTCAAACGTCGCGAACCTGCCGGTGACGATCTACCCGGAGATGAAGATCGGCCAGATCTCGTTCGTCCAGCTGACGGAGGCGGCCGAGACGCCGTACGGCACTGGGGGGATCGGCTCGAAGTACCAGGGACAGCGCGGCCCGACCCCGTCGAGGTACTGGCAGAACTTCCAGAAGGAAACGGCCGGTTGATCCTCGTCACGGGGGGCACCGGCTTCGTGGGGGGCCACATCGTCCACGAGCTGCGCGGCCGTGACCTGCCCGTGCGCTGCCTCGTCCGGGATCCGCGTAAGGCCACGAAGCTGACCGGCTGGGGGTGCGAGCTCGCCGAGGGCGACGTCACGGATGAGCAGAGCCTGCGCCGCGCGGTCGCGGGAGTCGACACGATCGTCCATCTCGTTGCGATCCGGCAGGGCCGGCGCGAGCAGTTCCAGCGGATCATGGTCGACGGCACCCGCGACCTGCTCTCGGCTGCGCGCGACGCCGGGGTCGGCCGGTTCGTCCACATGAGCGCCCTCGGTACGAGCGAGGAGACCAGGGAGCTCGTCCCCTACTACTGGGCCAAATGGGAGGACGAGCAACAGGTCCGAAGCTCGGGCATCCCGTTCGTGATCTTCCGGCCGAGCTTCGTCTTCGGTCCCGACGGCGGGATCCTGCCCACCTTCGTCAAGCTCGCGAAGCTCGCGCCGGTGACGCCGATCATCGGCAGCGGTCGCCAGCGGATCCAGCCGATCTGGGCCGACGACCTGGCCAGGATCTTCACGGAGGCCACGCAGAAAGAAGACGTCACGGGAAGGCTGTTCGAGCTCGGCGGGCGGGACGCCGTCACCTGGAACGAGTTCTGGGAGCGGTTGAAGCGCGTGCTCGGCCTGAGGCGCCCGAGCGTCCACGTCCCCGTCGGGCTGATGAGGATCAACGCGCTCGTGACCGAGCGGCTACCTGGCGACATCCCGCTCACACGCGACCTCCTCAAGATGCTCGAGCACGGGGACAACGTGGTCTCGGGCGACGAGGCGGTGCGGGCCTTCGCGCCAACGCTCCTCCCGCTGGACGATCAGCTCCGGCGCGCCGCTTGACCAAGCGGTTCTCTGCCGTCTGACCCGTACGGGAAGCTTCCGCCGGGTCCCTACGTACGGAAGGAGAACCATGAATCTCGGTCTGCGCGCGATCCTGGTCATCGCGGCAGTCGTCTGCTTCATCATCGCGATCTTCAGCGACCTCCATCAGGGCGACTGGATCGCGATCGGGCTGGCGTGCTGGGCAGGCTCGATTCTCGTCGGCGAGATGGGTTGGGATCGCTCCATCGGCACACGGCGCACTACGTAGCGACGAAAGCCGGAAAAGAAAGGGGGCCGCGTAAGCGGCCCCCGATCCGGTTACCAGCGGTGGATTAGTAGAGGCGCTTCCTGCCTCGGCCCGAGAGTTACATGGCCGGGCGGCGCGTAACGCGTCGTCCCCCACGCTGGCTAGGCGATTCCCCGTAGGTCCGGGGACACACCTCTACCCGCTGGTACCTCCACTGCCCGTACTGGAAATCTCCACTCTCGGACCACCTCCTTTCCGCGGTTAGCGCAAATGTATCAGGCGGCGCGGAGGATTACGGAGAGCTCCAGGCCTCGGTCGAGCGGCACCGTCACCGACTCCAGGGAGGGGTCGTTCTGGCGGGCCTGCGAGTACGAGCCGAGGGTCTCCTTGTGCGAGAGGACATTGTCGGCGACGACCAGGGCGCCCGGCTCGAGCTTCTCGCGGGCCGCCTGGAAGAGCTGCTCGTAGTCCTCCTTCTCGGCGTCGAGGAAGACGACGTCGAACACGTCGTCGATTCCGGGAATCGTCTCGGCAGCGTCGCCCTCGATCAACTCGGCCCACTCCTCGAGCCCCGCCTCCGCGATGTTGGCCCGCCAGGCTTCGACCTTCGCCGGGTCGTGCTCGAGCGAGAGCACGCGTCCGCCGAGGGACCGCACGCCCGCGGCGAGCCAGATCGTCGAGTAGCCGCGCGAGCCGCCGACCTCCAGCACCTCGCAGTCCAACTGCGGCGCGACGAGTGCGAAGAGGAACTGCCCGGTCGTCCGCGCGACGGCTCGTGAGCGTTCGGCCGCCGGCAAGCCGCGCTCGCGTTCGGCCGCGTCCTCGGCCTCCAGCCGCTGCAGGACGCTCCGCACGCGCTCGTCGAGCATCAGCCGACCCTGGCGTCGATGTCTCGCTGGACCGCGGCCCGCACGTAGCAGGCGGCGATGTGGTCGTTGACGACGCCGCAGGCCTGCATCGCCGCGTACACGGTCGTGGGGCCGACGAACCGGAATCCGTTTCGCTTCAGCTCCTTCGAGAGCGCGACCGACTCGGGGGTCGTCGCCGGAAGGTCCCGCAGGGTCTTGGGAGGACGCTTCGCTTTTGCGCGGTGGGCCCAAACGACCTCGTCGAGCGACGTTCCCGCTTCGCGGAGAGCGAGCGTTCCGCGGGCGTTGGCGATCGCCGCTTCGATCTTCCCGCGGTGGCGCACGATGCCTGCATCCTTCAGCAGCCGTTCGACGTCGCGCTTGCCGAAGCGCGCGACGCGCTCGGGCTCGAAGTCGGCGAACGCCGCCCGGAAGTTCTCCCGTTTGCGGAGGATCGTCAGCCAGGACAGCCCGGACTGAAAGCCTTCGAGGCAGAACCGTTCGAGCAGTCCCCGTTCGTCGGTGACGGGCCGGCCCCATTCGTCATCGTGGTACGAGTTGTACAGCGGGTCGCTCGACGTCCAGCAACGCGTCGGCTCAGACAAGCTTGACCTTGATCATCCCGTCGTCGACCCGGACGGGGAACGTCGCGACGGGCTCCACCGCCGGCAGGCTCAGGGCGCGCCCCGTGCGGATTTCGATGTTCGCGCCGTGTCGAGGGCAGATCGCGACGCCGTCGTCGCAGTCGAAGTCGCCCTCGCAGAGGGGACCGTCGTCGTGCGAGCAGCGGTCCTCGAGTGCGTAGTACTCGCCGTTCAGGTTGTAGACGCCGACGGCGATCGCGCCGGCGTAGACGATCTTGACCGAGCAGGGTGGAAGCTCCTCGACCGGGCAGACATCGAGCTCGGCCACCCGCTACTTGAGGTCGAGGTCGCTGGAGGCCCCGGCCCACTCTTCCGGGAGCGGTGTGCCTTTGGCCTTGTGCAGAGCAAGTTTCAGCGTCGACAGCCCGAGCAGCGCGCACTTGAGCCGGACGGGCGTCAGGGGGATTCCGATCTCGTCGAGCAGCTCCTCGCGCGGAAGCGCGGCCACTGCCGTGGCGCTTCGACCCTGGACCATCTCCATCAGCATCGACGTCGCAGCCTGCGAGATCGCGCAGCCCCGGCCCGAGAACTTCACCTCGTCGATTGTGTCGCCGTCCTCGCCGAAGACGACGAAGATGGAGACCTCGTCGCCGCAGAGCGGGTTCTGACCCTCGGCGTGCGCGTCCGCTCCCTCGAGCTCGCCGTGCCCGCGCGGGTTCTTGTAGTGATCGAGGATCACTTCCCTGTACATCTGGTCGAATTCGCTCATTGACCTAGAAGCTTATGGGTCTTGTGGAGCCCATCGACGAGACGGTCGATCTCCTCGGGGATCGTGTACAGGTAGAAGCTCGCGCGGTTCGTCGCCGCAACGCCCAGCTTCGACATCAGCGGCTGGCAGCAGTGATGGCCCGCGCGGATCGCGACGCCTTCCATGTCGAGGACCTGCGCGACGTCGTGTGGGTGGATTCCTTCGATGTTGAACGAGATGATCCCGGCGCGGCGGTCCGGCGGGGGGCCGTAGCCGACGAAGCCGGGCACGTCCGCGAGGCGCTCGAGCGCATAGACGAGCAGCTCGCGCTCGTGCTCCTCGATCGCGGCGATGCCGACGTCGGTGACGTAGTCCACCGCTGCGCCGAAGCCGACTGCTTCCGCGATCGGCTGTGTGCCAGCCTCGAACTTGTACGGCAGCTGGCCCCAGGTCGTCTCTTCGAGCTTCACCGACCGGATCATGTGGCCGCCGAGGTTGAACGGCGCCATCGACTCGAGCAGCTCGGCTCGTCCCCAGAGAGCGCCGACGCTCGTCGGGCCGCACATCTTGTGCGACGAGAACGCGAGGAAGTCACAGTCGAGCTGCTGGACGTCGATCTCGTGGTGCGGAGCGGCCTGCGCGGCGTCGACGACCATGATCGCGCCCTGCTCGTGCGCCCATGCGGTGAGTCGTTCCACCGGGTTGATCGTTCCCAGCGCGTTCGAGACGAGATTGTTGGCGACCACCTTGATGTTCCCGGTGCGCGCGAGCTCCTCGAGCGAGTCGAGCTTGAGCTCCCCGTGCTCGTCGAGCGGGATCGCCTTGAAGGCTGCGCCGGTCCGCTTGGCGATGTACTGCCACGGCACGAAGTTCGAGTGATGCTCGAGCTCCGTGACGAGGACGACGTCGCCGGGCCCGAGATTGTCGAGGCCCCAGGCGTAGGCGACGAGATTGATGCTCTCGGTTGCGCCGTGGGTGAAGATGAGCTCGCGCGGCTCCGGTGCGTTCACGAGGCGCGCCACCTTCTCGCGCGCGCCTTCGTATTCGGCGGTGGCCACCTCCGAGAGCGTGTAGACGCCTCGATGGACGTTCGCGTACTGGGTCTCGTAGAACGTGCGGAGCTTGTCCAGCACTTGCCGTGGCTTGTGCGAGCTCACGGCAGAGTCGAGGTAGGCAAGCCGCTTGCCCCGGATCTCCTGATCGAAGATCGGGAAATCCGCGCGGAGCTTCTCCGCGTTCAACTTCGTCTGCGCCGTCACGGCCACCCGGTCATCGTACCCGGGGGTTCCTAGCGAAAGCGGACCTCAGCGCGGCCCGCCGCTGCCTTCACGAGGGTCACCCGGAACGAGCCCGGAATCCTGTACGACTCGCCCTTTGCGAGCCAGGGTCGCTTGGCCTTCGTCAGCTTGCGCATCAGCACCGACGATTCCGCGAAGGGCGATGGCACGACGCGATTGTCGATGAACCGGAAGAGCAGTCCTCGGAACGGCTGTGAGCGGTACTCGATCCACCACGATCCCTGTTCCGTGTCGACGATCAGGCTCTGGGCGAGCGCCGATTCCCTCGTCGGCGGCGCGAGGACGTACTGCTTCGCGGCGGTCACGCGCGGCTGGTCGCGAATCCACCCGAGGGTCACCTTCTCGTAGGCGCTGAAATCGAGGTCGCCGCTGCCCATCGGGTCGAACGGGTCTCCCGTCTCGTCGATCCCGCAGACGCCTGCGACGGTGATGCAGTCCGACGCCTGCGCGTGACCGAGCCCGAAGGCGTGTCCGAGCTCGTGGACGACGAGCTGGAGGTTCGGCTGCCGTGTCAGCATCACCTCGTGACCCCACGTCGCTCCGTGGAAGCCGCAATGGCTGTCGGCGATCGCGTAGATGACGTCGTCGTAGTGAGCGGGGTCGAAGCCTGCGCGTCCGGCGGCGACCTTCGCGGGGGCGACGACTCCTTCGAGGCTGCGGTTCGTGGTGCCGCCACAGCCGGGATTGGCGGTGAACGCGGCGAGCCACGGCGTCACGTCGATCTGCAGCTTGACCTTCCCGAAGGACGCATTGTCGAAGTAGTTGGCCGCTTGCCCGGCCGTGCGCTCGACGTCCGCGACCGTGTAGGGCGTCGACCCGGAGGTCGCAAGGACCATGAGCACGCGCTCGTTGCCCTTGACGACGGCGCCGGCCGACTGGACGACGAGCGTCGCGAGCAGGAGTGCCGCCGCGTAGAGCGGGGCGCGAGCCACGCCCGGAGTATGCGCCTAACGGCGGTGGGAAGCTAGCCCTGAGGGATGCGGGCTTCGAGAGCCGCGGCGAGCGATTCCCGAACGGCTTTGAACTCGATGCGGTCCAGGATGTCCTGGAAGAAGCCGCGCACGATCAGCCGCTCCGCATCTCCGCGGGAGAGGCCGCGGGCCATGGCGTAGAAAAGCTCTTCACGGTCGACGCGGCTGACCGTCGCGCCGTGAGTGCAGCGGACGTCGTTCGCGAGGATCTCGAGCCCCGGGATCGGAACGGCGTGCGTCGTCGGCGACAGCATCAGGTTGCGGTTCTCCTGGTACGCATTCGTCTTCTGGGCGCCCTTCTCCACGCGGATCATTCCCCGCCATACCGCAGTGGACGTGTCGCGGAGCGCGCCCTTGAACGCAAAGTCGGACGTCGTGTTCGGCGCGATGTGCTCCTGGAACGTGTCGTAGTCGAGATGCTGGTCACCGTCGGTGAAGTACGCACCGGTG
>Ga0134125_10003497_pt1 | contig 18133 bp, 18 predicted proteins | sample KB31751_FD_96464 | JGI IMG/M metagenome (GOLD analysis project Ga0134125, IMG submission 96464) | Terrestrial soil microbial communities with excess Nitrogen fertilizer from Kellogg Biological Station, Michigan, USA - KB3-175-1 | ecosystem: Environmental > Terrestrial > Soil > Unclassified ... | reverse complement strand
GCGGTGCACGAGGCGCGCCTCGCCGGCACGCCGGTCGCGCGTCGCGGCGGCGTCGTCTACGCGGGCGAGCGCCCCGTGGCGTCGGGACAGCTCGCCTGCGAGGACGGCATCGCCGGGCTGTTCGACGTCGTCGTCGCCGACGATGCGCGGCGGCGCGGCTACGCGAGTGCGCTGTGCGCGCGGCTTTTCTCGTGGGCCTGGGAGCACGGGATGCGCATGCTCTACCTGCAGGTCACCGCCGACAACGACGCGGCAGTCGCGCTCTATCGTCGCTTCGGCTTCGCAGAGGGCTATCGCTACCACTACCGCGCACGGCCGCACGAGATGGGATGAGCGGGCCCTCGATGCACGCCGGCGGAGTTCCGGCCTTCGTCGTCGCGGAATGCGTCGCAACCTTCGCCTGACGCCGGCATGAGCGACGACGACCTCCTCGAGCGCGCGCGCTTCCTCGTCGACGCGTTGCGCGCGCGCGGCTGGCATTGCGCGACCGCGGAATCGTGCACCGGCGGCGGCGTGGCCACGGCGATCACCGGCATCGCGGGCAGCTCGGACGTGTTCGAGTGCGGCTACGTCACGTATTCGAACGCCGCGAAGTCGAAGATGCTGCGCGTCGACGCCACGCTGATCGATCGGCACGGCGCGGTGTCGGAAGCGGTCGCGCGCGCGATGGCGGACGGCGCGCGCGCCGCGAGCGGCGCGGAGTGCACGGTCGCGGTGACCGGCGTCGCGGGCCCCGGCGGCGGCACGCCGGCCAAGCCGGTGGGGATGGTGTGCTTCGCCTATGCGTCGGACGGGGCGCCCACGACGGCCGAAACCCGGCATTTCGCGGGCGACCGGGCGGCGGTCCGGCGTGCCGCGGTGGCGTGCGCGCTGGAGGGATTGGCGGGTCGCGTGGTGGTGCCCTAAGTCGTTGAAAACACGTCGGAAGAGACGATCCTGCGCGGATCAACCGGCCATCCGGTCTAAGCCGTTCGAAAGCCTTGCGTCGAACGAACGTTCTATGCGATGATCGTCGCACGTCAGCCTACGCCGCGCAACAAGACCGCCGCCGCAACGTATCCCGTTCCTCGCGCCATACTCCGGAGATTCCGCCATGCCCTTCGATACCCCGATGGACGACCAGAAGAACAAGGCGCTCGCCGCCGCGCTCGCGCAGATCGAAAAGCAGTTCGGCAAGGGCTCCATCATGAAGATGGGCGCCGCGCAGATCGAGAACGACCTGTCGGTGGTGTCCACGGGCTCGCTCGGGCTCGACATCGCACTCGGCGTCGGCGGCCTGCCGCGCGGCCGCGTCGTCGAGATCTACGGTCCCGAAGCGTCCGGCAAGACGACGCTGTGCCTGCAGGTCGTCGCGCAGATGCAGAAGATGGGCGGCACCGCGGCGTATATCGACGCCGAGAACGCGCTCGATCCCGTGTACGCCGCCAAGCTCGGCGTCAACGTCGGCGAACTCCTGATCTCGCAGCCCGACACGGGCGAGCAGGGCCTCGAGATCGCCGACATGCTGGTGCGGTCCGGCAGCGTCGACGTCATCGTCATCGACTCCGTCGCGGCGCTCGTGCCCAAGGCGGAGATCGAAGGCGAGATGGGCGACCAGCTCCCGGGCCTGCAGGCGCGCCTCATGAGCCAGGCGCTGCGCAAGCTCGCCGGCAACATCAAGCGCGCCAACGTCCTCGTCATCTTCATCAACCAGATCCGCATGAAGATCGGCGTGATGTTCGGCAACCCCGAGACCACCACCGGCGGCAACGCGCTCAAGTTCTATGCGTCGGTGCGCCTCGACATCCGCCGCATCGGCGCGATCAAGAGGGGCGAGGAAGTCGTCGGCAACGAGACGCGCGTCAAGGTGGTGAAGAACAAGGTCGCGCCGCCGTTCCGCGAGGCGCTGTTCGACATCCTCTACGGCGAGGGCATTTCGCGCGAAGGCGAGATCCTCGAGCTCGGCGTCAACCACCGCATCATCGACAAGTCGGGCGCGTGGTACGCGTACGAGGGCGACAAGATCGGCCAGGGCAAGGACAACGCGCGCGAATACCTGCGCGAGCATCCCGAGCTCGCCGAGGCGATCGAGGCGAAGATCCGCACCGCCGTCGACGTGCCGGCGCCGGGTCGTGCCGGCGGGGCGGCGGCGCCCGACGCGTGACGCCGGCAATGCGCACGGCCGCCGGTGAGGTGCGCGGCGACCGCTTCCATTTCATCGCCCGCCAGATCGAGCGCCTCGACGATCGCGCGTTCGCGGCACTGCTCGCGTGGCTCGACGGCTACGCCGATTCGCGCTGGGCCGGCCGCTGTGCGATGGACGGCGCCGTCGCCGCACAGGTACCCGCAACCGCCGCCGCGGAACGTCGCGCCGGCACGGCTCCGCCGCGGCTGCTCGACGCCGGCGCGACCGGGCTACCCGCGATCGAGTGGATCGCCTGCGAGCCGGCTGCCCCACGAGCGTACGTGCCGGGTCGCGCGCCGCGGTGAAGCGGCCGCCGCCGCCGCCCAACGCGCGCACGGCGGCGGTACGGCTCCTCGCGCGCCGCGAATACGGCCGTCAGGAGCTCCTGCAGCGCCTGCTGCAACGGGGAACGACGCGCGACGAGGCCACGGCCGCGCTCGACGATCTCGAGCGGCGCGGGCTGCTCTCCGACGAGCGCTACGCGGAGGCGCTGGTCTCGCAGATGCGCGGCCGCTACGCGCGGCGTGCGATCGTGCGCACGATGCGCGAGCGTGGCGTGCGCGGCGAGGCGGTCGAAGGCGCCGGCGAGGCGCTGGCCGGGATCGACGACGAGGCGGACGCACGCGCCATCCTCGCGCGGCGATTTCCCGATCCGCCGGCCGACGACCGGTCGCTCGCGCGGCAGGTGCGCTTCCTCGAGTCGCGCGGTTATCCGCTCGCGCTGATCCTGCGGATCGTGCGGACGCGGGGCGAGACCGACTGATCGCGCAGGGCGCTCGGCGCTCGTCGCCGGCGGTGGGCAAGGGCGCGCGGGGCGCGTGTGGGGCAACGCGCCAGCCAGGCGGCGCCCGGTAAGCAGGATCTTTTTTGACCGCGCGGCAACGTCGTATAGTCTCGCGTCTCCACCCTGTCCTCGCCATGTCCGCGCGCCGCTTCGAGCTCAATGCCCCGTCCGTGATCGGTGAAGCCGTCGATGGCGAGGTCATGGTCATGAACCTGCGCGACGGCATCTATTACAGCGTCGCGGGCGCCGCGGCGGCGATCTGGCCGGCGTTGACCGGCGGTGCCGACCTCGATGCGATCGTGGCGGCGACCGAGTCTGCGACGCGCATGCCGCGCGATCGCATCGCCGCCGACCTCGACACGTTCGTCGAGCGGCTTTGCGCCGAAGGCGTACTGCGCCCGGCGACGAGTGACGCGGCCGCGCCGGCGGAGGCGTTGCGATTGGCCGACATCGGCGACTACCGGAGCCTGGCGTTCGAGCGCTTCGATGACATGCGCGCGATGCTGATCCTCGATCCGGTCCACGAAGTCGGCGAGTTCGGCTGGCCGCAACAGGGCGGCACCAAGCCGACGCCATGAGCGCAGCTGACGCGGTCGCGCGCGACGCCATCCGCGCGCTGACTGCCGCGCTCGACAGCGCCGCGGATGCGCGCGCGACGACGCGCCGCGCGTATCGGATCGCCGGCGAAATCCTCGCCGTGCACGCGACGGCGGGCGCCGGTGTCGACCCCCTGCTCGACGCCTGGGCGCCGCTGCAAGTCGGCGACGCCAAGAGCTCCGCGCTCGATCTCTTCATCTGGAACGACGCGGTCGATCGCGTCGCGCTGCCCGACTCGCCGGTGCTGCGTCGCGAGCTCGCACCCGAGGACGGCCTCGGCGGCTACTCCGATGCCGAGTCGCACGCGTTCTTCCAGCCGGCGGCGGGCGTTCTGTCGATCTTCGACGCCGCGCGCGGCCGCGCGCATTGGTGGCTGCGCGACGCCGCCACGACGCCGTATTTCGAACGCGCGGCGCCGTGCAAGCACATCCTGCAATGGTGGATGGCAACGCGCGGCGGCGCGCTCCTGCACAGCGCGGCGATTGCCGCGGGCGAGGGCGCCAAGGCGCGCGGCATCCTGATCAGCGGGCCGAGCGGCAGCGGCAAGTCGTCGACGGCGCTCGCCTGCCTCGACGCGGGGCTGGGCTTCACCAGCGACGACTACGTGATCGTCGACGGCGCGACGCCGCCGCGCGTGCACCTCGCGTATTCGACTGCGAAGGTGCTGCGCGGCGACCTCGGCCGGTTCGGCGACCACGCTGCGCACTTCCGCAACCTCGCGCATGAGGACGAGAAGCCGATGATGTTCGTCGACCAGTTCGCGCGCGCGTCGATCCGCGCGTCGTTTGCGCCGGTCGCCATCGTGCTGCCGCGCGTCGCGCACGCGCGGTGCACGACGTTCGCGCCGATCGGCGCCGCCGAGATGCTGCGCGCGCTGGCGCCGAGCTCGGTGCTGCTGTTTCCGCTGGCGGGGGCACGCGCGCTGGCGCGGATGGCGGCGTTGTGCTCGCGCCTCCCGTGCCTTCGCGCCGACCTCGCCGATGATCCGCGCGACGTCGCCGCGGCGGTCGCGGCGCTGATCGCCGATCCCGCGAGCCGCGGCTTGCGCGCGGTGGCGTGATGCGCGTCAGCGTCGTCATGCCGCTCTACGACGGTGCACGCCACGTCGGCGAGGCGCTCTCAAGCGTGTCGGCGCAGGCGCGCGCGCCCGACGAGATCGTCGTCGTCGACGACGGCTCGCACGACGACGGGCCCGCGATCGCCGCGCGTCATCCGGGCGTGCGCTGTGTCCGCCAGGCGAACGCGGGATGCGCGGCCGCGCGCAACCGCGGCGTCGCCGAAGCCCATGGCGACGCGATCGCCTTCATCGACCAGGACGACGTATGGTTCCCGCAGCATCTCGCGCGCATGGTCGAGGTTCTGGAGCGCGACGCCGGAATCGGCTTCGTCGCGTGCGCGATCGACAATTTCCTGTCGCCCGAGCTCGACGCGCCGCCGCCGGGCGTGGACGCCGCGATGCTGGCGGTGCCGCAGCATGGCATGGGTACCAACACGCTGGTGGCGCGTCGCGAGCTGTTCGCGCGGATCGGGCCGTTCGACCCGGCGATGGTGCCGATGGACGACAGCGAATGGCTGCTCCGCGCCGTCGATGCCGGCGTGCGCTTCGTCCATCTCGACGCGCCGACGGTGCGACGGCGCATCCATGCGTCGAACCAGTCGCAGTTCGCGCGCGGCAGGGCCGCGTACGCGACACTGATGGCGCGCGCGCTGCACGCGTCGCTGAAGCGTCGGCGGACTGCGACATGACGTCGGCAAGCATCGACCTCCGCCGAGACGCGACATGACGCGCGCAGACTTCGACGACCGGTGGACCGCGACATGACGCGCGTCGACGTCGTCATCCCGGCCTGCAACGCCGCGCGAACCCTGCGCGAGGCGATCGACAGCGCGCTCGCGCAATCGCTGCCGCCGTCGCGCGTGATCGTCGTCGACGACGGTTCCGCCGATGCGACGGCATCGGTCGCGCGCGACTGCGGGGCGATGGTCGAGGTCGTCGCGCACGCGAGCAACCGGGGCGCAGCGGCGGCGCGCAACACGGGCATCGCGGCCGCGACCGCGCCCTACGTGGCATTCCTCGACGCCGACGATCGCTGGCTCCGCGACAAGCTCGAGCGCCAATGCGCGGCGCTCGAGGCGAGCGCCGGCACGATGTTCGCACTGTGCCGCCTGCGCGAGTTCCTGAGCGACGAGCTCGACGACGCCGAGCGCGCTGCGTTTGCGCGCGCTGACACGACAGGGCTCGAAGGCTGGACGGCCAGCACGCTGGTGGCACGGCGTGCGCTTTTCGCCGAATGCGGCGGCTTCGACGAGGGCCTGCGGGTCGGCGAGGCGATCGACTGGTTCAGTCGTGCACGGTCGCATGCGCACGTTCACCTCGACTTCGTGGGCGTCGAGCGCCGGCTGCATCGCGACAACTCGACGCGCCGGGCGGCCGTCAGCGGGCGCGATTACCTCGACATCGTGCGCCGGCACCTGGCGCGCAAGCGCCCCGCATGACGACGATCGGCGGTGGCTGGCGCCCGGACGCGGGGCAGGAGCTCCTGCTCGCGGCCACCGTCGGGCCCGCCGACCGCGCCGCCGCCGCGTTCGCGCAATGGCGCCGCACGCACGACATCGACACGCTCGACGCCGGGTCGACGCGGCTCCTGCCGCTCCTCGTGCCGCGCCAGCCGATCCTCGATGCCGACGACGCGCCGTGGACGGTGATCCGCGGCGTCTATCGCCGCGCGTTCGTGCACGGGCAGCTGGTCTGCCGGCGCGCGGGCGATGCCATCGCGCGACTCGCGTCGGCGAACATCGATGCGATGGCGCTCAAGGGCGGCGCGCTGATCGCGTATTACGACGGCAACCCGGCGCTTCGCCCGATGAACGATTTCGACGTGCTGGTCGGGCGCGCGAGCGCCGTGGCCGCGATCGGCACGCTCACGCGCTCAGGCTGGCGCGCGCAATGGCCGCGGCCGGAGCGCCTTCCCGAGGCGTATCACGGCGCGTGCTTCGTGTCGCCGGACGACCTCGACCTCGACCTCCATTGGTCGGCATTGCCGTCGGACGAGGGCGCGTTCGACACCGAGCTCTGGCAGGCGAGCCGGCCGGGGACGATTCCCGGCATCGCCGTGCGGGCGCCGTGCGCGCCGGATCTCCTCGCGATCGTCTGCGCGCATGCGGCCGCATGGCAACCCGTGTCGCCGGTCCGCTGGGTGGCGGATGCGATTCGCATCGTCGGCGACGATGCCGCGGCGTTCGATTGGGCAAGGGTCGTCGACGCCGCTCGCGCATGGCGCGTCACGCTGCAGCTCGCCGACACGCTGGACTACCTCGCCGGGCGCTGGGGTATCGCGGTACCGCCCGCGACGCTCGCCGCGCTTCGCGCGACGCCCGTCGGCCGGATCGACCGGCAGAGCTACGCCGCGGCGGCGACGATGCCGGGCACCGCCGATTACCTGATGCGCCCGTGGCGGCGCTACCGGCTGCGCGCGCGGCACGTGCCCGGGTGGCGCGCACTGCCGGGCTTCGTCCGCTATCTCGAGATCACCATGGGGCTGCGCGACTGGCGCGAGCTGCCGCGCGAGATCGCCCTGCGGCTGCGGCGCTTCCGGCGCGACCGCCGCCTCGGCCTGCGCTAGTCGCCCGGTCGAAGCCCGTTGGCCGACGCGACCCGCACGCGCGCGGGCGCTTCGTGGCCGGCGACGTCGGCGTCATCGCGGGCGCGCGCACCGGCGGACGTCGTCGACGACGTGCCATCGAGCAACGCCAAGAGCCGGTGCTCGGCACGGCGCTGCACGGCCTCGACCTCCCGGCGAGCGCGCGTCGCGAGGCGCGAAGCGAGCGACCGGTCGTCGCGCACCGCGATGACCGCGTGCGCCATCGCTTCCGTGTCACCCACGACGAGCGCATCCGCGCCCGGCGTCAGGTAATGCGCGTAGCCGCCCGACGGCGAGCAGACCAGCGGCACGCCGGCGGCCATCGCCTCGGAGACCACGCGCCCGAACGCCTCGTACCAGGTGCTGGACGTGCGGTAGACGAAGCAGTCGATGCTGCGCAGGAACTCGAGCGGTGGCATCGCGCCGGCCGGCAGGATCTCGATGCCGTCGACACCGGCCAGCTCGGCGGCGATGCATGTCCCGCCCATCAGGCGCACGCGGATGCCGGCGGCGGCGAGGCGTCGGTAAAGCGCCGGGTCCTCGGCATGATGCTTGGTGCAGTCGTCCCGCGACAGCCGGCCGACGGTGAACGGCCGCGCGGGCGCATCGCCGGGATCGCGGAATGGAAAGCGGCGGATGTCGATCGTGCTTTCGAGCACCGGCCCGCTGCCGCGATGGCGCGCGCGCAGCCCCACGGACGTGTACACGACTTCGCCCGAGCGCCCGCAGGTGGTGATCCGCGCGAGGTTGTCGCGGAGCCAGCGCGGCTGGTCGGTGTTGAAGATGACGACGACTCGCGCCGGCGAGGCGAGCGCGATCCAGCGGCCGACGCTGAAATACGTGCCCACGAACACCAGCGTGCCGCGCCGCGGGAAGCGCGCGAGCAACGGGTTGATGATGCGTGCGCCTGCCTCGTCGACCAGCGGGCGCGACGCGTTGCCCGATGCCCAGACGACGACGTCGCGGCAGCGTCGCAAGCTGCGCGCCATGTCGATCGTGCGGCGCTCGGAGCCGCCGCACGGGTTGCGCAGCGGGTTGATGAGGTGCAGCGTGGCGTCATCGTCGCGGGGCACGCAGGCGATTGTGCACACTTGCGCGGCCGATGTCTGCCGTTCATTTGCAACGGTGCGTGACCGTCGCACCCGGCGGGGACTTGGCCCGGGGCGCGGACTTTGGTTGCAGGCGCTCCGGAGTTACAATGCAAGCTTTTGATTCTTGGGCGCATTCGCCCATCGACGCCCCGGGACCGCGCGCATGACCGTCAACGAGATACGCCGCCGATTCATCGAGTTCTTCGTCTCGCACGGGCACGCGCACGTACCGAGCTCGTCGCTCGTCCCGGCCGACGATCCGACGTTGCTGTTCGTCAACTCGGGGATGGTGCAGTTCAAGGACGTGTTCCTGGGCCTCGACAAGCGCCCGTATTCGCGTGCCACCACGGCGCAGCGGAGCCTCCGCGCCGGAGGCAAGCACAACGACCTCGAGAACGTCGGCTACACGGCCCGGCACCACACGTTCTTCGAGATGCTCGGCAATTTCAGCTTCGGCGACTACTTCAAGCGCGACGCGATCCGCTTCGCGTGGTCGCTGTTGACCGACGTCTACGGCCTGCCCAAGGAAAAGCTCTGGACGACCGTGTACGTCGAGGATGACGAGGCCTACGACATCTGGACGAAGGAAATCGGCGTGCCCGCCGAGCGGTGCATCCGCATCGGTGACAACAAGGGCGCGCGCTACGCGTCCGACAACTTCTGGCAGATGGCCGACACGGGCCCGTGCGGCCCGTGCTCGGAGATCTTCTACGACCACGGCCCGCACGTGTGGGGCGGTCCGCCGGGATCGCCGGAACAGGACGGCGATCGCTACATCGAGATCTGGAACCTCGTGTTCATGCAGTTCGATCGCCAGAAGGCGGCGGACGGCGCGTTCACGATGACGCCGCTGCCCAAGCCCTGCGTCGACACGGGCATGGGGCTCGAGCGGCTCGCCGCCGTGTTGCAGCACGTGCACTCGAACTACGAGATCGACCTGTTCCAGGACCTGATCCGCGCCGCGGTGCGCGAGACCGGCGCGAAGGATCTGCTGTCGCCGAGCCTGCGCGTCATCGCCGATCACATCCGCGCCTGCGCGTTCCTGGTCGTCGACGGCGTCATCCCCGGCAACGAGGGGCGCGGCTACGTGCTGCGGCGGATCATCCGCCGCGCGATTCGCCATGGCTACCAACTCGGCCAGAAGAAGCCGTTCTTCTACCGCCTCGTCGAGGACCTCGACCGCCAGATGGGCGGCGCTTATCCCGAGCTCTCGCGCGACAAGGCGCGCGTGGCCGACGTGCTGAAGGCCGAGGAGGAGCGCTTCGGCGAGACGATCGAGAACGGCATGCGCATCCTCGACGAGGCGCTCGCGAGCCTCGCGAAAACCGGCGGCAAGACGCTCGACGGGCTGACCGCGTTCACGCTCTACGATACGTTCGGCTTTCCGCTCGACCTGACCGCCGACGTCTGCCGCGAGCGCGGCTTCGTCGTCGACGAGGCGGCGTTCGACAAGGCGATGGACGCGCAGCGCACGCGTGCACGCGCCGCGTCGCAGTTCAAGATGGGCGACACGCTCGCCTACGAGGGCCCGAAGACCGCGTTCCGCGGCTACGAGTCGCTATCGGAGGAGGCGCGCGTGCTGGCCGTCTACAAGGGCGGCGTGAAGGTCGACTCGCTGTCGATGGGCGAGGCGGGCGTCGTGGTTCTCAATCGCACGCCGTTCTATGCGGAGTCCGGCGGGCAAGTCGGCGACCGCGGCGAGCTCTCGCGCACCGGGTCGTGCCTGACCCTCTTCAACGTCGCCGACACGCAGAAGATCCAGCCCGACGTGTTCGGTCACGTCGGCGAGGTCCGCAACGGCGAGATCAAGCCCGGTGACACGCTGGGCGCCGCGGTCGACACCGATGCGCGCGGGCGCACGGTGCGCAATCACTCGGCGACGCACCTGATGCACAAGGCGCTGCGCGAGGTGCTGGGCCCGCACGTGCAGCAGAAAGGCTCGCTCGTCGACGCCGACAAGACGCGCTTCGACTTCACGCATCACGCGCCGATGACCGACGACGAGATCCGGCGCGTGGAGGCGATCGTCAACGCCGAGATCCTCGACAACCATGCGACGGAGGCGCGCGTCATGCCGATCGCCGACGCGCAGAAGCTCGGCGCCGTCATGCTGTTCGGCGAGAAGTACGGCGACGTCGTGCGCGTGCTCGACATCGGCAGCTCGCGCGAGCTGTGCGGCGGCACGCACGTCGCGCGCACCGGCGACATCGGCTTCTTCAAGATCGTGTCGGAGAGCGGCGTCGCGGCCGGCATCCGCCGCGTCGAGGCGGTGACCGGCAAGGGCGCGCTCGCCTGGGTGCAGGCGCAGGAGCGCGCGCTTGGCAGCGCCGCGGCCGCGCTCAAGGCGCCGGTGACCGAGCTCGATGCGCGCATCGCCCAGCTCGTCAACGATGCGCGCGCGGCGGACAAGGAGCTCGCGCGCCTCAAGGCCAAGCTCGCGTCGAGCGCCGGCGACGACCTTGCCGGCGCGGCCACTGACGTGAAGGGCGCGAAGGTCGTCGCGGCGACGATGGACGGCGCCGACGTCAAGGGATTGCGCGAGACGGTCGACAAGTTGAAGGGCAAGCTCAAGAGCGCGGCGATCGTGCTCGGCACCGTCAGCGACGGCAAGGTGACGCTGATCGCCGGCGTGACGCCCGATCTCGTGGCCAGGGTCAAGGCTGGCGAGCTCGTCAACCATGTCGCGCAGCGTGTCGGCGGCAAGGGCGGCGGCCGCCCGGACATGGCACAGGCGGGCGGCACCGATGCGGCAGCGTTGCCCGCGGCACTGGCGTCGGTGAAGGCGTGGGTGGAAGAGCGCCTGTGAGCGCGCAGGGCCGGCCGGTGAACGCTCCATTCGATGTGACCGCGCCGCAGTTCGCGAGCGACAACAACGCCGGGATCTGTGCCGAGGCATTCGACGCGCTGGCGCAGGCGAACGTCGGCCATGCCGCGGGCTACGGCGACGATCGCTGGACGAAGGATGCCGAGGATGCGGTGCGCGCGGTGTTCGACACCGACGCGCCGGTGTACCTCGTGTTCAACGGCACCGCGGCGAATTCGCTCGCGCTGGCCGCGATCTGCCGCAATACCGACGCGGTGATCTGCCATGCATTCGCGCACGTCAACGTCGACGAGTGCGGCGCCCCGGAGTTCTTCAGCGGCGGCGCGAAGCTCCTCACCGTCGACACGCCGTACGCCAAGCTGACCTGCGAAGCGATCACGTCCCGCGCCGGCGTCGTGCACGGCGAGCACGCATCGCGGCCCCGCGCGGTGAGCCTCACGCAGGCAACGGAGCTGGGAGCGATCTATTCGCATGCCGAATTGCGCGCGCTCACCGAGCACGCGCACGGCCTCGGGCTCAAGGTGCACATGGACGGCGCGCGCTTCGCCAACGCGGTGGCGGCGCTCGGTTGCGCGCCGGCGGAGCTCGCGAACCGCGCGGGCATCGACGTGCTGTCGCTCGGCGGCACCAAGAACGGCCTGCCGTTCGGCGAGGCCATCGTCTTCTTCGACGCGGCGCTCGCCGACGAATTTGCGCGTCGCCGCAAGCAGGGCGGCCAGCTCGCCTCGAAAATGCGCTTCCTCGCGGCGCCGTGGTCGGCCGTGTTGCGCGGCGGCGCGTGGCTGCGTCATGCCGCGCACGCGAACGCGATGGCACGGCGAATGGCGGAGGCGATCGCGAAAGTGCCGGGTGCTGCGTTCATCGCGCCGACCGAGGCGAACGGCGTGTTCGTGCACCTGCCGCCGCCGGTGATCCGCGGCCTCGAGCAGCGCGGCTGGCGCTTCTACGTGTTCGTCGGCGACACGGGGTGCCGGTTCATGTGCGCCTGGGACACGCCGGCCGCGGCGGTCGACCGCTTCTGCGCCGATATTCGCGCGCTCGCTGCCGCGATTTGAAAGGGAGGCGCAGCTGCGCCTGGCGCCGTCCGGTGACGCGTCGATCGGCGGCGCGCCGGTGACTGAAGGGGACAGGGCAATGGGATTGCGACCGGACGCGACACTGGCGAGTGCCAATGCGCGCAGCAAGGGACGGCTGCCGGAGCTGATGGGGTTTCGCGTCACGCACCTCGAGGAAGGACGGGTCGACGCCGAGCTCGACATCCGTCCCGAGATCCTCGCGCCCAACGGCTACCTGCACGCCGCCACGGTGGTCGCGCTGGCGGACACCGCCTGCGGCTACGGCTGCCTGATGCACCTGCCGCAAGGCATGGCGAACTTCACCACGATCGAGCTCAAGACGAATTTCCTCGGCACGGCGCGGGAGGGCACGATCGCCACGATCGCGCGTGCGGTGCACCAGGGCGCCACGACGCAGGTGTGGGATGCCGTCGTGCGGCGGACTTCCGACGATCGCACGATCGCGCTGTTCCGCTGCACGCAGATGCTGCTGCCGCCGCGCTGAGCGCGGCCGCTCGCGCTACAGCGTCGGCCGTGCGCCGATCAGCGAGAGGAACTCCTCGCGCGTCGCCTGCGACTCGCGGAAGCTGCCGAGGACCGACGAGGTGACCATCACCGAGTTCTGCTTCTCGACGCCGCGCATCATCATGCAAAGGTGACGCGCCTCGATCATCACGCCGACTCCCGTGGCGCCGATCGTCTCCATGATCGCCTGCGACACCTGCTCGGTCAGGCGCTCCTGCAATTGCAGGCGGCGCGCGAACATGTCGACGAGCCGCGCGAGCTTCGACACGCCGAACACCTTGCCGGTCGGCACGTAGCCGATGTGGCAGCGGCCGTAGAACGGCAGCATGTGGTGCTCGCACATGCTGTAGACCTCGATGTCCTTGACGATGACCATGCTGTTGGTCGACTGCGTGAATACCGCGTCGTTGATCACCTTGCGAAGGTCGGCGCGGTAGCCGGACGTCAGGAACTCGAGCGCCTTGGCGACGCGGTGCGGGGTCTTCTGCAGGCCCTCGCGGTCGGGGTCCTCGCCGATGGCGACGAGGAGCTCGCGGGTGAGGCGTTCGATCTTGTCGATGTCGACGGGCATTGGTCGTCCTGAAACGAGTGGGCGTCCGGGATTGGATTATGACAGCGACGCCGGCGTTCCCGGCGCGACGTGCGGCGCGAGCGGTCGCGGCGATGGCCGCCTCGCTATAATGACCGCTCCCCGATCAGAACCGCGTGCGTGGCAATGAAAGTGCTCGTCCCCGTCAAGCGCGTCGTCGATTTCAACGTCAAGGTGCGCGTCAAGCCCGATGGCTCCGGCGTCGACCTCGCCAACGTCAAGATGTCGATGAATCCCTTCGACGAGATCGCGGTCGAGGAGGCCGTGAGACTCAAGGAGCGGGGCATCGCCACCGAGATCGTGGCGATCTCCTGCGGCGTCACCGCGTGCCAGGAGACGTTGCGCACGGCGCTCGCGCTCGGCGCCGACCGCGCGATCCTCGTCGAATCGACGGCCGACCTGCAGCCGCTGGCGGTTGCCAAGTTGATCGCGGCGATCGCCAAAAAGGAGTCGCCGCAACTCGTGCTGCTGGGCAAGCAGGCGATCGACGACGACGCGAACCAGGTGGGACAGATGGTGGCGGCGCTGCTCGACTGGCCGCAGGCGACGTTCGCATCGAAGCTCGACATCGCCGACGGCAAGGCGAGCGTCAAGCGCGAGGTGGACGGCGGCCTCGAGACCGTCGAGATCGGATTGCCGGCGGTCGTCACGACCGACCTGCGGCTCAACGAGCCGCGCTACGCGACGCTGCCGAACATCATGAAGGCGAAGAAAAAGCCGCTCGAGACGGTGACGCCGGAAGGCCTCGGCGTCGACGTCGCGCCGCGCCTCGCCACCGTCAAGGTCGAGGAGCCCGCGAAGCGCGTCGGCGGCGGCAAGGTGGCAAGCGTCGCCGAGCTCGTCGACAAGCTGCGCAATGAAGCGAAGGTGATTCCATGACGATCCTCGTCGTCGCGGAACACGATGCGCACGGGTTGAAGGCCGCGACGCGCAACGTCGTCACGGCCGCGTCGCAGATCGGCGGATTGATCGACGTGCTCGTTGCCGGCGACGCTGCGCCGGCGGTGCAGGCGGCGGCGGCGATCCCCGGCGTCGCGCGCGTGCTGCATGCGGGCGGCGCGCAGTTCGCCAAGCCGACCGCGGAGAACGTCTCGGCGCAAGTGCTGGCGCTGGCGGGCGCGAACGGCTACTCGCACATCCTCGCCGCCGCGACCGGGTTCGGCAAGAACGCGATGCCGCGCGTCGCGGCCAAGCTCGACGTCGCGCAGGTGTCCGACATCACGGCGGTCGTGTCGGCGGACACGTTCGTGCGCCCGATCTACGCCGGCAACGCATTCGCGACCGTTCGCTCGATAGATCCGGTCAAGGTCGTCACCGTGCGGCCGACGGCGTTCGACGCGGCCGCGGAATCCGGCGGCAATGCGGCGGTCGCCGACGTCGCGAGCGTGGCCGACACCGGCAAGTCGCGCGTCGTCGCGCAGGAAATGACCGTCTCCGAGCGTCCCGAGCTCGCCGGCGCGCGCATCGTCGTGTCGGGCGGGCGCGGGCTCGGCAGCGGCGAGAACTTCAGGATGCTCGAGGCGCTCGCCGACAAGCTGCATGCGGCGCTCGGCGCGTCGCGCGCGGCCGTCGACGCGGGCTACGTGCCGAACGATTACCAGGTCGGCCAGACCGGCAAGATTGTCGCGCCGGACCTCTATATCGCCGTCGGCATCTCGGGCGCGATCCAGCACCTCGCCGGCATGAAGGACAGCAAGGTGATCGTCGCCATCAACAAGGATGCGGACGCGCCGATCTTCCAGCTCGCCGACTATGGCCTCGTCGGCGACCTGTTTGAGATCGTTCCCGAGCTCACCAAGGCGCTCTGATCATGAGCGCGCAGCGCCGCCCGCAGCGCGCAACGCGGAGGGTCGTTCCATGAGTACGTATCACGCGCCGCTGCCCGAGATGACGTTCGTGATGAACGAGCTCGCCGGGCTTTCGCAGGTGGCATCGCTGCCGGGATTCGAGGACGCGACGCCCGACACCGTCGCGGCGATCCTCGCGGAGGCGGCGAAGTTCGCGACCGACGTCCTCGATCCCCTCAACCAGTCCGGCGATCGCGAAGGCGCGGTGCGGCTGCCCGATGGCAGCGTGCGCACGCCGAAGGGATTCAAGGACGCGTACCTCCGGTTCGTCGCCAACGGCTGGAACGGCCTCACCAAGAATCCCGAGTACGGCGGGCAAGGCTTGCCGCAGCTCGTGTCGACCCCGATCGAGGAGATGTGGCATTCGGCGAACATGGCGTTCGACCTGTGCCCGCTCTTGACGCAGGGCGCCATCGAGGCGATCGAGCTCGCCGGCAGCGACTATCTCAAGGCGACGTTCCTGCCGAAGATGGTGTCCGGCGAGTGGACCGGCACGATGAACCTCACGGAGGCGCAGGCGGGCTCCGATCTCGCCGCGGTGCGCACGCGCGCCGAGCCGCAGGACGACGGCACCTACAAGCTGTTCGGCCAGAAGATCTTCATCACCTACGGCGAGCACGATTACACGGACAACATCGTGCATCTCGTGCTGGCGCGGCTTCCCGATGCGCCGCCCGGCGTCAAGGGCATCTCGCTGTTCGTCGTGCCGAAATGGCTCGTCAACGCCGACGGCTCGCTCGGCGAGCGCAACGACGTGCTGTGCGTGTCGATCGAGCACAAGCTCGGCATCCATGCGAGCCCGACCGCGGTGCTCGCGTACGGCGACCATGGCGGCGCCACCGGCTGGCTCGTCGGCGAGGCGAACCGCGGGCTCGAGTACATGTTCATCATGATGAACCTCGCGCGCTTCTCGGTCGGCATGGAAGGCGTGGGCATCGGCGAGCGCGCCTACCAGCGCGCCGTCGCCTTCGCCCGAGAGCGCGTGCAGGGCCGCCCGGTCGGTACCGCGCCCGCCGCCGCGATGCCGGCGATCATCGAGCATCCGGACGTGCGGCGCATGCTGATGACGATGCGCGCGTCGACCGAGGCGATGCGCGCCGTTGCATACGTTACCGCCGCCGCGCTCGACAACGCGCGCCGCAATCCCGACGCCGGTGCGCGTGCGGCGCATCTCGCGTTCGCGGAGTTCATGGTGCCGATCGTCAAGGGATGGTCGACGGAGACCGCGCAGCGCGTCGCCAACCTCGGGCTGCAGGTGCACGGCGGCATGGGCTTCATCGAGGAGACCGGCGCGGCGCAGCATGTGCGCGACGCGCGGATCATCACGATCTACGAGGGCACGACGGCGATCCAGGCCAACGATTTCGTCGGCCGCAAGACCGCTCGCGACCAGGGCGCCGTGGCGAGCCGCGTGCTCGACGAGGTCGGCAAGACGGCGCTCGCGCTGAAGGCGCACGGCAACGCCGCGCTCGTCGCGATGGGCGAGCGCCTCGAGGCCGCCGCAGAATCGGCGAAATCGGCGCTGGCCTGGCTGCTGCGCTCGTACGCGTCGAATCCGCGCGACGCGTTCGCGGGCTCGGTGCCCTATCTCGAGCTGTGGGGACATTTGTGCGGCGGATGGCAGATGGGCCGCGCGGCGCTCGTCGCCGAGGCGAAGCTCACGGCGGGCGACGGCGATCCCGACTTCTGGCGCGTGAAGCTCCTGACCTCGGGCTATTACGCCGAGGCGATGCTGCCGCGCGTCGAGGCGTTGGCGGAGGAAGCCATGCACGGCGGCGAGAACGCGCTCGCGCTTGCGGCGGCGCAGTTCTGACGTTCGAAAACACCGCGATAGCGCGTTCGGCTCACGTGCTTTCGAGCCGACAAACGGCTCGTATCGGGGTTTGAACGGCAGCCTATACTCGCCGCAACGCCCCCCGCTCCATCCGCCATGCTACGGCCCCTCAAACTGATGCCGTCGCAGTTCAAGGCATTCGGATACGTCCCGCGACTGATGCGCCCCCTCATCGAGGCGGCGGAGCGCGGGCTCGATCCCGACCGGGCGATCCGCGACATCACGCAGCGCCTCGGCTTCGACAGCTTCATGTACGGCATCTGCCTCGACCCGCTGCCGGGCTCCAGCGCGCGCCAGTTCGTCTACACGACGCTGCCGCTCGAATGGGTGCGGACCTACGAGGCGAAGCGCTACATCGACATCGACCCCAGGGTGCGGCACATCACGATCGGCACGTTGCCGATCGTCTGGGACCAGACGACGTACCGCGGCCGCTCGCCGGCGCTCGATCGTTTCCTCGACGATTCGGCGGCGCATGGCGTCGGCAGCGGTGTCTGCGTGCCGATCCGTGACGCGCGCCGCCGGCCCGCGGTGATGGCGCTGAGCAAGTGCTGCGCGACGCTGCGCAAGTCGACGATCGACTCGATCAACGAGCGGTACGGCGACATCATGGTGTTCAGCCAGTTCCTGCACGAGATGGTGATGGTGCCGAGCGTCGACCGCATGGTGGGGCCGCCGCCGCCGACGCCGAACATCACGCCCCGCGAGCGCGAATTCCTCGAGTACGGCGCGCGCGGCCTGAGCGGGCGCGACATCGCGCTGTGCATGAAGATCACCGTGCGCACGGTCCAGCTCCATTCCGACTCGATACGCCTCAAGCTCGGCGCCGCCAACCGGCAGGAGGCGGTGGCGCTCGCGATCAAGCAGGGGATCATCGTCGTTTGACGCAGCGCGCGGGCGGATGTCCGCGTCGTTCCGACAGTTGAATCTGGCGCCCGCCGACGGCGGGCGCCGCGCGCCGCGCGCACGATCGGCGTCGTCAATCCCCGCGGATCGGAAACGATGAAACGACTGCACGGCTGCGTCGCGGCATTCTCGCTCGTTTGTCTCGTCGCCGGCGCGCGCGCGGACGTCGTGCAGCCGGCTCCGGCGGGCCCGTATCGCGTCGGCTGCAGCAGCGTCGAGCAGGACTTCACGCGGCTCGCGCCGGGCGAGAACGCGCAGCAGTATTGGGAAGGCATT
>Ga0134125_10003496_pt1 | contig 18134 bp, 27 predicted proteins | sample KB31751_FD_96464 | JGI IMG/M metagenome (GOLD analysis project Ga0134125, IMG submission 96464) | Terrestrial soil microbial communities with excess Nitrogen fertilizer from Kellogg Biological Station, Michigan, USA - KB3-175-1 | ecosystem: Environmental > Terrestrial > Soil > Unclassified ... | reverse complement strand
GCCACGCTTCAAAGAATTCATCGTCGAATCCAACCTAAATTTTCAGGAATTGGTAGCTGCCTTCATCGATGCCGCCACATCTGATTTCAAGCGCGCTGAAGAAATTCTCTCCGCACACCCAAAAATTGCGGACGCAGGATTTTATGTGGCTCTGGTTTTCGGAGACCATCAGCAGGTAGATCGCGTGTTGACCGAAACACCTTCTCTCGCCAACGCCAAAAGCGGTCCACAAAAGTATGAACCGCTCGTTTACCTGTGCTTCTCCCGTTACGCCAATCCCAGATCAAACCGGGCGCTCCAGATCGTCGAAACTGCACGAGTCCTTCTCCGTCACGGCGCCGATCCCAACACGTCTCTTGTTACCGATGATCTCGCAGACAATCCTCTCTCGTGTCTGTACGCCGCCACTGGACTCAATAACAACCCCGATCTCAGCCTCATGCTCTTGGAAGCCGGAGCCAACCCCAATGATGGCGAATCTCTGTACCACTCAACCGAGCATCCCGACCTCGCATGCATGAAGCTGCTGCTCCGCTACGGAGCAGATCCCAATCGCGCCAACGCGCTGAAGCACATACTCGACCGTGAAGACAGCACGGGGGTGCAACTGTTGCTCGATGCCGGCGCTGACCCTAATGGAACAAACGAACGCGGCGACACCGCCCTTCACTGGGCAGTTTGGCGTGGACGCAGCGTGGAAATCATTACCGCCCTGCTCGATCGCGGCGCCGACGTCAACGCCAAAAGAAAAGACGGCCGCACACCTTATGCGCTCGCTGTTCTGAGCGGACAAAAAGACATCGCGGCATTGCTCAAATCGCGCGGAGCGAACACGGATTTATCCGCGCTGGATCAATTTGTTGAAGCTTCCATGAATGCTGGTCAACCACTTGCTGCGCCACCCAACATCAGTGCTCTTCCAGAATATGCGCACCTGGTTCCGCATCTGGCAGCTGTACACAACACCGCCGCCGTCCGCGCGCTACTCGCAGCGGGTCTGCCGATCGACGCCCGCGGCGAGCACGGCGCCACCGCCTTGCACTGGGCGTGCTGGAAGGGCTACGCGGATCTCGCCAAGCTGTTGATCGACGGCAACGCATCTCTCGATATGAAAGACCATTCCTTCCATGCGACACCTTCCGGCTGGTTGCATCACGGCACTCGAAACTGCTGTGAACCAGGAGGAGATTACGCCGAAATCACGCGACTCTTGATTGCCACTGGCGATCCCATGGAAGGTTGCAACACGCCCACTGGAAACGAAGAAGTTGATGCAGTTTTGCGCGCGCACAAACTGATCGAATAACAGGGTGTACGTCTCATCACAAGAGCCTAGGTTCGGTGGATCGTGCGATCGCCGGTTCGCGGAACCCCGGGTAAGCGAAGATAGATCCAGTACCGCGCTGCCGCAGGCCCTAGCGGAGCGCAACGCGCAAAGCGGCCTAGAAAAAATGCTTTTGTTAAGGCGCTCCGCCTCGCTAAGCGCAGGCCTTGGCAAGTGGTAGTGGGATTCACGTTCGTCCGCGCAATCGGACATAACCTTGGGAAGCAACGCGCACTTCGTCAGCCACACTGTTCTCCTTATCTTCGCCCCAACAATTGTACCGAAATGGGACCCCGATTGGAGCGACAAAATCGACGCGCAAAAATGTGGAAATTTCAACGAAAAATCAATGAGTTACAGAGGGACGACCAACGATATTTTGATCCGTCGGTCGTGATTGGAATAACGTCAATTATGTTTTTGCTGTTGCAGTTGCCTTTCGTGGAATGCCGAGTGCGCTTTACCCGTCATTGCGATCGCCACCGCGACCGAGACTGGCGGCACCCGTGCATCACGCGGATTCAGGCGTTCACGATTGCGTGAATGACGCTGGAGGTCGCAGCTTCTTTGTACGCAGCCTGAACTGCGCGGAGTCCGGCGTACTCGCCTTCGGCGGAGACAGCGCCATTGAACTGTTCTCCGCAGCCGGTAACGCCTGGGCATTCCTGAGCATGCTAATAACAGCAATTTGGCGGAGTGTAGAAGCCTGGGTGGAAAAAATGAGGCTCTTTTCCTGGACACCAGATGGACTTGAAACATCTCGCGAACGGCTTGCATTAATGCTCTCGGCTCCGAGGAGTCGATGCTGCTCTCGGCACTTGGTAGTGGCGACTCGTTTGGACGGAGCAATGCCAGAACTGGACAGTTGCAGGTCTTCTTGACTTTGGCAATGATTGCAGCCTTGTCGTCGTGCGGAATGGAATGGCCCAGGATTAGCAAATCGAACTTCGTACCGCTCTCGCACGCTGCAAATGCCCGGGCGAACCCTTCGACCGATGTCACAGTGTGGCCCATTTGCTGGAGCAAGAGCTCACGAGTCATCAGCAGTGTGGGATCGTATGAGACAGAGAGAATATGCGCCATGCCGAGTTGTTAGTCCGAACCAGCACCGAGTTCCAGAGAAGATGGTTTCGGAATTCTGGAGTTCCGTGCGAAGTCATCGTCCTGGAAGATGTGAGGTACAGCCCTGAGAAGTCGAAAACGCAAGGCCTCGCCGCAGCCTTCGCAGCGTGGAAATAATCTGCCGGCGATGAGAACCGCCTCATGCGGCTGGCGGTGCCGGCCGTAATGAATCGCCTCGTAAATGCCACTTTGTGCTACGCGCGATCCAGACACGCACTCAATAACGGATGTCACTACATCTACGGTTCTAGGATGTACTGCTTCTTGCCCTTTCGATCTCTGGCTGGCCCTCAACTCCGAGTCTCCTTTTTAAGACAAGAACTAGTACAGCAACGTGTCGTTCTGAATAACGCCAACCGTCAGATTCTGGATTTCTACCAGCGCAAATTTTTAGCTTGGGCGGAGTCAGGCAATATTTGTTTGTTCATTTAAATCCGGCGGCGGACTTTTAGCGTTGATGCTGATGTAGGGCCGCTCAAGTTGCGGTATGTACCTGCAAGGTTTAAGTCCTGCCTCATTTGTTCCGGGCTCTTGACTACCAGAAATGCGCTGGGCAGAATCTTCGTGTGAGTGCGCCGGTTACGCAGATGCCCGGGGATTCCCCAGTCAAAAAGACACTCGGGGACGTTCTCTATGCTGATAGGGCAAAGACTCGGGTCTCGGAGGCTGAGTGGCTAGGCCTTGTGCAAGCCGTAGGCCGTCGTGATCAGAGCGCACTGCATTCGCTTTACGAGCGAACGCATCGGATCGTTTTTACGTTGATCGTGCGGATAGTCATGAATCGAGAGACGGCCGAAGAAGTTACGCTCGATGTCTTCCATGACGTATGGAGAAAAGCGGCGAGCTACGATCCCGCAAACGGGTCGGTCGCCGGCTGGATCATGAATCAGGCGCGCAGCCGGGCGATTGACCGCCTGCGATTCGATCAGCGAAAGAAACGAGTGAAGACATATCCGTACAGCCTGCGGCCAGACACGGACATTGTTGATCCTCAACAAGCGTGTCTGTTTGAGGAGCAGAGCCGCATTGCGCGATGCGCTCGAGGTTCTGGCTCCAGAAGAACGGAAGGCGATCGAAACCGCATTCTTCTCTGAAATGACTTACGAGCAAGCGGCAAAGAAGTTGGATCAGCCTCTCGGGACCGTGAAAACACGAATCCGTTCCGGACTGGGAAAACTTCGAGAGGAGTTGAAAGGAAAGTGATATCCAGATGAACTCGAAACCGAGCACCCACAGTCAAGAGCATCTGGATCGTGTGTTCCTGTATGTATTGCAAGCGCTTCCTGCGCACGACATGGCTTCCGTTGAAGCTCAAATCTCCTCATGCGAGGACTGCCGCCAGCAGGTCAAGTCTCTCCGGCCGGTCGTACAGTCATTTGTCGGCTGGTCCGCCGCCGAGGTATTGCGTCCGGCAGAATCGCTGTGGAATCGACTGTCGAAGCGGATTGCCAGCGAGGAGGGCACGCAGCCGTTCGTTCCTCGATCTGAAAGGCCGCCTAAACCAGAGTGGGAACAAGCGGCGCCAGGGATCCACGTCAAGATACTCGCGAAGAATACGGAAAACGATAGCGTCAGCATGTTGGTGCGGCTTGATCCTGGAACGGACTATCCAGGACACACGCATGCGGGCGTCGAAGAACTGCATCTTCTTCACGGCATATTGAAGGTCGATCAAAGAACACTCTATCCCGGAGACTTCATCCACAACAAGGCAGGTACCATGGATCATCGTGTGTGGAGTGAGACCGGCTGTACCTGCTTTTTGATGACTTCAACGGAAGACGCTCTTTCTTGATTTCCCGGTACTCGCGAAGGAGCCGCCTATTCCATCGTTGCGCGGTTTTGCGCCGGGTGCCGCGCCCATTCCCCTGTTGGATTCGACGGCAAACTACATAATGCTCGCGTAGTACGTTCGCTCAGTCCCGGCTTTGACGCCAAAGCCCTCGAAGCGGTGAAGCAATGGAAGTTCCACCCGGCAGAGAAAGACGGACAAAAAGTACTCGTCCTCATCGACATCGAAGTGAAGTTCCGGCTGAGCGAATAAAAACCGTCGGGCTGCGATGAGAGAACGTCGCTTCTGTCACAGGTTTTGTCGTCACCGTTTTTTAGTCACGGGAAGAATAGTAGAATGCGTCTGCTACCGCCACGAAGACGCTCACGTCTGTGCTGACCTGTGCTGCAGCTGGGCATCCGCACGCGGGAAGGAATGCATCAGGCGGACGCGGCTCCAGCATCTAAATCGGGCAGCTAAACATTAAAGAGAAACCCACATGATAAAAGTTATGTGCGACACGTGTGGAATCGTCAGGAGCCCAAGGCAACAGGACTGGATTCTTGGCTACGATTTGATGCTTGATACTCCACAAACGGTGAGTCGTTCTATCTCATTCTTCGACACTTGGAACGATTCTCGAATTCTCCAGCGTGGTGCTATTCACTTCTGTTCACCTGAATGCAAAGAGGCCTACGTTGCTGCAAATTCCGTGAACAAGAAAATGCCTGCCAGGAGTAGGGCTAGGCGAAAGATGCCGCGCAAAACGTCAAAGGCGGCTTAGACGCAAGCAATCGTGAACTAGGAGTGTCAGCCAGTGCAGGACTGGCTCGACCTATGGAAGCGTGAGGTTATGGTAGAAGTCATTTGTGACAACTGCGGAGCTACAAAGAAGTCAGATCGCGAGTGGATTCTCGGCAACAAGCAGCAGAAGCGTTCCTTGCGCTCGGGATCGTTTCGAACACTGCTTCGCTTTTTTGATCGCTGGTACAGTCGACTTGCAACCGAACCTGGCGCTATACACTTGTGTTCGACTGAATGTAAGGAAAAATACGCCCGCAAGAACGGCCTAAGGATCATCATTACCCAGAGAGATCTGGGCATGCACAGCTACTGAGCTGGGCAAATCAGCGGCAGCCCGAGAGGCTGTCGGAGTGAAGGTCGGCGAGGGCTTCCGAGGCGATCGCGAACGACCGCGAAGACCGGCTCTTTCGCCACGACGGCGATGCGTCCGCACATTTCCATGTAAACGATGATTGCGGCCGGGCCGAGGACGATTGCCCACATGAGCTTGTATCCGAACAGCGCGGCCTGCGTAGTGAAGACGATCTGGCCGAGATCAACGAATCCTCCAAGCGCGGCCATGATGCCGAGCGTGATGCCGAGGAGCTTTTTCATAGCGCCGACTTGGCCTGCTCCAAGTCACGGCGAATTTCTTCAACCCGGGCTTTGATTGCGGAGAGTGCGTTTTTGTCGTCACGATGTGTCCGCACGTTCCATAGTTCTTGGCGAAGCTGGTTGAGCTGGATGCGACAACGCTGCAGCGCAGATTGAGTTCCCGATTGGGGAACAGCTTTGGCCAGTTCGTCGACTGAGCGCTCAATTTCAGCATCGAGATAGGCTGCGTGCTGCTCGGCAAACTTGGATGTGGCGCGGCCTGCATGAAGGTAATCAACGAACATCTCTTCTTCGGACGCGAACGAGATTGCCCTAGTAAGTTGAGATTTCAGATCATCGGGCGTGAGGGTCTTCTTTCGAGAACAGCCTATGCAGACCAGCAGCAGAAGAATCGCCGTGAGGCTTCGCGTCATGCAGCATCATGGATGCAGCAGGTACTCGCAATGTTTGCCGGATGGATCTCATTCAGGAGAACCTCCTGTCTCTCAGCGCGAGGATGGGGCAGCGGCATGTTTCGATTCCCGTTCCGGAATAAGTTCTCCTTGTCCGTATAACTGGCGCTATAATGCCAGGAACTCCCGATTTAATCACCACGCCTGCGGCCCACACCATCAACTTGTATCCTCAGGCTTTTGAATGCGGTGAGATCACTTCTCAAATGGCGCGTTTCGAATAATGACCACGCAGCATCCCACTGAATCCGTTGCGGCAGTCCCTTTGCCGACCCCAGGAAATCCATAACCCCCGGCTGCCAGACTGCAAGGGCTGATCCTGCAGTCTGGGTGGAAGGTGATTGAGAAGCTCAAGGTTCCTCCTGGTGCGACGGGAGGACAATTTTCTTGTCCCTATGTCGTCGAGAGGGAAGGACGCCGTGCTTTCCTGAAAGCTCTTGACTATTCGAAGGCGGATGAAATCGCCAAGCAATTGGGTATTGATATACCCACGGCTCTGCAATCGCTGGTCGCCGCATATAACTTCGAACGAAACTTGCTTCAAGACTGCGCTCAAAAACGGATGGACAGGGTAGTTGTTGCTCTGGAAGACGGAAGCGTCAAGGTCGAAGATGGCGTCTTCGGTACAGTGAATTACCTTATCTTCGAACCAGCTGATGGCGATGTTCGCAAACACCTATCCCTCGCTGCTCAGATCGAGGTTCGATGGATCCTTCGATGTCTGCATCACGTCGCCACTGGTCTTAATCAACTCCATTCGGCCAAAGTTGCGCATCAAGACCTCAAGCCATCGAACGTTTTGGTTTTTGATCGGAAACTCTCGAAGGTAGCTGACCTGGGTTGTGCTTCCGTAAAAGGTACAGTTTGTCCCCGGGACAATGTGATTTTTGCAGGAGATGGCACATATGCCCCTCCCGAGCTATTGTATGGCCATCAAGATCCGGAATGGGGTCGACGTCGAAAAGCTTGCGACGTGTATCACCTCGGCAGTCTCGCCGTGTTCTTCTTTTGTGGAGTTGGCATCACTGCGCTGATACTAAAGAACATGCCCCCCAAGAGCACCTTTATGAGGAGGGGCTGGAAACTACGCGCAAATCCTGCCTGAAGTAAGAGACGCGTTCGGTTTGGCTCTTCAAGAGTTTCAGCAAAATGTACCTGGCGCGAACCTCAGTAACGCGCTTCGTGAAGCTGTGAGCCAACTTTGCGATCCCGATCCTGCTCTGCGAGGACACCCACTGAATAGGGTCGGTATATCGGATCAGTATTCCCTTGAACGGTATGTGGGCTTGTTTAATACGCTAGCTCTTAAGGCTGAAATCGGAATATTGGAGCGCGCCTAGGGATGTTTCGCGAGCAACGCAACAGGCACGTTATTCCCCGCTGGCGCGATTTTCAAACGACGCTCTCGCTCGGAGAGCTGAAGAATACCAAACCGCGAACCAGTCTTTCTGTTGCAGATCGTGAAACGCTCCAACGTCGAAGGTCTGATTGGGAGAGTGATCCAACCATATGGAACGCTGCAGACCTGCTGAGTTCGTCGTTCGTTGTATGCCGCTGAATCAGACGAGAAAGATGTTCTTCTTGTGGCTGAGCAGCTGCGAAGGCTTTTCCAAAAGTCGGGAGTTCCGCAGCATGCGTCAGCACGCTAGCTGCATCGAAAACAGCTGACAAAACAGAACAGCCAAGTGCCTCGTCCTTGCCTGATTTTGGCTAGGATGGGTGAGCAGGATGGTGAGGATTCCCATTTTGGGTTCCTTGCTGTGATGACACCAGAACATTCATCACTGAATGTTCATGGAATCCCAACCTCGCGCGAACACCGCGCGGAGGATGCGGCATCCGGCTCGCTCCGCTTGTGTCATCATTACCGAATGCCAAACGACGAACCCAAGAAGTCCGAAGGCAAGTTCTCGGAAGTCGCGCGCAAGAGCAGGGAAAAACGTGCAGAGATGGAACAGCGGAAGCGCGACGAAGACGCAGGTGTCCCGGAGCGTGGAAGCAACGGAGAAGCGGACGTTAAAGATAGGTAGCGGAAGGCATGGTTGGTTTACGTTCCGCGCTTCTGTCCGCCGATTCGGGCTGGAGCTCGACCGCCAACCTGCGGCTTACCTGTTAGCTGTTTGCCCCCAGACATTTTCTTAGCCGCTTTTTTCGCTTGATCCGACCATTGCCTTTCGAGTTCGCGCCTATTCTGATTTTTCATTGTGATCCTGCCCCTCTCCGCCTTTCTACGTTCAGGCTTTCCGCAGGTTCGCTGCTTGCGGAACCTTTTTTCGTTTTTTCCTGCTGATGTCGAACTTTGGAGTGCTTTAACAGCTCCTGGTAATCAACTTCTGTTTGGATGTGTCATGTACGGAGTCAAGGTCGAGGCGTGATCCGGACTTATTCGGGTAGTCGGATTTGACGAGCCTCCGGTCGGCAGCAGACACCAAAATCCTGCCAAAGCCGAAACCACGGGCTCTGCGCCAGCCTCTCATCGTGCCTTCGATTCGCAGCGGCGATATGGCTTGCGTTGAATGGTCTAATATCAGGAGCTTCAAACATTTCCTCTAGCTGCTGAATCTCGTCGATAACGCGCTCGACATCCATGCCCGACCAGTATAGCGGAGGACTTTCCACCCGCGAAGGTCTTGCGGGAAGAGCAAGGGAAGAGCTTAAAGATGGTCCTCCCTGCCGATATCGATTAACTGGAATGAGGATCTTGCCCGAAGGCATTCGCTCTCATTTGCGCATCGTGCTGGTTCGCCCGCGCAATCCGCTGAATATCGGCGCTGCGGTCCGGGCGATGAGCAATTTTGGGTTCACACGCTTGCGCGTGGTGAATCCTTATGAGGTCGCATTTCGCGAGGCGCGCTCTGCGGTGGGGGCTTCCGAGGTGCTGGCGGGCGCAGAGGAGTTCACGAGCATCGCCGATGCCGTGGCTGACTGCGGACTCGTTGTGGGAACGACGGCGCTGGGCCATCGCGAAATTCAGCATCCGCTGAGACGGCTGGAAGAAGCGGCAGGAATCCTCAACTCTCAAAGCAGCCGAGTCGCCCTGCTTTTTGGGTCGGAGAAAACTGGGCTCTCCAACCGCGATTTCAGCCATTGCCACTGGCTGCTGCGCATTCCCACTTCTGAATGCAATATCTCCATGAACTTAGGCCAGGCCGTGGCCGTCTGTTTATACGAACTGATTCGTGAAAAGCGTTCCATTCCGGAACCAAAACACGAGGATAGGGCTGACGCTCAACGACTGGAACGGATCACCGGCGTGCTCACAGAAGCCTTGTTCGCAGCCGGCTACACGAACTCCGACGGGCGATCCGCCACAGAAGAGAAGGTGCGCCGCCTGGTGTACCGCTTGAATTTGTCGAGCGCAGACGCTGAGCTGCTCCTCGGCATGCTTCGCCATGTCGGGCGGGGCAAGTGAAAGACTGAACGCGCTTCATCGTTTGGCGACACCTAGCGAGGCTCAAGAATAAGCTTCTGCACGCGCCAATTAAGCAACTCCGCCACGTATAGTTCGTTCTCGGATGGGCAGGCTATCTCGTGAATCCAGCCGAACTGGCCGAGCTGTTTGCCGGATTTACCGAGTACTCCCTGCACCTTACCTTCGAGTGTCATCTTATAAATCCTGCCTGGGAAGGCATCGGATGCGTAGAGGACCTGATTCGGACCTGGAGTGATGCAGATGGCCCAAGGCGCGCCCGGAGCCATTGTGCCGGTGGTCTGTGTCGGTTTGTTGCCGATCGCTGGTTGCGCGTCCGGATCGACCGGAACATCGATGGTGATCTGGTGCAGAAATTTTCCGTCCGTATCGAATACTTGGATTCGGCGATTGCCCCGATCTGCAACATAGATGTGGTCCTGCGCGTCAATGGCAATACTGTGCGGGGTGCTGAATTGCCCGGACCCGTTACCCGGCTCGCCCCAGGACTTCACCCAGTTCCCATCCTTGTCGTACTTCGCAATCCGGGAATTTATGTATCCATCGCTGACGTAGCTATCTCCGGCGTTGTCCCAAGCAATGTCGGTGACCTGCCGAAACATCCCGTCGACCGGGGGGAACGGCGGTTTGGGATGTTTCAGCGGGCCAGTGCCTTCGTCGGAAGCTTCTTGCTTTCGCCCGAATACCATGATCACTCGGCCTTGCGGATCGAACTCGATCACCATGTCAGAGCCTTTGTCGGCCACCCAAATATTGTCGTGCCGATCGATCTTGACCGAGTGCGCGAAAGACCAGGCATACAGATGGCGGCCAATCTCACGAATAAATTTTCCGTCGGGGCCGAACTCCAGCAGTTGCGCTGCGGCTGCGCCGTAAGCCGGACCGGTTGTTCCGCCGCGTGAAAATACAAAGACATGCCCCTTCGAGTTAACGGCCACGCCGGCAACTTCGCCGAAATAGATATCGGGTGGGAGCTGCAAAACATCAGGAACGGAGCGGTAATGGATCTCCGGCGGTTGCTGCGCGGCGGCAACAACGGAGAGGAGGATGACGGTAAGAAGTGCGGTCCTCATGGGACCTCCGAGTTCCAGAAAATATTGCGCGCCAATATAGCGCAGTCGGCCTGAGAGTTGAAAAATGCAGAAAAGCCTCTGATCCGCCCTATTTTCCAACTCAGCGCCCTCGGGCTCGAGTCGAAGAAGGATTTACGGATTAGCGGCTCGGCTTCGTGGCTTCGGAGCTGGTGGCTTCGATGCTTGAAAACGAACTTGCTGGCGGAGAGGGGGGGATTCGAACCCCCGATAGAGCTTTTGACCCTATAACGGTTTAGCAAACCGCCGCCTTCAGCCACTCGGCCACCTCTCCGTGAGGTATAACAGGCGGGCTTTCAATATTTTACTACGCTGCCTTATTTTGCCCTTCAGTTCATCTGGTGCACTATTGGTGCACTCTGGCCCAACACGTCCAAAGTCGCTTCCAACTTCTTCATCGCTGCCACGACCGCCGGGTCGAACGCTTTGATGTAACGCTCCTTCGTCACGTGTGCTTTCGCGTGCCGCAGGATGCGTTGCACCACTTTCTCGTCCGCTCCCAGCTCGTATAGATTCGATGCGATTCCCCTTCTGAAACCATGCCAGCCGTACCATCCGACTCCGACCGCTTCGGCAACCGGACGAATGACGCGCTGTGCTAGTTTATCCAGGTCCATCGGTTGGCCATCGCCGGTATGGAACATCACACCATGCGAGGGCTTTCCGATCGAATCGCGATACGCACCGAGAATCTCTGCCAGTTGTCGAATGACGGGAACAGGTTTCGCGCTGGCAGGTGTCTTCGGCTTGTTTACTACACTCTTCCAAACCGAGCGACAAACATTTAGCGCATCGCCTGCGTAATCCGGCCATTCGAGTCCACGTAGTTCTCCTTCGCGGAGTCCTGCGTAGGATGCTGTCGCCACAACTGCTTTCGGCAACAGCGGCAAAAATTCCAGAATGCGACGAATCTGGGCCAGGTTGTAAGCATACGTCTCTCGCGGTTCGCGAACGTTACTCGGAATATGAGCATCCTGGACGGGATTCACACCGTCAAACGCGCCTTCGTTCTTCGCATGCGTGAACACGCCACTGAGCACGCTCTTGATGTGCTGCAGCGTGGTTTTGCTTAGATCAGTGTCGCCTGCAATCGCCTTGAGCATCTTGCTTGCGTGCACAGTTCTGAACTCCCGCAGTCGAATGTGGCCGACGCGATCTTCCATGTGGTTCCGCCAGATTTCTTCGTATCCCTTTCTTGTGGACGCGCGTTTCTCTTGGATGTATGGAAGGTAGGTACCCTCGAAAAATTCCTGCAGGGTCATCGCGGGATTAGCGAACTGCCTGCCCGCATTGAGCCGCTGCGTGAATTCCGTCAGCAAGGTTTTTACTTGCGAACGGGTCGGATAATCTTCCACGGCCGCCAACCTCTTTGCCCGCTGGCAGAGTTTGGTCGAGCCATCCTCCAGTTGCACGCGCTCACGATAACGCACGAACCACGAGCCGTGATGCTTAAACAGATAACCTTCCTGGTATCGAACAGTTTTGGTCATTAAATCCTCCTTAATGACCTGCCACCGTTCGTACTCACCAACCGGCGCTCCAGCCATTCCCGCAGTGTGTCGCTGCCCCAAGAGAATCGCACATAGCGCCCGAACCTCAGATGAGGAATGGGATCATTCGTGCGTTTCAAATTGGTTCGCGAACGCACCCACGTTTCGGGAACGTTCAACCGTTTCGCCAACTCATTCGAGTCTATCACTTCAGTTTCGTTCAACTGCATACACGTTGCCTCTCTCTCGTGCGTCTCGATTCGCAGTGGTTTCGAGCAAGTGGAAGGGGCAAGGGTGGAAAACCGAAACGGGAATGGGTAAAGGGCAATGGGTCAAGGGAAAGGATTCCGCCCTGTGGGTCAACGCTGTGCCGGGCCTGCGGCCCGGCACGTTTCGCACGTTTGCGCCGGTGTTTGTTTTGCCTGATTCTCATTCGCGCTGTTGCAAGAATTGTCGAAACAGCGGGTGATAGAGCTTGTATCGGCCTCGGCCCGCTCGGATCAGCAATCCTTTCTCCGCCAGCCGTTTGAAATATTGATATGGGAATGTATGCACGAACGGCGCGGGAGTGAATTCCTCGTAATCGCCCTGCGCGACCGCGCGCAAGAGCGCCACTTCCTTTTCCGAGAGCTGCGCCAGATCGGTGCTGAACTTCCCTTGTTCCAAGCGGCTGAACAGAACCGGCCAGAGTGCCATTGCATTCGCGAATGGCTGCACGTGGTAATGGCTCCAGATTTCTCGGCTGATGAAAGCAAGCGTCTTGCTGTAGAGCCATTCAGCTAACGTTTGCGGATTGAGGCTGGTGCTGCCAAACACCGCACGCGTGTAGTCAAGCGTTTCATCCAAGCTGAATGTTTCGAGGAGGCACTTGTTGTAGAAGCGCACTGCTGGCTCCGCCAGACTGCGGATGCCGGAAAAATAATCGCGCTTCGCGGTGAAACAGACGCTCAGGTTAATACCGTCGATTCCGAAACTCTGAAACTGATCTCTTATGATGAGCGCCGTATCTTGCACCGTTGGCGTGGTCAGGTTGTGCAAGTCATCGAGAAAGAAAATTGCGCCCGCATAGGCAGGTCGAATGAAATGAGTCCATGCTTCGACGAGTGCATGGCGCAAGAGAGCACTTCCCGAACTGAGAAAATATCGGCGCGACTGACGATCAATCGTCAGCGCTCCTACATTGACGCGCGTTAGCTTCCAGTTCTCGATCTCTGTACGGATTCGCGTTGCAATTGAATCGGAAGTCAGTAACGCGTGGGCGAGCTTGTCGCAGAGCGTCTCGGCAAATTTCATGTAATCCGAAACGTCCTTCGATACCGAGAGCATGACCGGCAGCAGTCGGTGTTCCGAGCAGGTAGCTGCTAGCTTGAGCAGTAAGCTGCTCTTTCCAATTCCCCAATCGCCCAATACCGCAAACGACGGCATTCTGCCGGTTAGAGCGCTGTGTCGGAGCGAGTCTGCAAATGCGTCAATATGAGCGCGTCTGCCGATGAACTCATCTGGCTTTACCGGAAAATTCGGCTCTGGGAGCAAGGGATCGCATCCTCACAAAACTAACAATCCTCAACGTTTATTTTTGTTAGTTTTGTTATTTCGGTTTGGCTTTCGGAGACGGCACGATGGACAAAAGCTGAGTGTCCATCGTGCCTTGTGGGATGAATCGGGAGGTGAATCGTCCTCGCGGGTTGAATCAGCCGATTGAGCCGCCTGCCGGGACGAGCCTCAACGGATCTTTGCCGATTAGCCCGCGACGGGCTGGCAATCTCCGCTGTGATTGCGGGGTAGCCAGCAGTCCGGCGTCTTCAGGCAATTTTGGTTGATGGCCTTGTTCTGTTCGTGCCACCAATAGCAATTCGCTTTTTCGGCAGCGGCGTTCGGGTTGGTTCCTTTCTTGTACTCCTGCTCGAAATCGAAAGGCCATCTTTCTTGCCAAGCGTCCATTCGCATGTTCATCGAGTCAACGGCTGAACGAACATCGCTCAGCCATGTTGTGTAATCAGCAATCATTGTGTGTTCTCCATTACAAGTTGAAGGTTTTGGGACTATTCCCGCTTTGGGCGGGGCACGATGGGCACACGTGAAACACGTCGCCCATCGTGCTGTTGTGGATGGATTCGAGGGGTGGATTGTGTTGCGAGGTCGGAGCTTGTGGATTCAGTTCAGGACTTTGGGAACGAGGGCCTGGTTCTCGACGAAGGCGAAACAGGTGGATGTTTTTGGCCCACTGAGCGCTAGTTTGACCAGCGCCAGTGAGACCCAATCGGTGAGCTTTTCAACGATCACAGCTTCGCCGAGAATGCGTTCGTTCACGACAAGGTAATGCGTGAAGCTGTCGCCGTCTTTGGACATAACGCACCTCCAAGTTTTTGTGGTTTTTGCTTTGTGGGTCGTTTGGAATCAGGTCGTGATTCCGTTTGTGGTTCTGAGGTGGCGATTAGCGGCGGAATTCCCGTTTTCTTCGTTCAAGAGCAGGCGGCGGATTGACGCACTGCTGAACATCGGCTCGGCAGACTTCGCACTCCTCGGCATCGTCGTGCAAATGCCGTGAGCGTTGGTCCACCGAGAACGCGGGAAGGCCGTCGCGACGCAGCTCAGTGACTTCTGTTGACGCATCTTCGGGCGACAGATTGTGACTGCAGATGCAGTAAATCTGCTTTCGCCAATCAAAGAGCATCACCAGTTTCAAGTTGACGGACGTGTTCTCATTCGTCTGGCGCATCGCGCACCTCCGGTGAGTTCTTTTGGTTTTTGGGAGTTAGATCAGGAAGGGATCAGAAAAGAACTTGCGATCTGATCTGATTCATCGTGTGGATTCGTTCGCGGTGGTTTGATCGTCGCAGCCTTTGAATTGCGGCAGGTCTTCGAACAGGATCAGCCCTTGCGGACTGGATCGGGCTGCTGCCTCAATGATCGCCTCGGGGATTCCGGATTCGCGGAGTGCATCAGGCCGAAATACGAGCCGTGGCTTTGGGCTGCGGTCTTTTGGGTCAAGGATTCGCAAGTCAACCAACGTGCCGTTTTCTTTTCGGTACGCCGGCCAACGCGTGTTGTTGATCGTGACTACAGAGCCGTTCAATTGGTTCACCTCGATTCTTTGTAGGTCTAGCCGTATCTGCCGAAGCTGCTGCAAAACTCTTTCAGCAGGGCAGCGAAATACGGGGCATTCAAATTGTGGTTGTGCAATGTAGCTGAGAAGGTGCGGATTGCATTCGAGTTCCTTCTCGGCGCATTCACGGTGTTGTTCGGCAACAAAACAGATTGTGTATCCGATGACGCGTGCGCCTTGCGGGATCACAATAGAGATACCGATTTGGACGTTTCGATCAACGACTGCGATCACCGGCGATTCCAGACCGCTGCTAATCGCATTCGTGGTATGCGCGATGATCTCCGTACCGGAAGGAAGCTGAACATCCGACCCACGCGGCTCGCCGGCAGTGGAAGGCAGATTCAAAACAGGAATTGCAGGCGAACCGGCGACGAAGACCGTGGCCGGATTTTGGAGTTCGGAAGCCGTTGCCGGATTTTGTAAAGAGCCTGCCCCATTGCTTTGCCCGCGCTCGTCGGCAAGTGAAAAACGATGGCCAGTTGCATCTACATCCGAACGCGCGGCAGTCCTGGCCCTGTTGGCTGTTTGCGATTCTCTGCTGTCGTCCGCGCCGACGAGCTGATTTTCAGTAACGGGTGAATCGGTGGTAGAAGCACTGACAGGCTTGCGGTCGTCTGCACCGCTGAGACTCGTGGGTGCGCGGAAGTGACTGTGGACTGAGCTTTCCGGCTTTGAGAGCAGGAACAGCAAGCCAGTAGCAAGGAGCAGCAACAGCCCGGCAGCCATCATGATCGGAGCGGCTTTCAGGTGTGGTGATTGCTGGCCCACTCGCGACGGGTTGGATGCTTGAAAAAAGCTCTGCATCTTGGTCGCGAACCGCCCAACACCGCTGAGCCCTTCCGTTTTGCGAATGTCTTCGAGCGCCTGTGTAGCGAGACTCTCTTCGGATGGTTCGTCGAGTACCGCGCTCTGCTGTTCAGGCTCGACGATACTGGTCTTGTAATCGTTAGTCATTGCATCGCTCCAAACCTGCTATTCAATGCGGTACGTCGTCGGGTGATCCGCCATCGCCCGGTTGCCTATCGAGAGCAACACTTGTTGATCGCTGTCATGAACAGGCGGCCTGAAGGCGATCAAACAGGCAGCGCGCTCGCCAGGCCGAAGTTGCTTGGCAGAAACTTCCGATTGGACCAGCTCAATTGGTTCAATCTTGGTGGGCGTACCCTTTTTGCGATCCTTGCCTTTTCCAGCCGCGGTGATGAGGTTCATGCGCGGATCTTCAAGGTCGATCACATTCTTACTTGTGTTCTCGACATCGAAGGAGACGAGGGCCAAGTCACCAAGTCGCTCTTCGCGATAAAAGCGAAGCGTGAGCCCGCCTGCCGCAATACCGGCGTCCTTCTTCGGCGTTGTCGTGACTTCACTAAGCATTTTGCTTTCTAGTTGGGAGCGCGCAGTCTCACGCTTCACAGTTTCAGGAGGCGCAGGCGGAGGATCATTCGGTGGTGTCGGCGGTTGCACATTCGGAACTGGATAGTCCACCGAATACGCAGTGTCAGCCAGCTTTCCGGACTTGAGCATGATGTTCACAACACGTCCAGACGCCATGTACACCAGCATGTTCGTTTCAATTGCCTGATTCGGCTTCGGGCCGGACGGGCGAATCTGCTTCACGATGGCGTAATGCGGATCGTCCTTATCGGCCTCGGCCAAGAAATAATTGCTGTCACCTAACGCAATTCGCCGGATCGAGTCGGCGCGCGGAAACTCAACCAGAACCGCGAAATGAGGAGCCGTCGAAATGGTGTACGGCGGAACCAGGGGCACGAGGCCAGCGTCCGGGGCAGCTTGCTCCGGAGTGCCAGTCCGGGATTGCGCGAGGCAAGCAACTGCGCAAATAAGGATCGTGAGATGGAGGAACTTCGTCATTGCTGCAACACCTCTCTTCCAGCCAAGCAGCGGGCGAATTGACGCAATTGTTCTGGGCGTTTCGTTTTTCGAGAACCTGTTGAGTCTCGTAATCGATCACGTACCGAAACTGAAGCTCAATTTCGGGATGGCGAATTCCCTTGATGAAGGCATCGAGAGAAGTGCTGACTGCCTCAAGCCGCTCGGCATCTGCGAATTGAGTCGAGAGTCCGACGCAGTCCCATCCGGCGCAGAAGGAACCGTCGCGTCGCACGATCAGGTCGTCGCGAATTTCAGAAATCGGAATTCGAGCCGCGAGAGATGAAAGCGTGCTCCGACTCGCATCGTTAGTCGCCGAGCGAGAGACCTGCGTGACTTGCGGCAAGAAAACCGCCAAGGCAAGAATCAGCAGCGCAAAAGCGCCCACTAGTGCAGCGACGAGATGGACTGTCGAAGCCTCGATCATTGTTCATCCTCGATAAGGTATGGCGCCTGGATACCCAAACGTGCGCAGTGAGCTTTTGGACGGAATTGGTGCTGAATCCATGCGGCCAGATACCCGCGCGGCTTTCCGTGCTTGGCCCAGCGAATCAGCAGGACCAAAAAAGCAGCAGAGCCATAAGTCATGGCTGCCGAAACCGGCACGAAGCCGAGAATCACACGATGGATGTGGTCCCCGATCAGCCGCATCACAATCGCCCAGGCAATCACCAATCCCCAATCCTCCAATTCCAGGCCGAAGAACTCAGCGCGTACTGAAAGAGAACGTGCGACGGGTTTGAGTCGAAGCGGCACGAATCACCCAGCAAAAGTGCGAAGGAGTTGCAACATGGACGACAGCAGCAATGCGCCACCCGCGCCAGCCCACTGTTTTCCGCTCGGCCGTTCACGAGCGATATTCGCCACTGCCCAGATCACGAGGAAGCCGGCACCGAAAATGCCGAGGCCCTGGGCGTAGCTGAGGGAGTTTGAAAGAAATGACGTGACTCGGTCGCCGCCAACTTGGGCGAATGCCGGCGAACCAAGCAGCAATGTCACCATAACTGATTCAACTGAGTGTACGAATCGACGCGCTGCTATTCGTCGCTTGCTGCTGATG
>Ga0134125_10003495_pt1 | contig 18134 bp, 18 predicted proteins | sample KB31751_FD_96464 | JGI IMG/M metagenome (GOLD analysis project Ga0134125, IMG submission 96464) | Terrestrial soil microbial communities with excess Nitrogen fertilizer from Kellogg Biological Station, Michigan, USA - KB3-175-1 | ecosystem: Environmental > Terrestrial > Soil > Unclassified ... | reverse complement strand
ATTCGTTGTTGATAAGTTTTTCACAATCAAGTTATTGAAACTGCCACTACTACCTGTTATACTATTCACAGCTATGCTATTAAACACTCCTGTGTTTCCTGATATACTATTTACAGATAACTGTATGGGTGAAAAGTTGTTAACAATTAAACTATTGAACATTCCTGTATTTCCTGAAATACTTGAAATAGATAAACTAGCTCCTGTTGAACTAGTGAAATTAAAGTCACCGAAAGCATCGCGTTTCATAATCGTATTTCCAATATTACTTGGAGTTGCAGCATTAACTTGAATCTGTAAATTACCAATAGAATTTATTGCTGCTAATTGAGCTGCGGTTAAACTACTATTACTACTACTGGAATTATACGGAAATATTGTAATACTCATTGATTCTTATTATAATATTAACGATATTATAAATTATTTTGTTATATTTTCCCCAATTACAAAAGAAATGAGCCACCACGAGTTGATTTCTTTCTTCTCTTTAATCCGTGTCCAGCAATTTTTGCTGCTAAACTAGCTGCTCCTAATGCTGGCGAAATTATTTCTCCAGCTACAGGAATAAAACTACTCACAGTTGAAGCAGCACCTAGAGCATTTGAAGGAGTTGAAAGATAATTTGGAATAGTATGAGTAAAAGTATCAGGAACAGAATGAGTAAAAAAGTTTCCAACATCATCAAAAAACCCTTTACCTTGTTTTACAGGAGCAGCTTTTTTTTTCACCCCTAATCCAAAATGTTTCAATGCTTTATGCGCTAAAGGTCTAACAGTTGAAGTTCCAAATTTTGGCGCTAATTTGTTACCTAAATGTTCAGCACCTTCTCGAAGTAATTTACCTACAACTTTCTTACCAGCTTGAGTAACAGTCTTAACGAATTGTTGAGTAGTTGGATGAGCATAAATCTTTTTAGCAGTATCCCATACTTGAGATAAAACACTACCACCCTTTTTCCAATGATGTTTCAACTGGGCTTGGCTAAACTTCAATTCAGCACCTTTACCCATAGTATAATGTTTAGCTAATTTCTTCATTTGACTCTGTGTTAAATACACGAGATCATTTCCTGAAGCTAAATGTTTATGAGCAACTCTAATAGAACCTCCTTTACTCAATGTTTTTGCTTGAGCGTGTGATATTTTCATATGATGTGAATGATAAACCATTTTGTTACTAATATGAAAATAATTTAATTAATTTCTCTAATAATTCTCTCTTATTTTTTTATCTTTTTATTTATATTTTTATTTCAGAAGTAATTCCTCATCCAACGTATCAGATTTAATACGTAATAGAATCAAGAGTTTGTTGAAATAATACGATTTGTATTCAATTAATATCATTGTTAATAAACAAGATTAAAATTTAATGCACAGATACAACTTGCACATCACCAGTAGACATATTCAATACACAAGAATCTGCTCGTTCAATAAGATAATAATAATCACAAGCAGTAGAATCAGTTCGAGTTGCATTCACTTGAATAGAAACAGCTGCTTGAGGGTTAACACTGCGCCCTTTCAATCTAGAAATATCATAACACATTATATGATAGGCTGCATTGAAATCAGCAAACGAAATTAATCCACCACTACTTGGCATTTGTTCCTTTAAAATGTTATACCAATCTTCACTGGTATTTAATTGGTTATTATAATAGCTTTGATTATCAACAAGAATACTTGCAGAACCAAAACTTCCTAAATAGTTAGCAAGCCCGCTGTTCGAACTTCCGCCTGCAGTTGTTAGTGTATTTGTAGCTGGAGCAAGCAAAAATACTCGCGTGGGGTTCACACAAGCAGGATTTAATTGACGATTAATAGTTCCAGAAGTTTGATTGATATCAGTTCCAAGAGTTGGAACATAAGTATCACATACTCTAAAGTTAATTTTCTTCTGCCAACCACGAGCTAATTTCTCATAGATTTGTTTGTTAATTTCTGGAGAGAATTTGATAGATTTGTAATACAAACGGCATTGATTTAATACCAACCCCGATCCGGGAACAGTTGCAGAACCAACAGTAATCACAGGAGGATTTAACAAACTTGAATCAGTAACCATTGGAGATAAAGTAGTATTGTTATATGCTTGAAGTCCAATATTTAATTCCCATACACTGTTAAGCATAGGAAAATTTAATCCAGATTCAAAAATATCGTGAAGATATCTCAAAGGGATTGATACAACAAATCCGAAATTGTTAGCTGGAGCACCACCTGTCGCAAAAGTTGCCTGTTGTTTAAAGAATTGAATTTTTGAAGCAAAACCTGTATTAGTTGTAGCATTAGTTGGATTTACAATTCCTACAGTTGCTGTAGGTAAAACAGCTTTATCTTTTGAAAAGCATAATGATGGACCTTCAGTAGTTTCCCAATCAGTGTCGTGTTCAAGTAGTAAACGTAATTTGTTATAAATACTGACATTCTGATCGTTCACAACAACTTGACCAGAACTAGATTTCAAAAGAACACTAAAAAACATATCGAGAATAGATTGTTTAAACACAACGAGAGAAGCCTGAGTGTAATTAGAACCAGATGCAACAATATTCAATGGAACTTGTAACACGCAATCTCGCATACAAACGTATTTACTTCTCAATGAGCTAGTTTGAAATTTAATCAAGCCATCTTGATACCCTAATCCGTTAGAATCCGTGATATATTCCCATTGAACTTCGTTATATTTGGTAGTGGCGCTGTCATACACTTCATCAGTGATTAAATTGTTAATTTCAATATCATCCATTTGTATTATTCTTATTAAGAGAAAATAATTAATAATTTTTTCATTAAAATTAATTATTTCGATTTACAACTTTTCACTCTGCTCATATATAACTCAAACCTTTCCCACTCAATGCTCTTGCAACTCTTCCAGCTACATCTCTGTTAACTCCACCACTTCTTCCTCCACTTAATTGATTTAATCTTGAACTCATAGCTGCATTGTAATTATCTCGGTGATGTTTCTCAGCAATCTGTTTATCTAGCATACCCAACTGAGCATCTTCAACACTCTGTCTAACAGAACTTGCTAAATCACCACCTCTTCTTGTTGGAGCTGAATGATAATGTTTTCTAGCACCTTTAGCAACATAACGTTTCTTATTGTGATCAATTCTTCTTTCTCTTACTGGCACTAATCCCTTTCCAGTTCTTCGATATTTCATATAGACAAGATTCCCACCATTAGTAACCTTTTTAACAGTAACAATTTCGTTTTTTCGATGATATAAGCTGCTCATTATTATATTGATTACTATAATAACAAGATAAATTTAATTTTCTCATCAATTAATTAAAGAAAATTTTTCATTTATTAACTTCGTTTCCTAATAACTAAAGTAACAGTGATATTAGGGTCGATAATTTGTAGCGGGGCATTATTTTCATCTGTGAAAGTTAAAGTAATATTCTGATATTGACTATCTGAAACTCGATAAAAGAATGGATAGGGAGGTTGAATAGTTATCTGCTGACCATAACTAATATTACCATAATTGAATGTATAAATAGATTGTGAATAACTATTGAACGCTGTATTATTCACCAAATTACAACTTAAATTTACTGAAGTTACAGGATTAATTACAGGAACTTTGTTAGATAAAGATTGAGTCACAACTGTTTGAGGAGTTGCAGGATATGTTCCAATAGAAAATCCTATTAAATTTCCAAACAAACTATTGTTGACAATAAACTGAGGAGTGTTTCCTGTCAGTGAAATAGAATTCGGGTTGCTCCAACCACTTGGTAAAATAGTAGGAACAGGGGTTGAAATTATTGAGATTGCATAGTATGTAGGATTCGTTTGAAGGCTTAAATAATAAACAGGATTTCCATTGGAATCAAGAAGATATTGCCCTAATGCTTGCATCTCTTGTTGTAAAGCATTACTCATATCTCCAGCAGAATAATTCCCATCTGTCAACGTAACAGCAGTTGTTACACCATTGAAAATATAAGAAAAAGTATTATTACCATATGCTGCAGTAATATTCCTCCAAGAGTAGTAGAGTAATAATGTTGATAAACAAACTTCTTCATTGCGAGAATTGTAAGGAGTTGATAGAGGTAAATTTAACACGTTATTTGCTGGATTAACTGTATTGTAACTTGATAAAGTTATAGGTGATCCGCTTTGATTACTCATAAGTATTATTAATTAATACAAAGGAAAATATTAATTTATTTATTTAAACAATCTGCGGGAATCTTTACGATTCCTTATATGTTCTTAATAAATCGCTTAGTATAACGCAATGCTTTCTTCTTTGAGATCATTCGTTTATCAAGCATTATATTCAACAAACTAGATAAATCATTCTTTAACTTATGGCTATTGTTTCCAGCAGAAATTTCTCCAGTTAGAATCTTGAATTTCTCTTTAATCTTTTTACTTGGAGTAAATGATGCTACTGAATTACTTTTCTTCTTTTGTTTCCTCAATTTAAATCCCTTTAATCCTTGCCCTGATTGTTGTTGAGGAGGAGGAAAGAATAAATGAGAGAGAGAACCTTGTGTTGTATTTGTAGTAGTTGGAGTAAAAACAGCAGCATTAGGATTCAATCGTGCAGGAGTTTGAAAGTTAACTTCATTATCAGGATCGAAACGAGGAATAGGATCAAAGATACTAAACGAAGTATCTTGAGGATCGTGTTCAATAGCTAAATTAGTTAGCCTAACTGGATACTTCTCTTCTTCCTCATCTTCATCACCTATATGCCTAGTATCAATAGAACTAGAATGAGCTGAAGCAGAATGTATACCAGAATATTCTCTTTTCGGAGGACCACTTAATAGATTTTTATTACGATTAAAATAATGTGTTAAAACATCTGCTTTATCTTGATTTGATTTTAAACTTCTATCCATTGGAATATTCAACAATTTAAACAAATGCTCTAAATCAGCTTTTCTCATCAATTTCAATTTCGAGGGATAATTACTATTTTTTAATCCTCTTCTTGCTGCAAAGTTGGCTAAATCTAATTCATACATTGAGATTTGATTCGGATCTTTCAATTCTATTCTCTGAGGAGCATTACTATTAACAGTTGTTGTTGATGAAGAAGAAGCTACAGGAGCAGCAGCAATACTATTATTCTTTGCAAGTAAATACTGATGTAACTCTTCAGTTAATTTCGGATCTAATTGAGTATAACGATGAGAGTAATTTAAATAATCTCTAGAATGTTGTAATTGATCAGCATTTATTATCTTGGTTGATAACTCTAATTCTGTAAGAGCTCTTCCTAGAAACAATTCAGCGAAATTCAAATTATCTTCATCCAGAAATCGTTGAGCAGTCATATTTCTATCAACTTGTTCAGCAGCAGCATCACCTTGATTCTGATTTAATAATGCTAATAAATTAATAGCAGCAGGATTAGTAGGAGCAGGAGCAACTGCTTCAGGTTTATTAGGAATCAAATTGAATGCAGGATTTTGAGGATACTTCTCAAAGAAATTCACTTGATGATTCTGATCATAATTTTTAGCGAACTTCTCATTTAGAAATCCATTCTCAGCTTCTACTTTTGCTTTTACCAACGGATTTAATTCAACTGGTTTATGAGCAGGTTGTGATAATCCTGCTGAAAGAGATGTTTTATTATTTGGGAGATAACTCATTTATTATTATATGGATATAATTTATTATTTTATTGATATATTTCAAATAACGAATGCGAGAATTAACAAATTTTATGATTGATAATTTCTTTGAGAGTAATCCTTTTTACGGTGGATGTTTTAGTTCTCATTCAATCAAGAGAAATATTAATCCTAATGAGAAGAAATTCTACATTGTAAATCTAGATTATAATCGAAATGCAGGAACCCATTGGACACTAGTTAGTTTCATTGATCCTACAACAGGAATTTACTTTGATTCATTTGCAGTTCCTCCACCACAAACTCTCTATCAATTTATGAAGAAACATCGTAAAGAGAATATAATGAATTCAAACGTGATTCAAAAACTTTCCAGTGAGAATTGCGGATATTATTGCTGCTATGTAGGTAAAATGTTGAGTGAATATCATAGGAAATTCGTTGATATAATGAATGATTTCTCTGTTGATGAGAAATGGAATGAGAGGTTTATTACTAGTGTTTTTAATTAATTATCTTTACAATAAGTAATAATAATAAAAAAGATGAGTAAACTGATTAACTTTTACAAAGAGATTCCTAGTGTTTACAAGGATAATAACAGTTCGAAATACAAGAACTGGAACAAATGTAAAATAGATATCCCATTTCGTAGCTTGTTATTAGGTAGCTCAGGTTCAGGAAAAACCAATTGCTTAATGAATATAATTCAACAGATGGGTTGCTTTGATAGAATCTATCTCTTTGCAAAGAATTTAGATCAACCATTATACAGATTCTTAATATCACGAATGAATAAACTAGCTAAAAAGATTGGAGAACAAGTTCTTTTTGCTTCTGAATCATTAGAAGATATGCCTCAATTAGATCAGATAGATCCAAGCCATAATAACTTTTTCATATGGGATGATATGTTACTAGAGAAATCACAAAAAACAATTGAAGAATTATACATTAGAGGAAGGCAATTAAACTGTAGTTTATGTTATATTTCACAAAGTTATTTTTCGTGTAGTAAGCTTATTAGAAAGCAATGCGATTATATTTTCATTAAAAAGATTAATACACAGAATGATTTAAAACGTATCATTTCAGAGTATAATTTGAATGATGTTACTCCACAACAGCTAGTAGAATTTTACAAGCAAATTGTAGCTAAAGGTATGGAAAATTTCCTGTTAATAGATCTCAAAACAGATGATCCAAAATTAAAGTTCAGAATGAATTTCGGTTAATACGATTTGTATTTCTTCTTACTTCTTATTCTAACTCTCTGATCTCTTATCAACTGTTTAATCTGTTCAATCTTCTCTCTAATTTCGTTTCTCAAAGCTTTCTCTGGCATTTTTAATAAATAAAAATAAAATAAAAAAATAATATTTCTTATTAAATAAAATGAGTAATCAATGTAGACACGTTTTCCAACAAGGTAAGAATGCAGGTTCAACTTGCTCAAAGAAAGTTACTCCTAAAGATCCTCACAAAGTTTATTGTTCATCTCATTATAAACAAAGGAAAGAAGCCTCGGCTTCCCTCGAAGAGCAAGAGCAACAACCTCAACCTGTATTTTCAATGGATCACGAATTAGAACAGGTAGAAGAAGAAGGTTCAGATTCTGGAGAAGAACAATATGAAGAAGTAGAAAATGATGATGAAAAGGAAATGAATAGTTCTCAAATGTTTCCTACTACGCAACCACAACAAACACAAATCCAGTATGAATCTGATTCAGAAGAGGAACCGGATGGAGAAGAATTTTCAGTGTTACTTTCTGAAATTCAACAACAGTTAAAGGGCATAGCAAAACAAAGAGATGTTAATACTATGAGAGCTCATTTGCAATCGTTACATAAGGATATTCAACACATCAAGAGTGGAATTTAACTAAACTTAACATATATTTAAAAATAATAATTTTAAATATTCTTTAACCTTGATTTTAATGGTATTTTTGTTTCTTAATTTTGCCAACCACAAATACCATCCCAATCATTTTGTAGCTCTCGAACAAGTAATTTTTCTTCAACGGTTGTTTCAGAACCAATATTAGCAGACCAATACTTAAATAAAACATAATAGTTGTTTTGCATAGCAGTTAACCCTCCTCTTTTGCCAATCTTTGCACCTTGTTCTTTAACGATGGAACGATCACTGTTTCTTAAATTCTGAAAGATAACTTTACAGCATTCGTGATTAAATTCACCATATTCACTGTATAAATCAATCATAATCTCTTTATAATTAGGATCTGTTGGATGCAAGATAAGGTATTGAATTTGTTTATATGTAGGAGATAAAGCGAGAGCCATTTTGTTTTAATTTGTTAGGAGGAGAGGGAAAGTGGTTGAGAATTTAATTTCACAGAACAAAAAATCAATTTTTATTCCTCAGGATTCTTGTATTTCCCTTGTTCTTTCAACTTTTGGATTAATCGTAATTTAGTTTTAGAATGCCTAAATTGATCATCTGCTATATTTTGATTATCTTTTGTGATACATTTTGATTTTACATCCTTCTTGGGTATAGCACGATTCTGAATGATTGTTATGCCTTCATAAACATAAGTAGTAGTTGATACGTTACCATTTGAAGTTAACTTTTCAGATTTCGTTGAAACAAGTTTATCATCAGTCATTTTAAGTTGGTTGTTAGGAGGAGAGGGAAAGTGGTTGAGAATTTAATTTCACAGAACAAAAAATCAATTTTTCTTTTATCCTAAATAAAAACCCCGATCTCTTTGTTTACGATAAGTTCTTAATGCTCTATCATTCTTCTCTTGTTCAGTTGTTTCATCTTTACGATTAACACCCTCTTTTCTAATTCTTCTATTCACTCTACGATCAATTTTTCTCTCGTGTTCTTCTTTATCAACTTTTCGTTCTTCATCATCTTGTTCTTTCGTATTCGAATCAATTTTTAATAGAGTTTCTTTTGAATAACTATTTACTCGATCACTTACATAAATGTTTCTACCATCTACTCTAACAACAGTATGAATAGTTTTGCTCCATATTTCTCTAGGTTTTTCAAGTAATTCTCTTTTCAATCTTAATCTAACTTTATCTCCAACACTGATTACTTGTTTATTGTAATTCTGATTTATTGCCTTTTCTGTTCTCACTTGAATGTATTTGGTAATTCCTTGTTTCGTTGCAACAGCTTCAAATGGAGATATTTTATCTAATGCTGAATGAACAGAATCGTTATAGTTTTCAATGAGTTTTGGTAATACATCTATCCAAATACTTGTTTTCTTCAATACACGATAATGATTAATCAAACTTCTTACAGTTCTATTAAAGCGTTCTACTATACCAAGTTGATGTTTTCCTTCAATAGGATAGATTACATTTTGAGTGATACCATTATCTGCGCAAATCTTTTGAAAACTACGAGAAAGAAATGCTGATTCTGCATCTGAATCTAATTGATGAATTTTAAACTTGGCATCTTTAATTTCTTTTATCACCTTTTTCAAGGATTCAATACACGATTTCTCTGATTTATTCAATTGAGGATACACAAATGCATATCTTGTAAAAACATCAACACAACAGAACAAGAATTTACGTTGTTTATTTCCAACAGGATCCATATTACTTACATCCATTAAATCACATTGTAAACGAAAGAATACTGAATCTGCAACCAAAGGATAGTAATGTTTTACTTTTCTTTGTGTAAAAATTTGATTTGTAGATTGTTTCTGTAGGAATTCCTTCACCATTTTATGAGTGATGTTGGAATCAAGTTTCTTTGCCTTTTCATATAGTTTACTTGCAGATAATCCATATCTTGGATCTTCATATAATCGTTGTAGCAAATCCATATTTATACTAGTAAAGATTTCTCAAATTTCTTTTTATCATCACCATTATTACATTTCAAACAACTAATAATACAGTTATCTTTATGATGCGCAAATGCATTATCAATTCGATCAATAGAAACTTGATCTGGAGAATGTTCATTCTTGAAAGTTAATTCCGTATTACATTGAGAACATTTCATTTGTTGCGCAATCAATTGAGCAAATACCCACTCTACATCTACATACTCTTGATTCTTTTTCAATTTCCTATTTTCAGCTTTATCTGTTATTTTATGTGATTCAATACGTGATTGAATAATTTTCTTGAATTGAGTTTCACTAATACCAAGGGATTCTCCAGTATAAATACGAATCAAATTAATTCTGTTCGTTCTAGAAATCGAAGTCCATTTAGCAGCTTTATTCACCATCTTTGAATGGAAATCGAAAAGTGTAAGAGGTTGATCATCATACGTATCACCTTGCGTTGAAAACATTGTTGAACAATAAGGGTAAATAAAATTTCTAAGTTGTAATGAGTTAATATCCGAGAATACTGTATCACTATAGATATCTTTCATTTCAATAAGGTAATCATCTTCGAAGGGTGTAATACTTGTAATAGTATAGTAATTATTCTGAATCATATTGGGAATTGTATTCTTTCCTACACGTTTATAGATTAGTTCTTGCCCTTCATACAATTGTAGATTACCAATTTTATAAACAATTAAATCTTGATTCTTTTCGTGTTTTAATATTTCTTGATGAACAAGATTTGAAACTACTTCTCTGGTATGTTGGAAATAAGCTAGAATATTACCCCAGAATTGCCCTTGTTCATTAATATGGATTTTAATTAAATCTTCAATGTTATCGCAACGTTGAATAAAGTTGGGAAGTGGTTCATCATTTTCAATTGTTCTTTTCACGATATTCAATTTCTTTACATCTTCTGGCGTAGCCATTCTCTTGTTGTATTCCAATAAAACTACATTATCAAATAAAATCTCAAGAATTCGCTCATAATACTTGTTCATATCTCTAATCTTGCTTTTCTTCTTACCACCATTTGCATTAATTCTCATCTGAGCCACATCTCCTGCAGCAATAATTTGTAACTCTGGATATTTATCAAAGATTCGTTCTTTCATTATACCAAGTAACTCACGATCTACATTTGCAACTTCATCAATAAATAAAACATCGAGTTCATTAAAATCAACTTGTTCAGCACTCTTTGAATTGATTGTATCTCCTTTACTTACTAACAGATTAAGAGCATTATGAATAGTTTTTGAATTCTCTAAACCAACCACTCTCCCTAAATCTCCTTTGCTTCGTTTATTGTTAAATGTAATTGTAAGTGTTTTCTTACCGTGTTCCTTCATCATTCTCAGTAAATAATCTGTTGCTGCTCTTGTTTTACCAACTCCTGCAGATGTTCCTTTAATAAAAATGCGTTTATACTTGTTGAAAATCTCAAATAATTCATCTCGATATTTGTATTGTTGTTCTGGTATATTCCAAAACTTCTCATTCTCTAATTCAACTGTATTTATATTTCTCCCAGCTAAAATGATTTGAATTCGTTCCCTTAATTGAATTGCTTTTAATATATCTTTTTCACTAGCATTTTCAGCTGGATTCATTATATCTCTAAAGGGGGTTTTAGGAGGAATAATACCACGATTCACTTTTCTCCATTTGTAACCTCCAACTTCAATTTCTTCATTCTTATTCTCTGGAATTTCACCATTATAGTAATAGAAAACTGCATCTGTTTTAATACCTTGAATAATGCCTCCTCGTTTAATAATTGCTTCACACATAGTTGTTAATTCATCTCTCATAATAGAGTAAATAGCAAGTTTAATAGGATAAAACCCATCTTTCAGTTGAGATGTTAATCTTTTGCGTAAAATGTAAATCTCCTTACTTCGATTTGAATTAGATACGTGTAATCCCCATTTGAAAATGTAATTACCTTGATCATCTTGTAAAATGAGTTCATTCGTTTGATGATCCTTTAAAAAGTTAGAAATGATACTTCGAATAAATTTGATATTCTCCTGTTTTACTCCAATACATTCACTCAAGGTAATTTTCTTCAATTGTTCTTCACATTCTTCATCAGTTTGCCACATCATTCTAGGAGTTTCATTCAAATCAAATGTATATACTCCATTTTCAACACAAATGTGTTTATGTGTGTTCAATTCTTCTGGGGATAATCCCACATCGATAAATTCAGTAAACGTTGCATTAATTAGTTCTCTTTGAGCTGGTGTTAATTTATCATTCTCTAATAAACTGTTGAATTTCTCTTCACATTCTTTATTTGTTTGCCATGTGATTCTTGTAGTTGGTTCTTGAATTTCAAATGGATATACAACCGCCGAACTATCACCCACTAGATCTGCAATAAATTCTGCTTCTTCTTTATCTGTAAAAGGAATACTCTCTTCTCTAGTGTTCTCTTTCTTCTCTAGATGACCTGTAAGATGGCAATACATTGTTTTAAATTGTTCAATTGTAAGAATATCATCGATGCGAATTTCATTAAGCTTACTATGGCAATCTGCAGCACTTACAGTATTTGAAACTTCCCACCAAGCCAATATGTTGATGTGTTTGAAAATTCCATTTCGTTTCTTTAATTCAACACCTCTGAAAATAGCATAGGAATTGTATAGAAATACTTGCAAAGGAACAGTTAATTGAGAAGTTTTAGTAACACGTTGAACAAGATAAAAGGAATCATCTTTAATTACATCATCCTTTTCAAATTTTCTACATTCATCAAAAATAGATAACACAGGAAAATCACGTAATTTAAACATACAATGCAAGTAGGCAGATTTCATATCTACATAGTGATTGGCTTTTACATTTGGATTGATACAACAATTCAATGCCTTGAGAGCTAATGAACTCATAAGAAAGATATCATTATGTTTACTCTTTGTTTTCTTGTTTATGATTGTTTGATTTAATTCAAATTGTTTCCTTTGATACTGTTCATATTGTTCTGGAGTTGTAAGAGCGAGTTTCTGCAAATACTCACACGATTCAGGGCAAGTTAATTCAAATAAATGTTCATCTCCATCTTTAAATACAATGGAACTTAGGTTATCTTGATTGAAACAATTGATTTTAGGAATGTAATCATATCTACAATATAAAATTGCCAACACATCTTCAATCTTTTGATTCAAACAAGTAATTCGATTTCTCTCTCCACAATTAGATAAATCTAGCTTTGTAAAACTCTCAACATCGTTGATGAAATAATGAGGTGTATCTGTGAAATCTTCATTCACGTAATAGCGATCGGTAACTTTCATCTCGTGTAAATCATCTCTTTTCTCTGATGTTTCACTATAGATTTGTTGTAACTTCTTTAATTTATGATCCAACACTTGTATGTGAGAACCTGTATCCATTACGTATAGAGTTCTAGGAGCTAAAGTATGATTATATATGAAAGTTTTGATTTCTTCTTCAGAGGGATATTGTAACATTACCTGCTTTGTTCTATTGAGTATCTTGATTCCTAATTTATTGGGTATAAAGAACTTTTCAATTACCTCTTCATTTGTTAATCCAAAATCTTTTGTATCTTTTGTGAAACCAAATATCTTGTAAATATAATCCTTGAAGTATACCTGTTTCTTCTTGGTATTCTCATAAGCGTTCCATTTAAAACGATAAATTTGAAATAGAACATTTAACCAACATCTTGCACGAATTCTCTCATCATCCTTTTCAAATGGATATGCCTTTATATACTCATCAAAGGTTCTCATATCTTGATACTCTTCTCCCACACCGTATTTCTTTTGTGAATTAAAGATTCCTCTTCCTCTCAATTTCTCTTCTTCTTTGCTTATTTTCTCACCTACCTTCATCTGATACACTTTATTAATTCTAATCACACGAATCAAATCAAAGATGCCATTGTATTCAAAATCAATTCTCTCGTGATTTTCTTCGATATATCTGTGAAATGCTTTCCATTGCTTTGTTTCATCTCTTTTCGGATCATCATTTATGTATCTATGAATAATGGTTCCTGAGGGATATTTTTTAACTAGATCATCTCGAGTTGCAAATTCAAAATAATGTGATTTTCTAATCTCTTGAAATCTCTTGTTGCCAATCGCGATGTGTTTAAATTTCTTACCTTTACTTGTTAATTCTTTATTTTCTCTTCCATAGAATGATGTGTATACCTTGTATCTAGGTTCATCTTCCTCTTCTTCATCTGATTCATATTCAATTTCAGGATAGCTTTCCTCCTCCTTATCTTTCTTCCTATTCCATTTTACTATGTTCTCTATCTTTGCATCTTTATATGATATAGTGTAACCTCGATTCTTTGCACGAGTATATTCCTGTTTTTTATACTGTTCTGCTATGCTTCCTTTTTCCTTATTTTGTTTTTTCTTCTTTTTATTATCAACTGCTTTTCTCACATTCTGCTTATCTCTCTTCTTAAGCTCTGCCATTAATTCATCTATGCGCTTTTGCTGTTGTAAAAATAGCTTCTTATACTCGGCAAGTTCGGATGCAACCATTATATATTCTTTATATATAAATATAATATTTAAATATTTTAATCAATTTTTTCCAAAACCTTTTTTGAAATTACAAAAACAGATTTAAAAATAAAATCTTTACTAATAATAATAAGAATATGCCACCTAAACAATCAACAACTAAAGTTCTCAAACCGATCTCTGAATTGAAAAAAGAAGCAGAAGCTGTGAAAGCTGTGAAGCCTGTGAAAGTAATTGAGAAGAAACCTAAAAAGAAATATACTTATATTAGAGGTATTCCTGCTAAAGAATACTATCAACAGAGATATCAAGAAAAACGTGGAAGTATGATTGAAAGAAAACGAGCTGAAATGGAGAGTAATAAATTCTTACAAAAGTTCTTTGATAATCACGCTCTATTCTTGTTGTATAATCCAGATCTAATTGATCACATTAATAGTGAATGCCATTTCTCTGGAGGAGCATTTTCACCTCCTCTTAAGATGCTTTTGCAGAGTTATGAACAAATTAAAGATCGATATGTTACTAGAAGAAATTTAGAAGGTGAAGAATTGGAACAAGATAATATTCGTATCAATGAAAAATTGAAAGAGATGTTGGTAACTGGTGAATTAAAACGTTATTATGTTTTAAATAGAGATTATAGAAGTGATGTTCCTGAAGTTACATTTAGAAGTGATGAAGAAGAGGAGAGTGATTGTAATAGTGATGGTGAACCGTGTAGTGAAAATGATGAGTAAAAAAGTTTATTTTATATATGATATTATATATAAAATGAAAGCTTATGGAGCTATTGTGAGAACAGTAAGATGTGAGGCTAAAATTGAAAGAAGAGGACCAAATCAAGGTAAACAATGTTCTCATTATACTAGTAGATCGATTTATTGCCACCAGCACGAGAAGAAATTAAGAGGATTTAGAATTGCGAAAACAAAGATACCTAGAAAGATTGGAGTTGAAAATACTGATTTTGGTTTAATAACAACTAGAGAAATACCAAAGGGAAGTGTTATTACAGAATATGATGGGAAAATTGAACATCAAATTGATCCAGATGAAGTTAATAATCCTTTTGTTTTAAAATTAAATAATCATACATATATTGATGCAAAAGATACTAATGTTAGAGGTGAGGGTAGATGGGTAAAAGATTGTAGAGGGGAATGCAGAAATAATGCTGAACTAGTAAAAAAGGGAAATAAAGTTTTTGTTTATGCAAAGAAGAATATTGAACCGAATACTGAAATAACTGCAAAACATAGTATTAGAAATGATGCATTTAAGAATGAATTGAGAAGGATTGCAAAACAGAAAGAGAAGGTGAGAAAGGTTAAACCGAAAGTTAAAGTGAAAAGGTTAAAGAAGATTACTTGGGGTGAAAAGAAAAATCGAGAAGAGAAAGCAAAAAAGATAAGAGAAGAATTCAAAAGAAAGAATGAAGATGCAGAATTTGAAAGAAGGATTGCTTTGAGTAAGAAGAGTTTTGTTCCTAAGATTCCTAGGAAAGTAATGCCAATAAAGCAATTACCACAGATAATTCCTAGAAAGAAGTTGTTTTAATTATTTGTTTACTCTTCTTCTGAAGATGCATAGTTTAAATCCACATCGGGATATAATTCTTGAATTTCTTTACTCTCATACTTGAGAATACGTTTTAAATGAAGAATGCAGTATCCAGAATGTAATTTCCAGTTTGCTTTCTTCTTCGCAGCAAAATTATTACAAGGAGTTCCATCTTTATTTTCCGCAATGCATTTTGGTTTAACTATCGGAACTCTTTCTTCATTTTGATTATTATTATTTGCATAGCGATTATTGATATCATCTATTTGTGTTGAGCTCATTTTTAAGTTTTGGTTAAGATTCTATTTTCACGGAGATAAAAATCAATTTTTATTTTTGAGGAGATTCCAGTTGGGCAATCTTTTCATCAATTTTTTTATCAATTTCTTCTAAAGCTTTCAGTTTACTTAAACACTCATTCTTTGCTTCTTCACACTCATTCTTTGCTGCATTTGTATTATCGCTTTCAGTAACTTTTGCCTTTATCTTTTTCTTACCAGCATCTTTCTTTCCTTTTCTTTTTTGTTTCTTTGCTTCTTTCTCGTATGCATCTTCTCTTTCTTCTTGTTCTTTCCTAAGTATTTCCAAATAAGTTACTGTATCCATTTGATCAATAGTTAATAACATTTCATCTCCATCAATATTCCAATAGAGTAACCAATCAGAAATATCAATAAGGTTATTATCATCTGCTTGCCATCTATAACCTTCAAGATCATCTCGAATCGATTCAGGAGTAAATTCATTAGGATAAGAATCAACGATTTTCTTCCATTCACTTGGATTCACAAGAGTTGTTGAAGTTGTTTGCATAGCTTTACTAACTTTAATTTGTTCAAAGATACTTCGTTGCATATTTGTTAGTTCGATAAGTTGAGGAAAAGTGGTTGAGTTTGAAGTTTCACGGAGAAATAAATCAATTTTATTTGCTAAGGAAATAGGAGTTTTTCTTACTCTTCATCTGATTCTTCATATTCAATTTCATTTTCACTTTCATACTCCTTTCTTTTCTCCACACGATATTTTTCAAGCTCAGTTTCAGATTGTGGATTAAATTTGATAACTGTAACCTTTCCCGATTTGCGTATTAATGTAGCAGAAGTAACAAGTAGATATTCTAACTCACAACCAAATTCTGCCCATTGTTCTTCTTCCTCAGTTAGTTCGGGATATGTGAATTCTACGCTCTCAAATCTTTCACCAACAAATGGAATAGCTCCTTTACATTTCTTCACTTGTTCAAATCCTCTCACGCTTTTAAGTTCAACATTGCTAGCGGTAAAACTATCTGATTCTGGATTAACACAAAGATCATCACACGTAAAATCTAAACGAAAATGAAGCTTACTTGATTCAGGCATATTTGTTAGTTCGATAAGTTGAGGAAAAGTGGTTGAGTTTGAAGTTTCACGGAGAAATAAATCAATTTTATTTGCTAAGTGGAAAAGGAACAAAGTGATAACAAGAAGCAATCGCGTGAAGCTAAGATAAAAGGAACGAAGCAAAGTGAGAACAGAAAAGGAACAAAACGAAGTGAGAAGGAAGTGTTATTCACGATTAGGTTCAAAGGATAAGTTTAAGTTGGGCATTAACTGGGAGCAGATGGAAGCTAAGAACGCGCTATCAATTTTAGGATGAATGTGATTCGGTTTAGTTGCAGAATTGAAGGTTCCATCTTGATTGATAGTATAAGGAGGGCAACCTAATGCTATTGCTTGTTTCGTCCCTCTCGATGCGATTCTTTCCATATTTATCCATTCCAGCAAACTCAATCTTTCCTTGGTAACTTGCGCGCCACATATCTTGATCACTAAATCAGGAAGAGTTGATTGTCCCATCGCAAAGTAATCAGAGTTGATATCGATGGAGAAGGTTCCAATTGTTCTCTTCACGTGTAATCGTTTCTGTTCAAACGTGATTGAAAGTAAATCACTATGTGTATCTACGATGATGATCTTCACTGAATGCTTGAGGAATGGATCAACTGAATCTTGCAATGTTTCAAAGAGTTGAGGATCAAGTTCCTTCACGAAATCAGCCATCGCTTTCTTACTTGCTCTTCCTCTAATGAACTCTCCCATTGTATTCACTGGAGCTTGTTTGAACTTCTTCTTGGTTTCACTGAACACTTCGCGCAGTTTGCCATCATTGATGTTATCATAGGTTGGATCGTGATCAATCTTCTTACGTTTAGATACAGAAGTAGAGATAGATTCATTATCATATGCTTCATCATCGTTATCGTGAAGAGATTTACGTTCTTCATCATCTGCTGCTAGTTCATCTACATCTACTTGTTCATTGGTTCTCTTCTTTGTAGGAGTGACTGGTGTGAGATGATGAGAAGCAGCTGCTGCAGGAGAAGATTCAGGTGAGAGAGAGAAGGAAATGTGAGAAGAGGATGCAAGAGCTATCTCATCTGCAGTTAGCAATGATGTTTTCGTTTTGTTTCTTGTTGCTGAACTGATTGCACTCATAGTGGAAGAATGAAGATGAATGAGTGAATGGAATGGAATCGATTTCATTCGATTGGAATCGATTGTGCGTCTCCGCCGGAAATCTCACACT
>Ga0134125_10003494_pt1 | contig 18135 bp, 14 predicted proteins | sample KB31751_FD_96464 | JGI IMG/M metagenome (GOLD analysis project Ga0134125, IMG submission 96464) | Terrestrial soil microbial communities with excess Nitrogen fertilizer from Kellogg Biological Station, Michigan, USA - KB3-175-1 | ecosystem: Environmental > Terrestrial > Soil > Unclassified ... | reverse complement strand
ATCTGCTTTCAGGCGTTCTGAGCGAAGGCAGCAAGCGTGGGATGTCCTACAATCACATGGCCGAGCTTTTGAGCTGGAAACCGGCGCAACGCTTCGGGCTGCCGAGCAAGGGGGACATCGCTCCAGGCTATGACGCTGATATCGCGATCGTCGATCCGCGTGAAAGTTTCGTGGTCCGCGCCGCCGAATCTGAATCCGAGCAAGGCTACTCACCCTTCGAAGGCATCGAACTCCGCGGCCGGGTGAAGAGTACGTTTTTGCGAGGCGCTCTTGTGTTTGATAACGGGAATGTTGTCGGGCCGGCTCGCGGCAAATATCTGCGGAGGTCGGAAGCCATTCGAGCGCGGTGAATTTCTTCTCTGTCCGCCGCGTTGCGCGAGCTCGGTAAGCGGTAAGCTATGAGTGTGGTCATCGGTGCACCCACCGCGGAATTCGAAACGCAACTGCCTTTGCTCATTATCGGGGCCGGTGCGGCCGGATTGTGTGCCGCGCTTGCGGCGAAGGAAGCTGGCGTCGACGCGGTTGTCATCGAGCGCGACGCGGTGCCGGCAGGATCGACGGCACTCTCGGCAGGCCTGATTCCCGCTGCGGGGACGCGATTTCAACGCACCAGGGGAATCGACGACAGTCCGGAACGTTTCGCCGCTGACATCCAGCGGAAAGCGAACGGCGAGGCGGATACCTCCGTTGTTGAGGCCGTCGCGCGCGGCGCAGGGCCACTGGTCGAATGGCTGGCGGACCGCCACAAGCTACCCTTCGACCTCGTCGATAACTTCACATACCCGGGTCATTCGGCCTTGCGCATGCACGGTTTGCCGAGCCGCACGGGCCAGGAACTCATTGATCGGCTGCGCACTGCTGCCGAGACGAATGACACCGTGATTCTGACGGAACGTGTCGTCGAGCGCCTTTTCGCCGAGCCCGACGGCCGCATCCGTGGCGTCGACATCATGCACCGTGATGGCACGCACGAGCTGGTGGGATGTGATGCCTTAATTCTCGCCTGCAACGGCTTCGGCGGAAATCCGGATCTTGTGCGCCGGTATATTCCGAAAATGGCCAGCACGCTCTATTTCGGCCATCCCGGAAATCGTGGCGACGCTGTTGTTTGGGGCGACAAGCTCGGCGCCGCGCTTTTGCATCTGGGCAGCTATCAGGGCCACGGCTCGGTGGCGACGCCGCACAATATCCTGATCAGTTGGGCGGTCATCATGCAGGGCGGCATCCAGATCAATTGCGACGGCTGTCGTTTCAGCGACGAAACGCGCGGCTACTCGGAGCAGGCCGCCGAAGTGCTGAGACAGCCAGGTGGATTTGCATGGGACGTATTCGACGAGCGAATCGCCACGGTGGCGCGTCAGTTCGAGGATTTCCGTGACGCCGAACGTGCCGGTGCAATTCTAACCCGCGATACGATCGCCGGGCTCGCAGAGTCCATGCACGTTCCCGTCGCAACTTTTGCGACCGAATGGAGGGAAGTCGAAAGCCTGAAATTGGCCGGCGGACGTGATCGCTATGGCCGCGAATTTCTCGCGGAACAGTCGTGCAAGCCGCCGTACCATGCGGTTAAGGTGACAGGGGCTCTGTTTCATACGCAAGGCGGGCTTGCGGTCGACTCAAGCGGCCGAGTCAGGCACAACAGTGGAACAAAATTTCCCAACCTGTTCGCGGCCGGAGGGGCGGCCGCTGGCGTGTCGGGTTCGAATGCGGCGGGTTATCTGTCTGGCAATGGCTTGTTGACGGCCATTGTCCTCGGCCACTTGACGGGAAATGCCGCTGCCGGGCAGATGTTGCGTTGATGTGGTTCGCCCGAGCATACAAAGAGGCGGGATCGACCAGGCGCCGGTAGCTCAGCTGGATAGAGCACCAGACTTCGAATCTGGGGGTCAGGGGTTCGAATCCCTTCCGGCGCGCCATTACTCGACGAGCCAGGACAACTTTGGCTCGGCATCCTTCCTGATGGGGTGGCCAAAGGCGATCGTCCTTAGGCAACGTCCAGGCTGCAACCTTTCATTGGATTGGCAAGCAAGTTCATCCACGCTTCGTGGCATGCGGTTCTATTTTGAATCTTTGCACGCAGAAATTGTTTTCTTGTCTGACGTGGGCGAGGAACATGCGCCTCCATTTTGGAAATGAACTCCGCTCAAAAAAATAAAATTTGATTTTTTTTGGCGAGGATCCCTCGTGACGGTATCACTGGCCAGCATGATGGTGTCATCAAACCGCGGCGAGTGATCTCGTCATCGAATGATCACGATGCTCTCATCGAAAGACCACTTTCAACGAACAAAATTTTTTTTAGCGGGACGGAATAAATTGCCAAAAACAGTAAAGGGGCGACGTCATGAAAAAAACCACGATCGGAGACTTTGACTTTTCTGGCAGCATTCATCAAATCGATCTCGACGGCCTGCAATCATTTTTCCATCACGGAGGTGGCGGCCATCACCCGAGCCCAGCGCCCGGCGGTGTCAGTTTTCGCTCGGTCGACGGTTCCAATAACAATCTTGCGAATCCCACCATGAACCAGACCGCCACCGACTTTGCTCGGGTGGGGCCGGCGCATTTCGCCGATGGATTCAATGAGATGACATCGGGGCCGAACCCCCGCGATATCAGCAATATTGTCGTGGCGCAGGCGGACGCCGGGGAGGACGGCCCGCATTTGATCGACGACAACGGCATCGCGCTATCAGGCATGATGTATGCGTGGGGCCAGTTCGTCGATCACGATCTGGATCTGGAAAAAGGCGGCACAACCACGGATATCTCGATCGCAGTCCCGGCTAATGATGAGTTTCTGCCGCCAGGCAGCACCATTCCCTTGACGCGAGTAGCCATCGACCCTGCGACCGGTGTTGCTGGACATCCGGCAACCGCAATCAACACGATCACGGGTTGGCTCGATGGTTCACAGGTATACGGATCCGACGCTGCCACCGCAGCGAGCCTGCGGACAGCTGACGGCCATATGAAAACGTCGGCAGGAGACAATCTGCCGATTGATCCGCAATCCGGAATGTTTATGGCGGGCGACGTGCGGGCGCAGGAGAACCCCGATCTGACAGCCTTGCAGACGTTATTTGTGCGCGAGCACAACTATCAGGTCGATCAGCTGCATCAGGAACATCCGAACTGGAGCGGCGACAAGCTGTACGAGATGGCCAAAGCCATCACCACGGCTGAGATGGTCAACATCACCTATAGCGAGTTCCTGCCGCATCTGTTGGGCAAGGACGCCATCGACCCGTACCACGGCTATGATCCTACGGTAGACGCACGGATCACCGAAGAGTTTGAAGGTGCCGCCTATCGTTTTGGTCACTCCATCGTCTCCGACGAAATCAGCGCAACCAGCAATATTGGCGCCTTCACTTCGGAGCAGACGCTTGCGGAATCGTTCTTTGAAGATCCGGCGACTTTCGCCGCTACGGGCGCAGATGGTCTGCTTCGGCATCTGTCAGGAGACTTGGCGAATCCGCTGGACACCCACCTGGTCGATGGCTTGCGGAACTTGCTGGTTGATCCTCCGGACGGTGTCGATCTGGCGGCTATCAATATCCAGCGCGGCCATGATCTCGGGTTGGGTACGCTGAACCAGACCCGAATGGCGCTGGGACTAACCCCGTACGCCAGCTTTGATGAGGTCAGCTCTGATCCGGAGACGGCAGCGGCGCTCGAGCAAGCCTATGGTTCCGTCGATGCCATCGATCTGTGGACTGGTGGATTGGCGGAAGATCATGTTCCAGGAAGTACCATCGGGTCCACCTTCGGCAAGATCATCGGCGATCAGTTCACTGCATTGCGCGACGGCGATCGGTACTATTTCGAGAACCAGAATTTCGACAAGCAGACTCTAAGCGAGATCAAGGGCACCACCCTGTCGGACCTGATCCTGCGCGACACTGATACCACAGCGATGCAGAGTGATGCTTTTGTCGCCACCGAGCGGCACAGCGGCACCTTGGGCGGAATAGACCCGACCGGACAAGAGGCTGCCGACGGCATGGCGCAACTTGTGGTCGGATCCCCGGGCAAGGATAACCTGACCGGCGGAGATTTGAATGACACGTTGGTGGCAGCGCGCGGCCACATGACCATGACCGGTGGTGATGGTGCTGACACTTTTGTCATCGGGCAAGGCCGCATCAACGCGACGATCACCGACTTCCAGCTCGGGGTCGATAAGCTGAACTTCGAGAATGCCGGCAAGCTGGACTACCGACATGTTCAGGTTCGGCAGGATCACGGCAACGTCGTCGTCGCGGTCGGTGATGATCACGTCGTGTTGCAGGGCGTCAACTTGCACCAACTGCATTCGCATGATCTCAGCAACTTGCTTGTTTAACTGAACTGGGAGCTTTTTTTGAGCGCACCGAAATAAGGGGTGCCACTGCAAATCAGTGATGGGGGAGCATGCTGTCTCTCGACGGCGACGACCCAGTTGCGATTCAGTTGCGCGCAAGCCGACGACGATTGGCAGGCGTGGCGGTTTTCAGCGGCGTGGTCAATCTGCTGACGCTGTCCGGCTCGATTTACATGCTGCAGGTGTACGATCGTGTGATTCCGAGCCGCAATGTGGCGACGTTGCTCGGGCTGTCGGCGATCGTGGTCATCGCTTATCTGTTGCAAGGTTATTTCGATGCGCTCCGCAGCCGCATGCTGGCGCGGATTGGCGCCCTGTTCGACGCTGAGTTGCAGCCCCAGATTTACTCCGCCCTGGTCTCGCTTCCGCTGCGGGGAACCAAGCCAATCCTGGCCCAGCAGCCGCTGCGTGATCTCGACCAGGTGCGCGCATTCCTGTCGAGTTCGGGGCCGACCGCATTTCTCGACATGCCGTGGGTTCCGCTGTTCTTGATTCCGCTGTTCCTCTTTCATCCGGCGATCGGCATCGTAGCGACATGCGGGGCGGCGGCTATTGTCGCCGTGACGTTGCTGACTGAATATCAATCGAGAAACGCAGCAAAAGTATCGACGGAGGGCAGTGTTCAGCGGCAGCTCCTGGCAGATGCTCTGCGCGAAAACGCGGACGTCATCCGCGCTCTCGGCATGACAGGGCGATGGGCGGGCCGGTGGTCGCTTACAAACGAGCACTACATCCACCACAATACGCGCCTGGCCGACGTCTATGCGAATCTTGGTTCTGCGGCCAGGATATTGCGGTTCGTTTTGCAATCGGCGGTGCTTGGGGTCGGCGCCTATTTGGTTGTGGTGGACCAGGCATCCGGGGGCATCATGATCGCCTCCGCGGTCATGATGGGTCGCGCACTGGCGCCGGTTGAGGTTGCGCTAACGAACTGGAAGCAATTCGTTGCGGCGCGAGAGGGGATTGGCCGCTTGCGCGCGGTCCTCAAGGTTACTGCCGCGCCGGCGGCGCCGGCGGTCATCCTGCAACGGCCCCACCGCAGCCTGACGGTCGAGGGCCTCAGCGTTGTCGTGCCCGGCACGCAGAAAATGGCCGTGTCTCAGCTGTCCTTCGAGTTGAGAGCAGGAAATGGATTGGCGCTTCTCGGGGCCAGCGCTGCCGGAAAATCTTCGCTGGCGAAAACTTTGGTTGGCGTCTGGCCGGCCGCGACGGGCACGGTACGCCTCGACGGCGCGCCAATCGATCGCTGGGATTCCGACGACCTCGGGCGGTACATCGGTTACCTTCCGCAGGATGTGTCCCTGTTCGATGGGACGGTTGCGACGAACATCGCGCGTTTCGATGACGCGGCGACATCGCAGGCCATTCTGGAAGCTGCGCGGGTGTCGGGCGCTCACGACATGATCTTGCGCCTGCCGGATGGCTATGACACCCGGATCGGGGAACGCGGTACCTCATTGTCGGCCGGACAGCGGCAGCGAATTGGTCTGGCGCGGGCCGTATTCGGGCGCCCCTTTCTGATTGTCCTCGACGAGCCAAACGCCAATCTCGATGCCGACGGCGAGAATGCACTCGTCAGCGCGATTGAAACCCTGCGGAACGAGCAGAGCATCGTGATCGTCATCTCGCATCGGCCCAATGCGTTGGCAGCGTTGAACATGACGATGGTCATTTACGGCGGACGACTAGTCTCGTTCGGACCGCGCGAAGAGGTCTTCGCTCGTGTCGCGCAGTCGGCCCTTCGCAGCGGAGCCGTTTCGAAGCAGGGCAGTAGAGTTTCGCGCCTCGTTGCAGGTGCCGCGCCATGACTCACTCGTCTGTTCGCGGGCATACGCCGGAATATCATCACGGCGACAATGTTGTGGACCTGCCGCAGGAAGCCGCCCTCGTTCGGGAGCTGCGGCGGCTTCAGAAATTTCTTGAGCAGGAACAGGAGCGGGAGCGATTTCCGCACGCAGTAGACTTTCAATCCGTCAAGCGGCTTTGCAGCCATGCGCGTGACGACAAAATCAGTACATCTGCAAAGCCGGTCAATGGCCCGGTCGACCGGCTTCTCGACAGGCTCGGCCTGAATCGGCACGACCCGGAAAACACGCCGAGTCCACGCGGCAAGCCACCGGCATTTGCAAGGCAAGCGGTGCGCCACGATGGGAAAATGCCGTCGCGCCAAGAGTCGCGCCAAGAGTTGCACCAAGTGTCCGAGCAAACGGTTGCACGGATAGCTCTTCCGCCGGCTAGTGCAAGGACGGAAAGCGATCATGCGCGTCAGCTGGACGCTCGTCATTCATCTGAGTTGTCGTCGGTCTCTCCGGCGGATCGCATTGAGGGCGAGCTGTCAGAAGGGGCCAGAACTCGGATACGGCCCGTCGTGGCAGCCGGCCGCGAATTCCTGCGGCCTCGTCGCACATTCGAGCGTCTGCGTTCCGCCTATGAATTTCTGGCCGGGCGAGAGCGCACGGCCGGTCTGGAGGGGACCGAAGCCAGACTGACCGCACGGTTAAACCGCGCCTTTGAGCGCGAACTCAAAAGAGGCCTTCGGGTGCTGATCTTCGGTGTCGGCATCGTTGGCGCCTGGGCCACTTTAATGCCGCTGTCGGGCGCAGTTGTCGTGCCGGGCACATTGGTGGTGGAATCGGATGTGAAGAAGATTCAGCATCCCGCAGGCGGCGTGGTGGCGAATATTCCGGTCCGTGACGGAATGCATGTGAACACGGGTGACCTGCTCCTGCACCTCGACGAGACACAGCTGCGCGCCAATGCTCAGGTTCTGTCGCAGCAGCTCGATCAGATACGCGTGAGAGTGGCGCGCCTGATCACCGAACGCGACGGCCTGGACCAACCGCAGATGCCGCACGAAATAGCCAACCGGTCAGGCGACGGTGATGTCAACCGATTGTGGACTTCGGAAGTTTCTCTTTTTAACAGTCGTGCGGCTACGCGCCGCAACGCCAAGGAGCTTTTGCAGAGCCATGTCGGACAACTCGGCGAACAGATTTCGGGTCTCGACGCCCAGGTGAAATCGAAAGCAGCACAACATGACCTGATCTCTGGTGAACTCGAAGGCGTGGACGGCCTCTACCAGAAAGGACTGGTGCCTCTGACGCGCAAAACATCACTGCAGCGCGAGGCCGCCCGCCTCGATGGCGAACGCGGTCAGGTGGTGGCGGCCATTGCGGAGGCGAAATCCAAGATCAGTGAGTCAGAACTTCAGGCCGTCAAGATCGATCACGATTTTCGCACGGAGGTCATGAAGGATCTGCGCGAGGCCCAGGACAGGGAGGCCGAGCTTGTCGAAAAGACCACCGCCGCGCAGGACCTGCTCAGGCGGGTCGACCTGCGGGCGCCGACCAACGGCATCGTGCACCAGCTTTCGGTGCATACCATCGGCGGCGTGATCACGCCTGGCGAGGTCGTTATGGAGATCGTTCCGGAATCAGACGAATTGCAGATCGAAGCCAAACTTCCGCCCCAGGAGGTCGATCATGTCCATCCCGGGCAGCGGGCCTACATCCGTTTTTCAGCGTTCAATCAGCGCACCACACCGCAGCTGGAAGGTGTCGTGTCGTATGTCTCGGCCGATTTGAATCACGACCGGCAAAAGAATCCCAATGCTGCGACCTACTACACGGTCCGCGTGACGCTTCCGCCGAGTGAGCGGCGGCGGCTCGGCGGCCTGGAACTCGTGTCCGGGATGCCGGTCGAGGTTTTCCTCCAGACCGGCAGTCGCACGATGATGAGCTATCTGCTTAAGCCGATCAGCGACCAGCTTCTGCGCACGTTCAATTGATTGCCGAGCCTTGAATTCAAAGGCCGTCTGGCATCACGCTCATCAGCCGCGCTTCAAGATTCTGGCTTCCATGCTATAGGGTATCTCTCTGTGGGTTTGCGCCCGCGACCAAGGCGCATCGAATCACGTCCGGCGCACCATTCCTCTCGATCAAGATCTCCCGATGAAACGCCTGCCGACGATCGTCTCAATGCTGGGCATGTTGACCGCCGCCGGCTTTCCGGCGCATGCGCAGGATCCGGTCAGCCACGGCCAGGCGCTGGTCGCGGAATTCTGCGGACGTTGCCATGCAGTCGGGACCAGAGGCAAAAGCCGGCACCCTGACGCACCGCCGTTTCGCACGTTTGGCCGCAAGATCGATCTCGATGAGTTCCCGCGGGCGCTCGAGCGCGGAATTTCAACAGGTCACCCCGACATGCCCAACTTCAAGTTCAGCGCGGACGACGCACGCGCGGTGCGCGCCTATTTGCGCGTGATTCAGGAATAGTTCAACGGTCGATGGTGATATCGTCGCTGCGGGCACGCGAGACACAAATCATGATGGTGTTTTTGCGTTCATGCTCGGCCAGGACAAGGTCGCGGTGATCAGCTTCGCCTGCCAGTAATTTGGTGCGGCAGGTGCCGCAGGTGCCGGTTTCGCAGGAACTCGGAACGTCGAGCCCATGCTCGCGCAGGGCTTCGAGGATTGTCTTATCAGTCGGAACATCGAGCACTGCACCGGAACGCGCGAGCCGCACCTTGAACGGCTTGTCATCCGCCTTGTGTGTCTCTGCTTCGCTAAACGCCTCGAAATGCACAGCGGTAGACGACCAGTGGTCGGTCATGGCGCGCACAGCTTCCATCAGCGGCCGTGGTCCGCAGCAATAAAGGTGCTCACGGTTTTTCCGTTCGGCCAGGATCGGGCGCAGGTCGAGTGAGCGCGACGGGTCGCCCTGGTCGTAGTGAATTGTGACCATATCCTTGAACAGTGGCGCGCTCAGTTCGTCGCGGAACGCAGTCGCTTCCGGTGCGCGTGAACAGTAGAACAGGCGGAAGCGTTTGCCTTCCGCCTGAACCTGTCGAATCATCGCCATGATCGGCGTCACGCCGATGCCCCCGGCAATGAACAGAAAATCCTGTGCGCGTGGCGGCAAGGCGAAGTCATTCATCGGCGCCGTCACCGTGAGCTCGTCGCCGATTTTTGCATTGTCGATCAGGTTGCACGATCCACCACGGCCATTGATCTCGCGTTTCACCGCGATCTGATAGCGGTTGCGTTCGGCCGGGTCGTTACACAACGAATACTTGCGCAACAAACCGTTCGGAACCCGGACGGCGATATGGGCGCCGGCGGAGAATTCCGGCAACGGGATCCCTCGAGGGTCGCAGAATTCAATGAGGTGGACGCCGTCGGCAATCTGGACGTTGCGTACCACGCGCAGCGGCATCGTTATCGGCGGGTCGGTGTCGGTCATCGTGTCTCTGATGTTTCCTTCGACACAGGTGGCAGCATTGCATTGCGATCGCAAGTGGGGCGCGTCGGCGGGAGTCAGTCACCGTCATGGCCGGCACAAGGCTTGTGCTCGGGCCGGCCAAGGGCCGGACCCGAATGCCGGGCATGACGACGGAAAAACGCATCAGCGCGCGCCGGTGCTCACGCGTTCGATGGGGCGGGGGCCAGTTGCGGTCAATGGCGTGCTTTTCGCCGTCAGGGCGCCGTAGGCGTCGACGAGGCCGGCGCCGAACATCACATCGGGTCCTTTTGGTCCGAGATCCTTTGCGGTTGCCCGCAGGATGCTGCGCACCTGATCGGGTGTGAGATCAGGCTTGCGCTGAATCATCAGCGCCACGATGCCACTCACTTCGGCTGCGGAGTAGGAGGTGCCGGATGAGACGTCGTAGCTGCTGTCGGGGGCGGCGACCAGGATTTGCGCGCCTGGGGCGGCCACCGTGATGTGACGGCCGCGATTCGACGCCTCGAACAGCTTGTCATCGGCGTCGGTCGCGCTGACTGCAATCACCGTCGGGTCGGCGGCCGGATAGAGCGGTGGCGACTTTGCTCCGGCATTGCCGGCGGCTGCCACCAGCACAATGCCCTTCCGGTGTGCGGCCTCGAGGGCCCGGTGGATTGCAGGATCGGGCGGGCCGGCAAAACTCATATTGATGACCCGTGCGCCATGCGCCGCTGCCCAGTCCATGCCCTTGAGAATATTGAATGTCGTGCTTTCCGCGCCGGCATCCTTCGCGTCGAATGCACGAACGGCCAGTATTTTTGCGTCCGGGGCGGCACCCATGAGCTTGGCATGCGCCGCGATCAATCCTGCGATGGCGGTGCCGTGTTTATGGGGTGACCCCGGAAGTGCGAGCGCGTCGAAGCTTTCTGCGACCGAGCCGGCCAACTCAGGGTGATTGACGTCGATTCCTGAATCGATCACCGCAACCAGCACATTGTTGCCTCTGGCGATCGCGTGCGCCTGAGGAAGCCGCAATTTGGCAACTTCGTATTGGGCAGGATCGCCTTCACCTCTTCCTGCGTCTTCCTGAAGCATAAAAAGATAATTCGGCTGCGCCGACGCCACGAGCCGGTCACCTTCGAGTGCTCGCACGACCGTAGCGACCGAACGGCGGTCCGGAATACGCCAGCGATACAGCGTTGTATTGGACAACTGGAATGTCTGGCTTTCGATGCGTGTCAGGTTGAACCGCCGTTGCAACGCGTCGACTTGTTGCGTACTGGCGGAGTTGGAAAGCTCGATCACAACTTCGTCCGGTACGAGTCTGCGCTCATTGGCTGGCGGCGCGCCACTTGCGCCGCGGCGGCTCGTTTGCTGCGAACGGCGGGGCCCTGACGGACCATCGTCGATGATAGGCCCGTAAGACGGATAGCCTTGCGGTGCTGTCATGATAACGCCGGGCACAACGGCGCCCCAGCCGGGGCCACCAAATCCGCCACCGCGAAAGCCGCCGCCGCCACCTGAAGGTCCGATCGGCCTGCCGACGTCGGGCGAGGGACCGCGGTTGAACATTTTCTGCGCAAAGGCGCAGTCAGCAGACATGAACGTGAGTGCCGCAAACAGGCAGAGCAGGGCGGTTCGTTGGGCACGCATGATGCGATCTCCAATGACGGCTGTGCCGTCCGTCTCACTCGGTCGTGGCAATGAAGCCAACGACTTTGTCTTGCTGCAGCTTCTTCACGATATTGGCGAGTTCGCCCTTCGGAATTCCGGTCACCGCGACGCGGACCTTGTACAATCCGCCGGCCATCGGCCCCGCCGCAATCGACAACTTGTTAGCTTCGAGGAATTTTGTGATGTCGTCCGACGACGCCTGCGGCGCGAAGCGGATCAATGTGAAGGCGCCGACACCAGGATCGGTGGTTGGAGCGGAGGCGGTTTCGTAGCCGCCCGTTTTCGTTTCCTTCAGCATGATGTCCGTGAGCAGTCCCGCCTGCAGCAGGATCGCCACTGCGGCGGCGCTCGCCGACCACGCCAGCGTGCGTGGCGACAGACTCGCAAAGAATTCTCCGATACGGCTGCCGCGATTGAGCGATTGAGCCTGCCGGCGGGCAGGCTCGGCATCGATTTTGGCAGACAGCTTCTCGAGCGCGCGGGCGGACGGCGCACCCAGTGTTTCATTAAGACGAATTGTTTCGCCTAGTTCCTCGCGCACCAGCGCATAACGGCTGGCAAGTTCGGGATCGTTCGCCAGAGCGTCTTCGACGCGCTGGGCATCGCGGCGGCTCAGCGTTCCCGCCGCATGCCACGGCAGGAGCTCTTCGATTTCCTGGCGCTCGGGCGCTTCTTGTTTCATCGCGTTCATGGCCAACCTCGATCTATTCCTTGCTCCTTCAGGAGCTCGGAGAGTTTTTTGCGCGCGTAGAACATACGCGTCTTCACGGTCGCCTCCGGAATGCCGACAATCCCGGCCACTTCTTCCACCGACTTCTCGTGGTAGTACACGAGGTCGATGATCTCCCGGTGGTCTGCTGAGAGCCTGGCCAGGCATTGACGCAAGGCCGACCCCTTGTCTTTCTTTGCCAGGGCCGTTTCGGGATCGTCAGCGTGATCCTCGATCTGCTCTGCCGTTTCGTCATCCAGCTCTTCTTCCGGCCGGCGTCGCAGTGCCGACAGGGCTTTGAAGCGCGCGATGCTCAGCATCCATGTCGAGGCGGCGGAACGCCCCTCGAACTTCCCGGCTTGACGCCAGACGTCGAGGAACACCTCGCTGATCAAGTCTTCCGCCGTTGCTTCGTTGCGTACCAGTCTAAGAACGAACCGGTACACGCGAACATGGTGCCGTGCGTACAGCACCTGCATGGCGAGCCGGTCGCCGCCCGCGATTCGCGAGATCAGAACCTCGTCCGAAGTCGTTTGCATCGCAGAACAGTCGGCTCGTGCATGGGTCGCTCGGCGGGGCGCCCAGGTTCAATCAAAATCGAGGGAATTTGCATGCACCGGCCGCCCCCCGGTGAACGCCAGTTTCCCCTTTTCGGGCGCGGCTCGGCAAGCCGAGAGCCGCAAATAGGCGGCATTGACCCGTTTTTGGCATGAATAAAGCGTGAAGCGAAGGTCAGGGCCGGCGGATGCCGGAGGCTTTGAACCTTTCCCGGGGCGGCGGCGACCCATGTTCAGGATGTGACAACCACATCCCGAGCAACCCAAAGTCCTCGAGACAGGAGAACCGTCATGTTCCGCAAACTCACCCTCGCCCTTGGTGCCACCGTTGCGATCAGTGCCGCCGCTTTGATCCCGACCTCTGCTTCCGCTCATATGCATGGTGGCCATGGTCACGGCCATTTCCATGGCGGCTACGGCTGGCGCGTCGGCATCATTGCGCCCACGACCGTCATCGCTTCCGACTGCTACGTTACCAAGCAACTCGTCAATACGCCCCTTGGCCCACGCGTGCGTCGCATCACGGTCTGCGATTAAGCGAGCAGATCATGGACGGGAAATAACCCCGGCTTCGCCAGGCGAAGCCGGGGTTTCCTTTTGGCTTCAGTCCTCTTGCCGTGTGCCGGAATTTGTTATGATTGGTTCGCACAAGCCGTAGATCAGCGGCGGGCCAACGGAAGAGATCAAGAAAAAATATTCGCAATATTTCGGGATTTGATTTTGGCATAATCCCCCAACGTCATGCCCGCGCCATAGCCGTCCGAAAGGACGGCGTGCCTTGCACGCCAATGTCGTGGGCATCCACGTCTTAAATGACAGCCCGATAGGTCAGGCCATGCTCCTCGAAGCTTTCAAGCGATCCGAAATCAAAACCAGCGGCGCCCGCATCGTCACTGTTACCGGTGGCAGCGGGCCTCCGGTGCTTCTGATGCACGGTAATCCATTTACCCATCTGTCCTGGCGAAAAGTTGCGCCGGTGCTGGCGCGCGAATTCACCGTCGTCTGTACGGATTTGCGGGGGTACGGCGATTCTGAAAAACCGCCGGGCGGTGAGGATCACTCCGGCTACTCATTCCGGGCAATGGCGCAGGACCAGGTCGAGGTCATGGCCGCGCTGGGCTTCGACAAATTTTATGCAGCAGGCCATGATCGCGGTGCCCGCGTTCTGCACCGCATGTGCCTGGATCATCCTAAAAAAGTCTCGCGCGCGGCGATACTCGACATCATCCCGCAACACCACCTCTACAACAACATCAACAAGCAATGGGCGACGTTCTCATGGCACTGGTTCTTCAACATACAGCCTTATGATTTGCCAGAACGAATGATGGGTGCCGATCCCGACTGGTTTATCGAAAAGAAACTCGCGAAAACCAAACAGGGATTGAGCTTCTTCGATAAGGAAGCCCTTGCCGAATTCAAACGCTGTTTCCGAAATCCGGAGACTATCCACGCCATCTGCGAAGATTATCGCGCGGCAGCCGGCATCGATCTGGAGATGGACACCAGGGATTTCGCGGCCGGCCGCAAAATCGAATGCCCGGTGCTTCTGCTGTGGGGCGCGACCGGCAGCGTTGGTCGCAACAGCAAACCGGGGCCCGCCGAAATATGGAAGGCTTATGCGTCGAACATCAGGGATGCGAAGGCCGTCCAATCCGGCCATTATCTTTCCGACGAGGCGCCTGCGGAGACCACGGCCGCGCTGCACGAGTTTTTCACTGCGAAGCTTTAGATCGCCGTGATTGCCGGCATGTCAAGAAAACCGCGCACCGCATGCCAGAACAGATGGCGATTGATCGCCACCGCAACCGAGTGCGCGGTGTTTGGCAAGATCACCAGCTGCTTGTCGCCGTGCGGAAGCTGCCGGTAGAAGTCGAACAGATCTTCCACAGTCGCAATGCCGTCGTACTCGCCGCGGACGAGCAGGACAGGCGCCTGAACTTTTCTGGGATCGACGACCGGCAGATTGGCTGTCATGTCGAGATACGTGCCGGTGGGCGCCTGCTCCCCGTATTGCAATTCAATGTCGGCCAGAATCTTGCCGACGGCAGGATCGGTGGTCCCCGGTTTGTCGCGTGTGAAAATACCCTCGATCATGGCGCGATCGCGCTTGCGCATATTGTGGGTACGGAAATATTCGAGCTGCTCGGCGCGTTTCTTCAGTGTCGGTGATTCGGTGCCTTTGTAGGTGAATGCCGCGAGCACCAGGCGGTCGACATGTTCTGGCTCGATCGTCGCGTAGAGTGCGGCGCGCAATGCGCCGGACGACTCGCCCATGAAATGGACTTTCTGACGCCCGGTTTCTTTCGCGACCACGGGCATTGCGGCCTTGAGGTCCTGCGCGCCGCTCGCGATGTCGGAATTGCCGCTGGTGCGGCCGGATTTGCCATAATTCTCGTGATCCATGGTCCAGACATCGAAGCCCCAGCGCGCGAACACATTCATCATTGAGTATTCGCCATGGCCGGGCGTATCGAGGTCGAAGATGCGCCACGTGACCGAGGAGCCGTGCACCAGGAAGAGCACCGGCCGCGGCGCCTCACCGGCTTTCGGCGCGCCAAGCCGCTTGCGAAAAATGTAAAGCGGAATATCGCCTTTTTTCGTCCAGTATTCCGCGCTCCAGATTTCGCCGTCGGACGCGGCTTGCGCTGGCGTTGCCGCGCCGGATAAAAGCCCGGCACCGACGCCTAGCCCGGCCGTTTTGAGAACAGCGCGGCGAGCCAGAACGACCTTGGATTCTTTCATGGGCCTCTCCCGAATGGCCGCTGCCATAATTGTTTGGCGATGACCTTATTATTAAGGACAATTTAGCAGACTACTGGAACCGTGTGCAGTCTACTCGCCCAATGGTGTCAGTTCTGCTAGGGGTCGGGCAAAGGTACGCTTTTCGGGGCGCGCGGCGTTGAAGGCGATGTTGCCGGCGCTAAAACCGGAGGAATGATGGTCAAGTGGCTGCGCGCGGTGGCGCGATTTTTACAGAAGACGATCGGTTGGAATCGGATTGGCCTGATTCTGAGCATTACGATTATTTCCGTGGCGGGTGTCGTACTTTTCCATATGCTCCGCGACATCGACACCGAAGAGGTGATCGCGGCGCTGAAAGCGACCGAGCCGCATCATATCGCCGCCGCAGCATTTTTTGTCGCTTGCGGGTACTTCACACTCACCTTCTATGACTGGTTCGCTCTACGGACCATTGGCCGCAACGAGGTTCCTTATCGTATTGCGGCGCTTACAGGCTTCACGAGCTATTCGATCGGTCACAACATCGGAGCTACGGTGTTCACGGGTGGCGCGGTGCGTTACCGCATCTATTCGACTTATGGGCTCGATGCGATCGAGGTGGCGAAGATCTGCTTTATCGCTGGTCTCACCTTTTGGCTCGGCAACGCCACCGTGCTTGGCCTCGGCGTCGCCTATCATCCGCAGGCCGCCGTGCCGATCGACCAGCTGCCGCCCTGGCTCAACCGCACCATCGCCATCGGCATTCTGGTGGTGCTGTTGTCATATGTGAGCTGGGTCTGGAGCGCACCTCGCGAAATCGGTCAGGGCGAGTGGAAGGTCCATTTACCGAGTGGTCCGTCGACGCTACTGCAGATTTGCATTGGAATCCTCGATCTCGGCTTCTGCGCGCTGGCGATGTACATGCTGCTTCCGAGCGAGCCCAACATCGACTTTGTAACCATAGCGGTGGTGTTTGTTTCGGCGACGCTGCTCGGCTTCGCGAGTCATGCCCCCGGCGGCCTCGGTGTCTTCGACGCCGCCATGCTTGTGGCGCTATGGCAGTACGACAAGGAATCCGTGCTCGCGGGATTGCTGTTGTTCAGGTTGCTTTATTATATCGCACCCTTCGTGCTTGCTCTGGCCATCCTTGGCGCGCGCGAAGTATGGCTCAATCTGAAAGGTACGCGGGTGGCCACACCGAAACTGATAAAGTCGGTGACCGCGCCGATCCGTAGTGAGATTGAGGCCGAAAAAACCGACGCCGACTGATCATGGCGATAGATGACGAACGCCGCATTTTTCCTTCCGCCATGGGGTTGATGGGCCGGTTACGCGGCGCGTGGCAGGCTTTGCTTGGTCAGACAGCTTCGGTCAGCTCGGCCGGTGCCGCGCCCGCAGCGGACCGAGCACTTGCCGGACCGCAGACCTTGTTGATCGAGCAACTTATCGGTGGTCTGCCTGGCGCTGCAATCGTGCTTGATCGCGAGGGCCGGGTGATCGCGTTCAACGAAACAGCCGCGGGCATTGCGCCGGCGTTGCGGCGTGGCGAACCCGCGCTGATCAGTTTGCGAATGCCGGAGTTGGTCGATGCCATCCGCCGAGCCGCCAAACGGCGTGAGCCGCAACGTGTGGAATTCTTCGAGCGCGTACCCCTCGACCGATGGTTCGAGGCCTTTGTGACACCGGTCCGGCTCGCGGCCGGAGACGAAGGGGCCGTGGACATCCTTCTTATGACCTTCAATGATCTCACCCCCTTGCGCCGCGTGGAGGAAATGCGGGCAGACTTCATTGCGAATGCGAGCCACGAATTGCGTACGCCGCTCGCGGCGCTGCTCGGCTTTATCGAAACGCTGCAGGGGACGGCCAAAGACGACACTGCGGCGCGCGAAAAATTCCTCGGCATCATGCAGGGTCAGGCGACGCGCATGGCCCGCCTGATCGATGATCTGTTGTCACTGTCGCGTATTGAGCTCAATGCCCATCTGCAGCCGAATATTCCAGTCGACCTTACGCCGATCGTGCGGCAGGTGGTCGACGGCTTGCACACGCTGGCACGCGATCGTGGCGTCGAGATCAAAGTTCTGGCGCCGTCAGATCCCCTGATGGTGCGTGGTGATCGCGACGAGCTGGTTCGCGCCCTCGAAAATCTGGTTGAAAACGCGCTCAAGTATGGTGCTGCCGGGAAGCGCGTCGATGTCACATTGGCGCAGGGGCAGACACGTGGCGGCGCGCCGGAAGCACGCGTGGCGGTACGTGACTACGGTCCAGGCATCGCTCCCGAACATCTGCCAAGGCTGACAGAACGCTTTTATCGCGTCGACGTTGTCGACAGCCGCGCACAAGGCGGCACGGGGCTGGGGCTGGCTCTGGTCAAGCATGTGCTCAACCGGCACGGCGGTCGTCTCACGATTGAGAGCACGCTGGGCTCGGGCGCGGCCTTCATCATGCACCTACCATTTCGCACCGGCGATTCCATCTCGGCAGACGATTCATTATCAGATTCAAACGGTTAGGCTGTCATGTGGCTGTCATCAAAGATTTATAGAACGGTGACATGCGACGCCTATGGCTGACCGCGGCTTCGGAATTCCCAGCTCTTAAGCGGAACAAAAACGTCCGAAGCCGGCGTGGAGAGCATCTTTTAGAGCAACAGCGGCTGCCCGAGCGATTGGGCCTGGAGACAGAGACGACGGGTCCCTTTCGGCCCGCGTGCGTCTTTGGCCGCAAACATGGAGAGAACCCTTGAAACACTGGACCGCACTGGCAGCGGGCGTCGTGGTCGCCGCCGCAGCATTTGTTCCGGCCAAAGCCGCCGACATTTCTGGTGCCGGCGCTACCTTCCCCTATCCGATTTATGCCAAGTGGGCCGATGAATACAAAAAGGT
>Ga0134125_10003493_pt1 | contig 18138 bp, 18 predicted proteins | sample KB31751_FD_96464 | JGI IMG/M metagenome (GOLD analysis project Ga0134125, IMG submission 96464) | Terrestrial soil microbial communities with excess Nitrogen fertilizer from Kellogg Biological Station, Michigan, USA - KB3-175-1 | ecosystem: Environmental > Terrestrial > Soil > Unclassified ... | reverse complement strand
GTCGGGCTCGGCGCCTGGCGCTGGCCCACCTTCAACGTCGCCGATTCGGCCATCACGATCGGCGCCATCGCACTCGGACTTTCGCTCTGGCAGGAAGGCCGCGCCCAACAGCGGGCTAAGGAGGCGCGCGCGGCGGAGCCTTGAACATCACCTTCTGTGTTGTTCGCACCACCGAACGCCTCGATCGTTTTCTCGCCGACCAGCTCGCTCTTTCTCGTACTCAGGCAGGACGCCTCATCGCCGACAAGCGGGTGACGGCCCGCGGCAAGGCGCTGCGCGCGTCCGCCATCCTCGATCCGCAGACCGAAGTCACGGTCGAGCTGCCGGAAGTCGAGCCGCCACGCACGTACACGCCGTTTCACGCCGATTTACGCTTTGTGTTCGAGGACGAGCACCTCGCCGTCCTCGACAAGCCGGCCGGTCTCGTCGTCCATCCGGGACCCGGGCACTGGAACGACACCCTCGTCAACGTCCTCACGGAGCGCGGCACCGAGCTCGCGGCGCAGGGCGGCGAAGGGCGGCCGGGAATCGTGCACCGGCTCGATCGCGACACGTCAGGACTGCTGGTGGTGGCCAAGAGTGACCTCGCGCATCGCAAGCTCGCGACCGCGATCGAGAAGCGGCAGGTGAAACGGGTGTACGCGGCGCTCGTGTGGGGCCACCTGCGCAAGAGTCCGGTCGACATCGAAGCGCCGATCGCGCGCAATCCGAAGGATCGGAAAAAGATGACGGTCGCCCAGGGCGGGCGGCACGCGGTCACCCACGCCACGCTCGTCGCGCGCTTCGCGCACGCCGATCTGCTGCGCGTGCGGCTCGGCACGGGGCGCACGCATCAGATCCGCGTGCACCTCGCGCACATCGGTTGTCCAGTCGTCGGCGATCGTGAATACACGTTTGGGGGCAGCCGGCGCGTGACACCGTCGGCGCGCGTGGAGGCCGAGCGGCTCGAGGCGCTCGCGCCGCGCCAGCTGCTGCATGCGGCGGCGCTGTCGTTTGCGCATCCGGTGACGGGCGCGCTGCTGTCGCTGACGTCGGAATGGCCGGACGATTTGCGTCCGGCGCTCGCCGCAGCGGCGGCGGACGCGAATTTGCTTGCTCAGCGCAACCCCTTGCAGTATCTTGGCTTCTTCGCATCCGATGAGTGAAGAAACCCTCGGCTCCGCCCGTCTGCTCGTGTTCCGTGTGGGGACGCTAGCATGCGCGACCGAGGTGGACCAAGTGCGGGAGATTCTCCCGCGCCTCCCAACGACGCGTATCCCGGGCGCGCCCTCGGTCGTCGCGGGGCTCGTAAATGTCCGCGGCACATTGGTGACGGTCGTGGAAGGGTGGCGTGCGCTGGGGCAGGCTCCCCCCGGACCCCCCTCGAGCGGCCTCCCTACTGCAGCAGCGCCGGAATCGCCCGGCTCGACCATCATCCTCGAGTTGGGCGGTGACGGGGATAACGGTGCGCAGAGGCTGATCGGGTTTACGGTTGATGAGGTGCTGGACATGCTGGCTGGCGGGCAGGTGGCCCTCGAACACCGGCGGACGCTGCCGGGAGTCGATCCCACCCTGGTCCGCGCGGTCGGACGCCGTGACAACGAGCTGGTGATCGTGCTCGATGTGGCGGCGCTGTTGGGCCCGATTCTGACTACTTAAGGAGCGAGCGGTGAGCCACACGGTTCTCGTCTGTGACGACGCCATCTTCATGCGCACGATGATCACGGACATCCTGGCACAGGCCGGGTTCGAGGTCGTCGGCGAGGCGGAAACGGGCACACAGGCGGTGGAGAAATATCGGCAGCTCAAGCCGGATCTGGTCACGATGGACATCGTGATGCCCGACATGGGCGGCATCGACGCCGTCCGCGAGATCGTCAAGCAGGATCCCGACGCCAAAATCCTGATGTGCAGCGCCATGGGCCAGCAGGCGCTGGTCGTCGAAGCGATTCAGGCGGGCGCCAAGGATTTCGTCGTCAAGCCGTTCCAGCCTTCCCGCGTCCTCGAAGCCGTGCAGCGCGTCCTGGGATAGCGATGGACCTGTCGCAGTACGCCGAGCTGTTCCTGGCCGAGAGCCGCGAGCACTTGAGCGCCTGCAACCAGCTGCTGCTCGAGTGGGAGCGGAATCCCTCGGCTCCCGAGCCCGTCGGCGGAATCTTCCGGGCCGTGCATACGGTGAAGGGAATGGCGGCGACGATGGGCTACGGCCGCGTCGCCGATCTCGCGCACCGCATGGAGAACCTGCTCGATCAACTGCGGCGCGGCAGCAAGGAGCCAACCGCCGAAATCATTCAGGTCCTGTTCCGTGCCACCGACACGCTCGAGAAAGCCGCCGAGCTCGCCGTCGCGGGCCGTGAGCGCGACGCCGATCTCACCGTGCTCGACGAGGTCGATCAGGCGGCGCGCCAGTTCCGGCAAGCACCATTGCCGAGTGGGCTCGCGCGGCACTTTGCCGAGCCGGAGCAGCCCGCCGAGGCACCCGGTGCAGCGGAGGCACCCCCCGCACCAGGACAGGCGCAGCTCGTGCAGGTCACGATTCGTCCGGAAGCGCCGCTCAAGGGCGGGCGCGCGATGCTCGCCATCCGCAAGGTGCAGACCCTCGGCACGCTGCTGCGCGTTCAGCCGCCGCCGGCCGCGTTCGAGTCGGACGATTTCGATGGCCGCTTTGTGTTCGAGCTCGCCACCGCTGCCACGCCGGCGGCGATCGAGGGAGCGGTTCGGTCGGTCGGCGATATTGACCGCGTCGTCGTGGGGGGCGGTGCAGAAGCCGTCGCGTCCGCCGAGAGCGTCAGCAGTACGACGCCGGGCCGCGGCCGCCATATTCGCGTGGATCTGCGGCGGCTCGATACGCTCATGGATCTGATCGGGGAGCTGGTGACTGAGCGTGGGCGCTTGAACGAGGTCGCCGCGCGCTGGTCGACCCGCGATCCCGAAATCGACGAGGTCGCGATCCAGATCTCGCGGCTCTCGGCCGATCTGCAGAACGAGATCATCCAGGCGCGCATGACGCCCGTGTGGCAGGTGTTCGATCGCTTTCCACGCCTGGTGCGCGACGTGGCGCGGCAGCTCGACAAGCAGGTCGCGTTCCGGGTGGAGGGGAAAGAGATCGAGCTCGATCGCGAGATCCTCGACGAGCTCGGCGATCCGCTCGTCCATCTGCTGCGCAACGCGGTGGATCACGGCATCGAGCCGCCGGCCGAGCGCAAGCGCCACAAGAAAAATCCCGAAGGGCAGATCGTGCTGGCCGCGGTGCGCGAGCGCTCGAGCGTCGCCATCAGCATCACCGACGACGGGCGCGGGATCGATCGCGCCAAGATTCTCGAGAAGGCCAAGCGCGAAGGCGCGGTGGGGCCGCACGTCGAAGCGCTGTCGGACGATCAGCTGCTGCGCGTGCTGGCCCGGCCGGGATTCACGACCGCGGACGAAGTCACCAACGTCTCCGGGCGCGGCGTCGGCATCGACGTGGCGATGACCCGGATCCGGGCGCTGGGCGGCTCGATCGAAATCCGGACCGAGCCGGGCAAGGGCACCGCGTTCATCCTGCGGCTGCCCGTGACGCTCGCGATCGTGCGCGCCCTGATCGCGGCCGTGGGCCAGGAGCGCTACGCGCTGCCGCTCACCTACGTCGCCGAGACGGTCGAATACGGCACCACCCCGCTCACGACGATGGAAGGTCGCGACGCGATCGTGCTGCGCGATCGCGTGGTGCCGCTCGTGGATCTTCGCAAGCTTCTGGAAACAAACGGCGGCGCCCCTTCGCCGCCCCCTCGCCGCCCGGTAATCGTCCTGGAGATGGGCGAGCGACGCGCCGGCGTGGTCGTCGACGGCATGTTGAGCCAGCAGGAAATCGTCGTGAAAGGATTCGATGCGCCGCGGGGCACGCTGCCGGTGTTCAGCGGCGCGACGATCATGGGTGATGGAGTGCCCGCTTTGATTCTCGACGCCGCCGGACTGGTCTAGGAGATGTCATGGAAGACGTTCGCGATCTAAAAGCGCTCCAGCTCGACGCCCTCAAGGAAGTGGCGAACATCGGCGCCGGCCATGCCGCGACCGCGCTGTCCCAACTCACGCACCGGCGCATCATGATCTCGGTGCCCGAGATCAACATCGCGCGGCTCGAGGAAGTGCCCGGGCTGATCGGCGATCCGCAGGAAGTCGTCGCCGCCGTGCTGATGCACATGCTCGGCGACCTCACGGGCCGCACGCTGCTGCTGTTTCCCGATCCGGTCGCGCGCCGGGTCTGCGACATGCTGCTCAAGCGCCCGCTCGGCACCACCAAGGACTTCGACGCGATCGAACAGTCCTGCCTCAAGGAGTGCGGCAACATCCTCTCGGGCGCGTACATGAATGCGCTCTCCGAGTTCATGGGGATGCTGCTGTTGCCGTCGGTGCCGAGCCTCGTGGTCGATCTCTCGGCCGCCGTTCTCACGACGACGTACCTGAACTTCGGGCACGACCGGGACTTCGTGTTCTGCGTCGAGACGGAGTTCAGCATCGACGCCCAGGACGGGCTGCGCGGTCATTTCCTGCTCCTGCCGGACATGGCGTCCCTCAAAGCGATCTTCGACGCCATTCGCCTCTCCTAGCCAGTGACGGCCCCCCCTCCGGTGGTTTCGGAGCGTGACCTGACGGTCCTCCGCTCTTTTTCCCGGAGGATCGACCCGTCGGACGCCGGGGCGCACAACAATCTCGGCGTCCTCTATTACCAGAAGGGCCTCGTCCCCGAGGCGATCGAGCAGTTCACGCGCGCGCTCGAGCTCGACCCGCGGATGCAGGTCGCGCAGCGCAACCTCGAGATCTCCTATCACAACACCGGCTATTACGACCGCCGCGTCGCGGAGCTGCAGGAGCGCCTGCGCGGCGCGCCGGACGAGCGCGATGCGCGCTGGGAGCTGGGCCGCACCTATGCCATCCTCGGCGACTACGAGACGGCGGTGGCGGAGTTCGAGGAGCTGCTCGCGCACAAGCCCAAAGACGTGGCGAGCATGATTCAGCTCGGCCTCGCCGAGAAAGCGCGGGGACGTCTGGAAGTCGCGACCGAATGGTTCGTGCGCGCGGCGGAAGAGGACGTCGAGTCGTCCGTCGTGCATTTCTATCTCGGGGAGGTGTACTACAACCGCGGGCTCAACGAGCCGGCGCTGACGGCGCTCGAGCGCTCCGTGGCGCTCAATCCCGACAACGCCAACGCCCACTACCTGATGGCGTTCGTGCTCGGCGACATGGGCCGCCACCAGGACGCGCGCGCGGCGTCAAAGCGCGCGATTCAGCTGAACCCGCCGCTGGCGCGCGCGCAGACCAATCTGTCCCTCGAGCGCTACCGCGCCGAGCGCCAGTCGGGCGAGCAACGCCTCAGGCAGCAGCCGGCGCCCGAAGTCGCCGAGGGCAGCGAGCTGGCGCACTTCAATCTCGGCCTCGCGTTCCGGCAAAAGGGCTACTACACGGAAGCGATGCGCGAATACCGGCTCGCGCTCGAGCGGGGCGAAGATCGTCGCCTCGTGCGCCAGGCCATGGCCGAGGTCTATCTCCTCAAGCGCGACTACACGGACGCGCTCGAGCTCTACGAAGCGCTCATCCACGAGACGCCCGAGTCCCCGAAGCTGTGGAACGAGCGGGGCGTGGTGTTGCACCAGACCGGACAAACGGCCGAGGCGCTGAACTCCTATCGCCAGGCGACCGAAGTCGATCCGCGCTACGCGCTCGCGTGGAACAACGCCGGCGTGGTGCTCGCGCATCAGAGCGACACCGACGAAGCGATTCAGGCGTTCCGGAAAGCGCTGCAGTTCACGCCGCAATTCGTCGGCGCCCGGCTGAATCTCGCGCTGCTGCTCACGCACCTGCGCCGCTTTCAGCTCGCGCTCGAGGCGTACCGGCAGGTGCTGGCGGAACAACCCGCGTCGGCGCCCGCCTGGAACGGCGTCGGCCTCGTCCTCGTGGAGCTGAAGCGCTTTCCGGACGCGCGCAACGCGTTCGTGCGCGCGGTGGAAGCCGATCCGCAGAACGCCGGCGCGCACTACAACCTGAGCTTCACGCTGTCCAATCTCGGCGATTACGACGGCGCGCTGCGCGCCACCAAGCGCGCGCTGGAGCTCGATCCGTATTACGTGTCGCAGAAATTCGCGCTCGCGATCGACCTGCAGTACGAGACCGTGGCGATCGGCGTCGTGCCGGAGATTTCCGCCGACGTCGCGACCGAAAGCCTGGGCGGGGAGTTCGCCTTCGACCAGCGGCTGCTCGACAACATCTTCCAGGAGCTCGAGCCCGCGGCGCGCGCGCCGCAGCCGCCGCCTCCGGGTCTCGCGAAGAAGGTCGACGATCCGCTCGCGCTCGCGCGCGACTACGTGAGCAAGGGGATGATGGACCTGGCGGTGGCGGAAGCGAACCGGGCGGTGCAGCGGGGCGCCGATCGCGGCCAGGCGGCGACGCTGGTGGGCGACATCTACGCGCGCCGCGGCCTTCATGGGGAGGCCCTCGAGCGCTACCGCGAGGCCCGCACGCTCGACGCCACCAACGCGGTCGCCGCGCTGGGCGAAGTGAAGAGCCTGCTGGCGTTGCATCGCGGCGCCGAAGCGCTGCCCATCGTCGAAGCGCTGCTGACCGCGGCGCCGGAAGACGTGGAGGTGCTCGTCGCCGCGGCCAAAGCTCGCGCCGCCACCGGGGACGCCGCCAGCGCGCTCACCGCCCTGCGCCAGGCGCAGACGCGCGCGCCGGCGCGGGCCGACCTGCACAAGCTGCAGGGGGACATCGCGCTCAAGATCGGGGACCGGCAGGGCGCGCGCGCGGCCTATCGCGCCGCGCTCGACCTCGATCAGGGGTTCGTCCAGGTCTGGCTCGATCTTGGGAAGCTGCACGAGCACGACGAGGAATGGCCGCACGCGCGCGCGGCCTACGAGGCGGCGCTCGACGCGCTCCCGACGTTCCATGAAGCGGTGCTCGCGCTCGCCGATCTGCTGCGCCGGACCGGCAGCGTGCGCGGCGCCATCGTCCGGCTGGTGGAGCTGCTGGAGCAGGATCCCTACGACCTGGACGCGCTGCTGCTGCTCGGGCGCGCGCTGCTCGAAGGCAAGCGCAACGAGGAGGCGCTGGAGGCCTTCCGGCGCGCGCTGAAATTCGATCCGGAGCACGCCGGAGCGCTATTCTATCTCGGCGCCACGCTGGCGCGGCTGCAGCGCTACGGCGAGGCGGTCGCGGCCTGGGACCGCGTGACGCGCATCGATCCGGCAGGGCCGTTCGCGCAACGCGCGCGCATGCACGCGCGCACCGCGGTGGACCTGCAGCACATTTTTTCGACTTCGGACGCGGCCTAGCGATGCCCATCGAAGGACCGCTTCGCGAGCTCGGCATTCACGACGTCTTCCAGCTGCTCGATTTGAGCCGGAAGACCGGGGCGCTGCGCGTCGTGTCGGAGCTGCGCCACAACGAGGGCAAGATCTACTTCGACAACGGCGTCGTCGTCTCGGCCGAGATCCGCAGCAACCCGCACCCGCTGGGCGCGATGCTGCTCCGCACCGGCAAGATCACGGAAGCCGATCTCGAGCGCGCGCGCGACATGCAGCAGCGCCAGGGCGACAAGCGCCGGCTGGGCGAGATCCTCGTCTCGCTCGGCGTCATCACGCAGCGCGAGGTGGAGCGTCAGGTCCGGTTCCAGATCGAAGAAGTCGTCTTCGAGGTGATGAGCTGGAACGAGGGCTACTTCTCGTTCGCCGACCAGGTCGAGAGCAAGCTGCCGACCGAGTTGACCGTGCGGATTCCCGTCGAAGCGCTCCTCATGGAGGGCGCGCGCCGCATCGATGAGTGGTCGCGCATCGAGAACCGGATTTCACACGTCGGCGTGGTGCCGTCGCTGGCCCCGCCTCCCGAAGGGGGCGGCGGCGAGCTGGATCTGCTCCCGCCCGAATGGGAAGTGCTCGCGCTGATCGATGGCGAGCGCTCGGTGCGCACGATCGCCACGGAGCTGGGACGCTCGGACTTCGAAGTCGCCAAGACGTTGTTCGGGCTCGAAAGCGCGGGCGTGATCGTGCTCGTCGATCCCGGCACGAATCGGCGCGGCCGGCCCAGCGCGACCGAGGAGCTGCCGGAGCTCGTCGCGACCGCCGAACGGGCGCTCCAGTCGAAGGACTTTGACGCCGCGCGGGCCGCGGCGGAGCAGGCGAGCAACACGCATCCGCACGATCCGATCGTGCACGTGCTGCTGGGCCGCATTCACCTGGCGCAGGGCCACGCCTCCGCCGCCGCGGATGCGCTGCGCCGCGCGCTGCGGCTCGATCCGATGCTCGCGGCGGCGCATCGCCAGCTGGGGTTCGCGCTCGTCGGGATGGGCCGGTTCGCCGAGGCCGTGTCCAGCTGGGATCAGTGGGATCGCGTGGCAAGCCACAGCGTCGAGGAAGAAGCGCACCGTCCCGAGGTCGAGCGCGCCAGAGCCGCCGCGAAAGTCTTCGCCAATGTCTGACGACATCCGCGCGCTCTCGGCCCAGCTCGCGCAGGATCCGCAAAGCCTCGTGTTCCTGCGGCTCGGCGAGGCGCTGCGCCGCAAGGGCCAGCTCGACGCCGCCCTGCGCGTCGCGGTGAACGGCCTCGAGCGCCATCCGCATCTCGCGGACGCGCACGATTTGTACGCGCGCGTGCTCACCGACAAGCACGACTACGAAAAAGCGTTCGACGAGTGGGACATGGCCGTACGGATCGCTCCGAACCATACGGGAGCGCTGAAGGGGCTCGCCTTCCTGTATTTCAAGGTGGGCGATCTCGCGCAGGCCGAGTCGCATCTCGAGTCCGCGCGCAAAGTCGAGCCCGACGATCCGAGCCTCGACCAGGCCTTTGAGATGATCAGGGGTGGTGTATCGGCCGCCCCTTCGCCGCCGCCTCAATCGCCGCCCCCCGCCCCCCCCGCCCCCCCCGCCCCCCCCGCCGGATCTCTCGACGAAACGCGGGTATTCGCCGGATTGGAAGGAGCGAACGAAGGGCTGCTGCTCATCGACGGCGCGGGTCGTGTGCTGGGCGGAGCGTTGAAGGATGGCGGCGGCAAGGACGTCACCGATGCCGTCGCCGCGTATCTCGCCGGGGTGTCGCAGGAGGCCGCGCGGACCGCGAAGCTGCTCGGCCTGGGCGCGTGGAACGGGCTCTCGGCGGAAGGACAGCACGGCAACGTCCATTTGGCGCACCCGACGCCTGACGCGTTGTTGCTCGTGGTGCGGGAGCGGGGCATGCCGCTGGGACGGCTGTCGATCCTCGCGCAGCGGGCCACGGCGATGGCGCGCCGCTGGCTGGAGCAGCAGGGATGAGCGCGGCGCTCGATCTGATCACGCGCGTGCGCGGCGTCCGCGGCGCGATGCTCGTCTCGGCGGAGGACGGGCTCATCATCGCCGAGCAGCTGATGGAAGGGATCAAGGGGAGCGCGGTTGCCGCGCTCGCCGCGAGTCTCGCCGGAAAGCTGCGCCGCGCGATGGGCGCCGCCGGCACGGGAACGAGCGTCTTCTGGCATCTTCAGGCGGAGCAGGGCGCCCTGCTCGTCGTTCCCGGCGGCAATTCCGAGGGAGGAATCCTGGTGGTGGCGGTCGCGGAACCGGACGTGAACATCGGCCTGGTGCGACTCGAGCTGCTGCGCGCGGCGGCGGCGGTCATTTGAGTCCGCACACGCGCGCCGTCGAGAGCTGGACGCTCCAGCCGCTCACCGACTTCGTCCGCGAATCGTCGGTGCGCCTGGTGCTCGTCCTGACCCCGGCGGGCCAGGTGCTGGCGCAGTCCGGGTTCTCACGCGCGGTCGACGTGATGTCGGCCGCGGCGCTCGCGGCCGCGATCGTCGCGTCCACCGGCGAGCTCGCGCGCCAGCTCAAGCAGCCGCCGTTTGCCGCGCTCAGCCACCAGGGACCGAAGCACGGGTTCTTCCTCGCCACGTTCGCCACCGAGCGCGGCACCCTCGCGGTGCTCGCCGTTTACGATCTCGATGTTTCATCGCTCGGCCTGGTTCAGTTATTCTATGAGCAACTCGCGGCCGACTTGAAGGCGGCGAGTCCCAAGGGCGCGGCCCAAAAACAGGTGCTGGCCGCGGATTTCGAGCGCGAGCTGACCGACAGCCTCAACACGTTGTTCGGGAGATAGCCCGTGTCCCTGGTCAACTTCACGACCCGCGAGATCACGTGCAAAATCGTCTACTACGGACCGGGACGGTCCGGCAAGACGACCAATCTCCATTACGTCTATGGGCGCGTGCCCGAGACGCGGCGCGGGCGCATGGTATCGCTCGCGACGCAGACCGACCGCACGTTGTTCTTCGATTTTCTGCCGATCGATCTGGGCCAGATCTCCGGATTCTCGACGCGCTTCCAGCTCTACACCGTGCCCGGCCAGGTGTACTACAACGCGACGCGCCGGCTCGTGCTCCAGGGCGCGGACGGCGTCGTGTTCGTGGGTGACAGCCAGGCGCGCCAGCTCGATGAGAACATCGAGAGCCTGCAGAATCTCCAGAGCAACCTGCTCGAGCACGGCGTGGACGTGCGCGCGATGCCGCTGGTCATGCAGTACAACAAACAGGACCTCCCGCCCGAGCTGATCCTCACGCCGCCCGAGCTGGACGACGCGCTCAACTTCCGCAGCGTGCCGAGTTTCCCGGCCGATGCCCTGCACGGCACAGGAGTGTTTGAAACGTTGAAATCGATTTCGGAGCTGGTCCTGAAGAAGCTGGCCTCCGGGAGTCCCACGACATGACCAGCACCCTGAATCCGCGCTTCACCTTCGAGACGTTCGTGGTGGGGGCGGCCAACCGGCTCGCGGTCACCGCGGGGCGCACGGTGGCGGAGAATCCGGGCTCGGCCTACAACCCGCTCTTCATTTATAGTAGCTCGGGACTCGGCAAGACCCACGTGCTGATGGCCATCGGGCACGCCGCCAAGGCGATCGCGTCGCAGCTCAACATCGAGTACCTGACGCTGGACGAATACGTCGAGGCGTTCCACGCGGCGATCGCGGCGGGGCAGGGTGATGCGTTCCGGCGGCGCTTTCAAAACGTCGACGTCCTGCTCGTGGACGACGTGCAGTTCCTCACCAATCGCAAAGAGATGCAGACGGAGCTGCTGCGGCTCACCGAGGCCCTGCAGCAGGCCGGTCACCAGATCGTGCTGGCGAGCGATCGCCCGCCCGCGGAAATCCCGGATCTCGACGAGCGTCTGATCTCCCGCTTCTCGGGCGGCCTGGTCGTGGACATGGGCATCCCGGAGTACGAGACGCGCGTCGCGATTCTGCGGCGCAAGGCCGAAGAACGCGGACAGAGTTTCCAGCCTGGCGTGCTCGAGACCGTGGCGAAAGTCGAATTCCCCAACGTGCGCGAGCTGATGGGCGCGTTGAATCGCTTGATCGCGTACCAGGCGGTCAACGACGCCCCGATGAATGAAGAAACGGTCCGGAAGGTTCTTGGAATCTCCTCGGCCGCTGCACCAGCCGCGGTCACATCGGCCGACGAGTTTTCACAATTTCTCACCGATGTCACCGCTACGGTCGGCAAGGCGGTCGAAGCCTGGCGCGCCCGCGTGGCCGAGGCGGTCATGCGGTGGGAAGGCGAGGGGTACCGGACCGGCCGGCTCGAGAAACTGCTGCACCAGGATACGCCGGCGGCGGTGGATGAGATGATCACGGCGTACGTGCAGGACGTCGAGCGACTGAAGGCGCTCGAGGCGGAAGTCGCGGTGCTCGATCCGCAGGCCGCGGGCGACAAGGTGTTCCGCGACCCCGACGACATGGAGGCGGCGGAAGCCGCGGCCGCGAAGGTGCGCGAAGGCGCGGCGCCGCCGCCGGCTCCCTCCGCGGCGTTCACGCTCGAGGCATTCTACGCCGGGGCGTCGAATGAAATCGCGCTGAACGCGGCGCGTGAGGTGATCGCCAAGCCGGGCAAGAAATACAATCCGCTCGTGCTCGTGGGAAAGAGCGGGCTGGGGAAGACGCATCTCCTGAACGCGATCGGGCTCGAGCTCGGCAAAAAGAAAAATGCGGTCGTCGCCTGTCTCTCGACGCAGCAGTTCGTGGACGAGCTGATCGCGGCCATCGACGGCAATCGCGTGGACTGGTGGCGCGCGCGCTATCGCCGCGCCACGGCATTCCTGCTCGACGACATTCAGCTGCTCGGCGGCAAGGAGCGCACGCAGGAAGAGCTGTTCAATCTGTTCAACCAATTTCTCGATGCCGATCGCCAGCTCGTGTTCACGGCGCCGGCGCACCCCAATACGCTCGAAGGCCTGGAGGAGCGCATCGTGTCGCGGCTCGAGGGCGGCCTCGTCGCCGAGATCCAGGAGCCCGACAAGGACCTGAAGCGCTCGGCGCTCGAGCGTCTGCTCAAGAGCCAGCGCGTCACGGCCGACGGGGCGCTCGTCGATTACCTGGTCGACCGGCCGGTCGACTCGGTGCGCACGCTCGGCGCGCTGGTCCAGCGGGTCGCGGAAGCGGCGACGGCACAGGACGAAGCCGTCAGCGCGGGACTCGCGCGCGAGGTCCTGGAAGGGCCGCCCGCGCCCCGTCCCACCAAGGGCCTGCGCACGAGCGGCATCGTCGTGTCCAGCGCCGGCGGCGTGCGCAGCCGCGAGAAGATGGTGTGGGACTGGCCCGCGGCGGCCGATCGCGTGATCGAGGATCTGCGCTAATGGCGATCAAAGGCTCGCTCAAGGAAGCGTCGCTGCCGGACGTGCTCCAGCTGCTCGCGCTCGGGCAGAAGACCGGATGCCTCTCGATCGCCGATCGCTCCAACTTCGGCTACATCTACTTCGACAGGGGCCGGATCGCCTACGCCTCCATCGTCAACCGCCGCGATCGCCTCGGCGACATCCTCGTCAAGCACGAGAAGATCACGCAGGAGCAGCTCGACGCCGCGATCCATCGCCAGGCGAAGGAGCGCGACAAGAAGCTCGGCGAGATCCTCGTCAACCAGAACGTGCTGTCGCAGCAGGAGCTCGAGCGCTACATGCGCATGCAGATCGAGGAGTCGGTCTACTACCTGTTCACCTGGACGCAGGGCACGTTCAACTTCGAGGCCGACGTCCGGCCCGAACAGCAGGACTTCCTGGTGTCGATCAACCCCGAATCGCTGCTGCTGGAGGGGGCGCGGCGCGTCGACGAGTGGGGGCTGATCGAGAAGAAGATTCCCTCGTTCGACCTCATCTTCCTCGTGGATCGCGACCGCCTCGCCATCAGCGACGCCAAGCTCACCGAGGTGCAGGAGCGGCTGCTCTCCCTGCTCGACGGCTCGCGCGACATCAACGGCGTGATCGAAGACTCGGGGTTGGGTGAGTTCGAGGTCGGGAAAGCGTTGTACGGCCTCGTGACCGCCGGCTTCCTGCATCGCGCGGGACGTACCGCCAGCGCCGAAGACGCCAAGATGACCGACGCCCGCGTCGAAGAACACCGGAACCTCGGCATCGCCTTCTACAAGACGGGCATGCTGGACGAAGCGTCGCGCGAGTTTCGCCGCGTGGCGGAGCTGCGCCAGAACGACGCCAGCGCCCATTTCTTCATCGGGCTCGTCGCCCTGAAGCAGGCGCGCTGGCGCGAAGCGATGGAGGCGTTGCGGCTCGCCGCCGAGCGCGGCGGCTCCCGGCCCGCGGTGCTCCACAATCTCGGTCTTGCCTACGAGCAGCTGGGACGCCTCGATGACGCGGAGGCCGCGTATGCCGAGGCGGCGTCACGCGCCAAGACCGATCCGCGCGTGTTCATGGGCTGGGGCATCGTGGCGCTGAAGCAGAACGATCACGCCGGCGCCGCGGGGCGGCTCGACCGCGCGAAGGAGCTGTTCGCCGAGAGCGTGCCGCCGATCTGGTACTGGGCGCGCGCCCTCACGGCGGCCGCGGCGGGCGACTTCGAAATCGCGGAGCAGGTCGCGGCGCAGGCGGTCGAGGCCTACCCCCAGCACGGCGTGCTCCGCAACAATCTCGCCGTGCTGCACGAGCTCGCGGGCGATCTCCCCAAGGCGGAAGAGCTGGCGCGCGCCGCGCTGCACGACGAGCCCTCGCTCCCGCAGCTCTCGAAGAATCTCGGCGACCTCGCCTACCGGGCCTCGCGCTACGACGAAGCGTGGACGCTGTACCAGCGCGCGATCGACTTGTCGCCCGAGCTGGGAGACGACGTCTACTTCAAGCTCGGCAACATCGCGTACAAGCGGAACGAGCGTGAGCAGGCCAGCGAGCTGTGGCGGCGCGCGCTCGAGCTGAACCCCAAACACGAGCTCGTCAAGGCGAATCTCGAGACCCTGAGCTCGCTGTCCTGATGCCGGACGGTGACGACAAGACCTTCGACGCACTGACGCGCAAGATCTCGCAGGCCCGCGGCATGAGCTGCGAGTCGTACAAGGACAAATGCGTGAAGCGCCGCATCGCCGTCCGCATGCGGGCCCGCGGGATCCACACCTACGACGAGTACGCCAAGCTGCTCGACCGCGACGCGCACGAGTACCAGGAGCTGCTCGATGCGCTCACGATCAACGTCACCAAGTTCTTTCGCAACGCCGAGACGTGGGACGCGCTCAAGCCGTATCTCGTCACGCTGGGGACGACGCGCCGCGAGCTGCGCGTCTGGTCCGCGGGTTGCGCCTCCGGGGAAGAACCGTACACGATCGCGATCCTGCTGCTCGAAAGCCTCGGTGCGGGGCGCGGCGCCATCGACGCGACCGATATCGACCGCCTGAGCCTCGAGCGCACACGGCAGGCGCGATACCCCGAAGCGGCGTTCAGCGAGATGCCGGCCGGCCTGAAACGGCGCTATTTCCGCGACGGGCAGCCGATCGAGGCGGTGCGCAGTCTGGTGCGGAGTCAGACGCACGACCTGACGCGCGCGCCGCCGCCCCGGCCTCCGTACGACCTCATCGTGTGCCGGAATGTCGTGATCTACTTCGAGCGCAGCGCGCAGGAGCGGTTGTTTCAGGTCTTCGTCGACGCCCTGTCCCCGGGCGGCGTGCTGCTGCTCGGCAAGGTCGAAACGCTGTTCGGCCCCGCGCGTAACAGACTCGTGCTCGAAGACCCGCGCGAGCGGATTTACGTGAAGCCGTCGTGAAAGAAACCATCGTCAAAGTGGCGGAATGGGCGGTGGAGCAGGGAGACGGTGTGCTGGTCACGCTCGGGTTGGGCTCGTGCGTCGCGATCATGCTGCATGACGCCGAGTCGCAGGCGGGAGCCATGGCGCACGTGCTGCTCCCCTCGCGGAGTCTCGCGCGCGACAGCACCAACCACGCGAAGTTTCCCGACACCGCCGTGCCCTTGCTCGTCGACCGCCTGAAGCGGCTGGGCGCCGACCCGCGGCGCCTCGTCGCCAAGCTCGCGGGCGGCGCGTCGATGTTCAGCCAGCTCGTCACGCCCGGCACGATTCAAATGGGCGAGCGCAATGTGCTCGCGGCGCGGAGCGTGCTTCGCGCCGCGGGCATCCCGATCATGCGCGAGTCGGTGGGCGGCGAGCGCGGCCGCAGCATCCGGTTCTACGTCGGCGACGGCCGGGTCGAGGTCCGGTCCGTGGGCGCGGACGTGCATGTCATCTGAGCGGCCGGGGGTTCTCGTGGTCGACGACAGCGCGCTCATGCGGCGCGTCCTCGTCGACGTTCTGGGGAGCGAGTTTCGCGTCGTCGCGACCGCGCGCGACGGTCTGGACGCGCTGCGAAAGGTGCACCAGTACCAGCCGGACGTCGTCACGCTCGATCTCGAAATGCCGCAGCTCGACGGTCTGGGCGCGATCGGCTACATCATGTCCGAGTCGCCCCGGCCGATCGTCGTCGTCAGCGCGCACGCGGGACCCGGCACCCAGGCGGCGATCCGCGCGCTCGAGCTGGGCGCGGTCGAAATCGTCGCCAAACCGCCGCCGCCCGCCGAAGGCGCGGGACCGTCGCGCGCGGCGCTCGAAGCGCTCGCGCCGCAGCTCATCGCCGCGGTACGCCGCGCGCTCGCGGCCGATGTGTCGCACGTCCGAGTCCTGGCGCGGCCGCCGGGACCCGTCGTGCACCCGCCCGAGCTCGCGCTGCGCGGCCGCGCGACGCTCGCCGTCGGCATCGCCGCGTCGACGGGCGGGCCGCGCGCCCTCGCCGATTTGGTGCCGCGCCTGCCGACCGGTCGCGGCGCCGCGGTGCTGATCGTCCAGCACATGCCGCCGAAGTTCACGCGCAGTCTCGCGGAGCGGCTCGATTCGATGAGCCCCCCCGCGTTACGCGTGGTCGAGGCAGACGACGGCGCGCCGGTGCTCGCCGACACGGCATACGTGGCCCCCGGCGATTATCATATGCGGGTGCGGTCCGCTTCCGATGGTCCGGTCATCGCGCTCGATCAGTCCGAGCCGATTCACGGCGTGCGTCCCGCCGCCGATCCGTTGTTTCGGTCCCTGGCCGAGGTCTACGCGGGCCGCGGCGTGGGCGTCGTGCTGACCGGCATGGGCCGCGACGGCGCCGCGGGCCTGCGCGCGATGCGCGACGCGGGCGCCACCGGCATCGCCCAGGACAAGGACACGTCGATCATTGCGGGCATGCCGAACGCGGCGGTGCAGGCGGGCGGCGTGCATGTCGTGCTGCCGCTCGGGCAAATCGCGGATCGGGTGAGCGCGGAGTTGCTGAAGCGGAGCGGGAGATGAAGGGCTATCTCCTGGTCCGCTCCGAAGGAAAGCCCTACGGCTTGCCCGTCTCGCGCGTGCTCGAAGTCGGCGACACCACCGAGGTGCTCAACATTCCCCGCAAGGTGCGCTCGGTGCGCGGGCTGACGCCGCTGCGCGGCCGGCTCGTGCCGCTCGTGCATCTGGGCGCGTTCCTGAGCGGCAGCGACGTTCCTCCCGCCGCAGGGAGCGCCGTGCGCACCGTGGTGCTGGTCGAGCTGGGGACGAACGGCAAGCAGGTGGCGTTTGAAGTCGACGACGTCGACGCCGTCGTGCGCGAGCAGCCGCTGCCGGCGCCGCGCGGTCAGGCCTTGCCGTGGGCCATGGGGGTCGCCGAGCAGGCCGGGGGGCTGGTGCCGATCCTCGACCTCGACGCGCTGGGAGATCGCATCTGACGACGACGACCAGCGGCGACGACGTCCAGCTCGTCACCTTCAAGGTGGGCGGGCAGGATTTCGCCTTCAATATCTTCCAGGTCGAGCGGATTCTGCGCTATGAGGCGCCGGCACCGCTGCCCAAAGCGCCGGAATTCCTCGAAGGCGTCCTGCAATATCAAGGCGCCGCGGTCCCGCTCGTCGATTTGCGCAAACGCCTGAGCGCCGCCGCGCCGCTGCGCGAGGATACGCGGACCGTCATTCTCGAGTTCGAGGGCGGCAAGATCGGCGTGATCGTCGATGCCGTCACCGAGGTGATGCAGGTGGCCGCGCAGGCGGTGACGCCGCCGCCCGGAATCGTCAAAGGCCTCGCGGCCGAGTACATCGCCGGACTGGTGGTGCAGAACGGCCGCACCATCGTCGTGCTGAATACGAACAAGCTGCTGAATGCGAAGGAGAAACTCGCCCTGCAGGAAGTCTCGTGACGGATTCGACGATGGCGGCGCTGCGCCGCGAATACGACGCGATCGCGCGGCAGCTCGAGGGCGCGCCCGGCACCGCCGAGCGCGAAGCCGCCAAGCGCGAGATCATCGGCTTCTTCAAGAAGGTCGACGGCATGCTCGGCGAGCTCGGCCAGCTCAAGGAAGACATTCGGCAGCTGGTCGACAAATACAAGCAGCTGAACGCCGACACCAAGCAAGCGCCCGAGTTCACGGGGCAGCGGCCCGTCGTTCATGCCGACCACATCGGCGCCACCACGTTCATCGAAAAAGGCTGGAGCCTGATCTCGCTCGGCGATCACGCCGGCGCCATCCAGGCGCTCACGAAGGCGCTGCAGCTCTCCCCGGGGGAGACGCAGGCGGAATCGCTGCTCGGCTGGGCGCAGATGCTGCACGAGGAGTACGACGACGCGCTCGGCACATTCCAGAAAGTGCTGATGAAAGAGCCGGCGAACTCGCTCGCGCGCATCAACGTCGGGTACATCTGCCTCAAGAAGCGCATCTTCGGCGAAGCCATCGAGCATCTGTCCAAGGCGATCCGGCTCGACAACGACAAAAAGGCGACGTTGTATGCGCATTTTTACCTCGGACTGGTGTATCTGCAGCGCGAGATGTACGAAGACGCGGAGACGTTTTTCGAGAAGACGCTGAAGCTCGGACCCAACCTGATCGAAGCCTATTACGAGCTCGGG
>Ga0134125_10003491_pt1 | contig 18140 bp, 18 predicted proteins | sample KB31751_FD_96464 | JGI IMG/M metagenome (GOLD analysis project Ga0134125, IMG submission 96464) | Terrestrial soil microbial communities with excess Nitrogen fertilizer from Kellogg Biological Station, Michigan, USA - KB3-175-1 | ecosystem: Environmental > Terrestrial > Soil > Unclassified ... | reverse complement strand
TCTTTAAAACACAATCTGAAAAAGCAATGAAGTCGTTACCAATAGAGATTCCACTTGATCATGATGTTGGTCTTGCAAATTCATATTATAAACCAACTGAAAAAGAACTATTGGAGAAATATCTTAAAGCTATAGATTTATTGACAATAAATTCGGAAAGTATTGTTTTAAATAAAAAGATACAGAATTTACAAGTCATGACCCGAAGATGAAAAGGCATATTAATGGCCATAGAAGTATGAGATTGCAAAAAGAATACCATAATTTTATTTCTGAACTATATACCACACAACACTATTACCTAACAATTAGCTATGTGCATTCATCTTTGCAATAGCACTATTTAATATAGCTATATCTATATGTTCAGCTTTAATAGATACAAAATTAGTAGCATAACATTCTGCTAAAGTAAGAGTATTTTTCTGACATTTATCTATTATTGTATTAAAACAGAATGCTTCTGTATTTGATACACTTGGATTATTTTCTGCTTGCCTATTGCAAATATCCCATAGCTCCTTAAAATTAGAAGGCGCTGAAAAAACTTTATCCTTATTCTCATCATTCATAACATTGAATGCAAGAGATTTAGCTTTAGCCAAAACATGTTTTAATTCTGGATCTGCAATTTGTGCTTGTATTACTTCTATTGTTTTAGAATTTAATATTATTGTTGATGCAATTATACTCGTTATCAATAAAATATGGTTTATTTTAAATAACATAACTATATATACAAAAATAAGTTAAAAGGAGTTTTTTAAAATAGTTCTATTACTATTGTGAATGACTTTTATGTGCTATTTTAAAGAGTTTAATAATATCTAAAAATTAGATGGTAGCAGGTATAATAGAAATTATCCGATATTTTGAACTTGGGATGACTTGATTCAATGTTACACTGCGTAATCCGTATTAATGCTACTTACAATAACCATACATGAAATATTTTACAAATGAAATGAAAATTAAATCAATTGGCTTGTTATATACACTATTTGAATTAAAAATAAGGCCCATCGGTACAATTTGGAAAAAGAGATAGTAAAAAATGCATTCAATTTCAAAAAGTGAACACCATGCAATTCAATTTGTTAATGCATTTGATATACTGAAGGAACAAAAAAGAAATCTATTTGGTATACCCGAAATAGATAATCTTTTAAATTTTTCAGATAAAGAATTTATGCATTATTAATAGATTTACTAAAAGCTCCAATTTTTTATATTCCATATTTGCCCAACTTTGTATTGATTTTTGTTGTTTTAGTGATGATGATAATATAGATATCCAAAAGAAACAGAATAAAACAATTCTAATAGATGCTAGAAACGGCAGTAATTTAGGATATATATATCAGAATTTAATAAAAAAGTCAATAAAAAAGGATTTAAAATCAATAAAGTTCTTGACAGTATTATAATAGTAATGGCATTTACATTCTATAAGCTAGCAAATATCATAATTGACGAAATTCCAAAATTGTTGGATAAGATAAATTATAAAATACAGATACTTGTTATAGATCTACTAGATACTTTATTTAAAACAAACAGGAAAATTAGTAAAATTGATTTAAAAAAAGATTTTGATGAAAATGCAAAAATATTGGATGATATAATAGACAACTTGAGCCATATTTCAGATAAGTATTTTGTGATTGTTTCTTATAATGATATTAAAAATATAGCATTTAGGTCAATACTCTAAATTTAAAAATGTAGTGCAGATAAGTGAAAATTATGGTATCTTCAAAGAAAAAGGGCAGATAAAGATAATACAAGTTTACAACTAGAAATAAAATCAGTATATAATATCGCTAAAGTCTTACCTGCCTCTAAGAAAGTTTAACATAAATTCTCTATTTCAAGTTCTATGAGAACATCACATATTATTTCATAGTTTCAATAAACTGTTTCTATCGGGATATCTTGAACAAAAAAATAGCGAGATCAAATCTATCTTTTTATATATTGGGATTTAAAAAACTATATTCAAACATTTATCCTTTTATTCTTAAAACAACTAACTTGTATATACCAGAAGCAACAGCAATTGGGTCAACTGGAAATAATGGCTAACAATGACAACAACCCATGGCATAGAAAGAAAAATCTCTTCATAAGTCAAATAAACCAATACTCGAAGGAAGGTAAGCGCAATTTACTCCTTTGAGTGACACGTTGGTTTATCAAATATATCCTCAATCAAGCTTTAATAATTGTAGTTCAACATTGCTATACATGTAAGATTTCTCTGAGACAAAAAGTATTGTTTTATTATTAGATTTATCTTGATTGGCCGAGTATGCAAAATCAGCCAGAGGTAGAATATTGTCAGATCTTTCCATTTACATGCATATTTTCATCAGTTACAACCAAGCAATGATTTGGCTTTCTAATATATGTATAGCAAAATAAATACTTATTTGAATTATAACAATAAGTTTATCTATTTCCCATATAATCTGCTATTGCTCTTTATATTATTGTCAATAAATCGTCAATTAATTAGTCATAATATAAAGTCATATAGCACATTACATTTTCTTTTATAATCTTTTTATAGAATCCTTAAATCTATAATATTTTACCTAGTATTTTGCAGTTAATCATTAACAGCAACAATTTCGGATACCTAATCACTCGAAGGATAGAATTTTCTATATGTTCTTTCCTTTGAGTATAACCATTAAAATGATATAATAACTACAATCAAAATTAATATCCTTTTTTTCTTTGAAATCTTCAAAAAATAAAGTAGAGTAATTTATTTATTGACGAGATTGAGAATATTATCATCAGGATCTTTAAACCATGCAACCTTCATTTGACCGTCAACATGGATATCTCCTTCTAGTGTTATGTTTGGCATGTTATAATGTTCAAATGTTATTCCCTTGGCTTTGAGTGCTTGCACAACTTCCTCTATATTATCGCCTACTGTCCATGTCATGGATGTAGCCTTGTTAGTTCCAGCATAGTCTGATTTATATACAATGATCATGGAATTGCCGCTTTTAAATACGACTACTTCTGGAGTATTAGAGTCAATTAGTTGCAAGCCAAGAACATCTTGATAGAATCTTTTGGCCTTTTCTAAATCCTTAACTGCAATATTTGCAACTGCATTCTTATCTCTTAACATATTAATCTACTTGTATAAAATTGATATATTAAAAGGATTTAGAAATAGTAATTTTTGAATGTTTTTTAAAATATGTGTTTATTAGATAGATTATAGTATTTTATGTTGGAATAAAATGCAATTATAAATTGCATGAGTGTATGATAGTTTCTTATTTTTAAAATATAAAGTATAAGAAAGCTAAATTATTGATAACATTTAGGAAATAGTGAATGCTATGATAGATGTGAATACCCAATTGTAAATGCCTTAGACAACAACAAAATGATTTATGACAATATTCATGACTTATGTATTAATATCGTTAATAATATAAGTAATCCTAACTGAAACTGTTTATAAAATAACGAAAATAATGAAGAAGAAAACAATACAAATAATAAAAGAAAAATTAATCTTAACATTAGCATACACAGCGCTCACAGCATTCACCTTTTTAGAGAATATTGAGAACATTATCTAAAAATTGAATTAAAATATGTTTTAGAGGAAGGATATCATTAAATAAAATTAAAAGAAAGTAAAAAGCTAAATCGTTGGTTTATAATAAAATAATATATTGGCTAGAAATAAGAGGGATAAAGATTACTCCAAATCAGAAAAATAGCTCTTGATATCCCTTATAAATGACTATTCTCTTTTTGGAGCACATGATGATGAAATCATTCAAATGCTTTCGATAAAGATAGACAAGAAAATATCAGAAACTCTTTTCTATGGGTTAAAGAAAGAAGATATAGCAAGAAGAGGAGAATCAGAACAATGGCTTGATTACTATGCCAAATATCAATTTATAGAATATTATAGAAAGAGGATGGAAGAGTTAGAATTTGTTCAAAAAAAGTTGTTAAAAGCGCTAATAGAAGAAACAGAGAAAAAAGAAAATCCAAATAAATTACTGATTAATCAGCTATCAAAAACTATAGCAGAAAATTCAAAGGTCCTAGCTGAATTCGGTTTTGCTCCACCTCTTTTATCTAGAATAGAGTTTGATATCAGAGAATTATGCTCAAAGGAACGAAGAGAATGAAGATCTTAGACGACTTAAAATTCTACACCAAAACACAAAAAGTGGAATTTATTTTCCAATGAATAAACAAGAAACTCCTAGAAAATACAATGAGTCTCAGAGAGTATTTTGATATATTCTCAAACAATAGGTTAGGCATTACTAAAATTTTAGTTAGAGAATGAAGGGCGTATTTAAAGAAAGCTATATTCTTAAGGATAATCAATAAGAAAATATTCTATAGATGAAATATTGTTGCAATAAACTTAGCATGGTATTTACTTCTGTTATGAAACCTTTGCATACCAAAAGAGGCGTATGTATTCTTGAAGCAAAAATTATTGATCCTGAATTTGGCGAGCGTTTTGCTTTCAAACAAACAGATGGAACTATTGTAAAAAGATCTAATAAGGAATTAAGACTAACGATAACCCACTGTCCCTATTGTGGAACTCCTTTGAAATTTCTTTTCCAAAATTTAGATAAGAGTGAAAAAGATTCTTGAGAATTAAGAATTTAATCAAATAGAATGTAGAGAGAAAATGTAACAAAGATTTTAGAGCATTAGCAATAGGATAGGTTGGTATTGTAGATACCAAGATAGGACAAGTAATGGAAGAGACTATGAATACGGTTGTTTGTATGCCATATAGATGATGAACGCAATGACGAGAACGGGTTAGAACTCAAGGAATTATTACGAATAATACGCAAAATGACACTTATACAGTGATTAATATCTCAAAGATAGAATTGTATTTCTTAATCATTTTTTAAATCTTTTAAAATCTAATTAAATTAAGACCATCTTATCATTAGATTGCATTAGAACCCTATTACAACAAGGAACTTAATCCCCACGGGCCCGCTCACTACTAGGGTTCTTATACCACCATTACATGACGAATACAGTCACAAGGGATGCCTGTTAAACTTTCTACCACTGTAAATAACATAAACACAATTCCAAATAAAGAAAACCAGGTGCTTGTTAAGGAATTCCATGAGTTTATGAAATCTTCTAGCACTTCAGATAAATATCAAAATAACAATCTTAAAACAATAATAGCCTTTGGAAAGTTTTTAGATCCTTCTACATCCTTTTATTCTATTACTAAAAGGGAGCAAATAATAAAATTTCTTGATACAAAAATAAAAGATACATCAAATGATCCAGATAAACGCTGGATTACAACATGGAATGATTATCTTTCTAGGATAAAATATTTCTTTAGATGGTTTTACAATACTAAAAATGTTAATGGATTTTTGTCAGATGGATATGATGAACAATTAGAATACATATCCATGAAGGAATAGAAAACACCTGCATTCTTAAACATAGACAAAAAGAAAACTAAGAGAATAAGCCCATACATAGAAACTGAGTTATGGGAAAAAGAAGTATATTATCCATTATTAAATATGATGTTTTCAAAAGAAATAAAGCTGCCTTAACCTTGCTATGGGATTTGAATGCACGACCCCATGAAGTTACACTTTTGAAAATAAAGCATATTCGTCTAAAAGAAAAATATGGAGAAGGAGAAATACCTCATGAAGCAAAGACAGGAACAGTTCCTATTCTATTAACTTGTTCATTCCCTTATGTCAGTGACTGGCTTAATGAACATCCTTTTAAAAATGAATCAAATGCAAGTCTTATCTGCAATATAAAAACAGGGTCTCCAATTACCGCAGAAGCATTATGGACTGTAATGAAGCAACTGAAGAATAGAATTATTCGATTATTAAACGAAGATGCGATTAAAGATATTAAAGAGCGGGAAAAACTTGAATTTTTGCTCAGAACAAAGAAATGGAATCCTTACTGTATAAGACATTCAGCCATTACATTTGATAGTGATTATCTTCCTGAGTATGCATTAAAAAAGAAAGTCAGGTGGTCTATGAATTCAAGACAAGGCACTCGCTATATTAAAAGAAGAATGGGCGATGAACTTAAAGATAGGATTTTGATTCATAACGGAATCATTAATCCCGAAATTGAAAAGAAAAAGCCATCCATATTGAATTGTCCTAGATGCGAGTTAGTTAATGCGTTTGAAAACCAATACTGCTCTAAATGCAGCTATCCATTAAAACCCTCGGCTTTTGAAGAAATAAAAGCTACTGAGGATCAAAAATCCAATCAACTTCAACAAATATTTTTTCATTTTTCTTGGCTGCGGCAATCCACTTCTTTAATTCCTTTTCCCAATCAATTTCAATTTCATCTTTGAATTTGTCGAATATATCAACAAACCTTGTATAATGTTCATTTTCTTTTGTCACTGCCCTAAACTTTTCATCCTCTTTTAACCCAATGGCAAATTCGTTTCTGTCACTATTTGTGTATACGCAAACTAGTAATTCTTTATGCTTTCTTATGGTATTAATAAATCAAAGTTGTTATTTATCATTATTTTTATCAACTCAACAACAATTATTCAAAACATAGAACATGATAGATTATTAAAAAGAATTCTGTTTGATTTTGCATTACTATAAAAATCTGAAACCATCCTATGTACTATTGACCCATAAAAAACAAATAAAAACACAAAAACAATCAATAAATCAATGCAATAACACAATAAAAAATAACATAAAATATCATAAATACTAATTTAAAATATTGACATTATATTTGCAGAATACATTCGTTTGTATATGAAAAATCCTATCTCTACTCATATCCTATTTTATTTGAACATGTGACAAAAGTTGTTGTCGTCACACGCTTTAACAAAATAAGAGATAGAGAGGCATTGCAAGCAAAAGATAATGTTTTAGATCAATTATGATAATATCAGATCAATTCAGAAATGCTTCTGATATAGTTGCGATTTTAGAATCATTCTGAGCCATTACCGCATGACCACCACCTTGTATTCTAATCAACCAAGAATCTGGAATCTTTTCTGTCATCATTAATGAATTAACTGGAGGAGTAAGGATATCTTTTGTTCCAACTATAATTAAAGTAGGAATGTCTATTTTTCCTAATTGATTGCAAACTCCTTTATAATACCATGAATAAACTGCACTGTATTGATTTCTAATTGTATCCATAGAAGTGTTCACTGGAAATTTTTCAGCAATATTATCTATAACACCTTGATTATTCCCTATTAGCTCTTTAGGAAATATAAGAGGTACCAAACCACGATAAAACTCTGTTGCATTTTTAGAATTTAGAGTAATCTTTGTTAAATTTTCATGAAGAGGAGTGCTTTCAGGTCCACCACAAACTGTTGCATATATTACAAGTTTGTTTATCTTTAATGGATTAGTTAGTGCAATATCCTGTGCTATGAAGCCACCCATAGAGAAACCAATTATATCGGCTTTACTAATATTAAGAGCATTCATTAATCCGAGAGTATCTTGAGTAAATTGGTCGTTAGTAAAGTTCTTGTATCCTAAAGTTGTATTTCCAATACCTCTATTATCAAAAATATAAACTGTGTGATGTTTGGATAAATTGCTAATTAAAGTCGGAGGCCAATTATTCATTGAAGCAGAAAAACCAGTAATTAATAAAATAGGTGGACCTACTCCAATTTTTTTATAACCTATATCAATGTCTCCAACCTTTGTTTTGTTAGCAGGAATACTGAAAAGATTAAGATTGTTTATTGTTGTTGTTTTTGTGCTTGTAGTATTTTGACTATAAGAAGATAAAAAAGATATGTTATTTGATAGTAAAATGGTAAAAGATATCGTTATTGCTATTAAAAGAAGATAAATCGAATTATTCTTCATTTTAGATATTAATCAACATATTATCTAATAAATGTATTGATAAACAATATCCAAAAATTAAGTGAGAATTCAAACAATAATTCGCTTTTAAGAAAAATACATGTTTGAGAATGACATGTATCATAATCTCTATTCAAACAACAGAGTGTTTGCCATTTTCTCCTATGACTTTTGAAGGGAAAAAAGTTCGGCTATAAACATATTCCCTTCTTTGGATATAGGCATTGAAAGAATTTCTTTATCTTTTGGTTATATGGTAATCTATCATAATCAATATATCAAAAGAACCATATTCAATTGGGTTTCATCTTGATGATAAATTCATCAAACTTTTTTATTTTTTTGTTTATTATATTTCAAACAATCTAATTTTTAATTAATATCATTTTATCTTCGCTCTATTTTTTGTTTTATCTGTGACAAATAATCTGTCATAGGCTCAAACGAAATAGGGAATAGAGGCACACGAATTTTTCTCTTATATTAGTTGAAATATTTAACATAATCAAAATTTTTTGTATCATATATTTTTATTACTTGTCTCTATAGTATTTTTTATTTGAACATGTGACAATTTCCTTATAGGTTTCTCTGTCACATTCTCTAACGAATTAGGGGGTAAGAGAAGAAAATTTTTTGATGCTTTGTCAATATATTTTTAATTTAGCAAAGTCATATTTTCAAAGGTCAATGTTTAATGAATGAAAAATATATTTTATTCTCGTATCCTTTTTTGTTCAAACATGTGGTGTAACTAGTGTTACATATCATTTATCATATTCAAACAATGTTTTCTATATTCCAAGAAATTCTAATCTTTTAATTGATTTTTTATAGTATTTACTTGACGGTAATTTTTTAAACTGTCAAAGTATTGTCAACAAATATTTTCTAAATATTTTCTAAATATTTTATCTTTTACATATATAGGACCCGAATGAATGATATTTTTGGCTGATACTTTTTTGGTTGATGAAATACCAGAGCTTGATAAGACAGAAGTATTGTATGATAATGATGCCATTGTTAAAAAGACGTTGGAGACTTTTTCATGGACGAAAAAAAGTATGGATGGTTCTCTAGATAAAGATGGTCTATCTACTCATGTTTTATATAAACCAATATGGGATGGCTTAGTTTCACTTAAAAAAAGAAGAATAAAAATAAGATGTATAACAGAAGTTACAGCAGATAACATACATTATTGTAAAAAGTTGATGGAAGTTAGTGAAATTCGTCATTTGGATGGAGTTAGAACTAATTTTGGAATAGCTGATAGAAAACAGGTATTACTACATGGTATCTCCTATAAAACAAACCCAATATCTCATGCTATTTTAACTAGCGTAAAAGGGTTTGTAGAGGCACAACAATACATGTTTGATAATTTGTGGAACAAAGCAATTCCAGCAATTCAAAAAATTAAAGAAATCGAAGAAGGAGCAGAACCAATACAAACCAAAATATTGGAAAATCAAGAGGAGATATACAAACGTTTTCTTGATACGATTAAAAAATCAAAAGAAAGATATGTATGTTCATCAATTGGTGGAATGAAGATAATTTATAATAATTTTTTTGAATTGTATAAAGATATTATTGAAAGACAAAAGAGAGGAGAAGGTAGCGGAATTAAGTGGCTTACTTATATAGATAATGATAAAAATAGTGTTGAATTAGTAAAAAAATTTTTAGATGCAGGTATACAAGTAAGACATATTAAAAATCTGCCATCAATGAATTTTTCTTTCAATAATAATAGTATTCAAACAACAATAGGTAGTATGGAAGAGGGCAAATTTATGGACAGATTATTAATCAGCAATGAACCAGCCTATGTAAAACATTTTATGTTATTTTTTAATGATTTATGGAATAAGAATGGAATTGATGCTAAAGAGAGGATTAAAGATATTGAAGAAGGAATGGATTACGATATAGAAATTATTAGAAATTCTGATAGAGCGCTAGATAAATATTTAGATGTTGTTAGATCAGCCCAAAGTGAAATATTTTGCATATTTCCAACATCCATGACTTTTATTAGACAAATAAAAGAATTAGAATCAGCTATTCAATCATCAGAAGAAAGAAAGATTAAAGTTAGAATACTAACACCTGCGAATGAATCTGTTGAAAAATACATTAAACTATTTTTAAAAAAAGATAAAAAAGAAAATAATGACAATCCAAATCCCTCCTCTTTTGTTTCTTTTTCTAATAGTGATATAGAAGTTAGATATATTGAACAAATGTCACATACCAAAGCTACTATCTTGATAGTGGATAGAACTGAGTCTTTGGTAATGGAGCTTAAGGATGATACAAAAGATAATTTTACAGAAGCTATAGGACTCAGCACTCACTCAACTAGCAAAGCAGGAGTATTATCTTATGTTGCAATATTTGAGAACTTGTGGAAACAATCTGAGTTATATCAGCAAATAAAAGAATCTATTGAAGAATTGAAAATTAATGACCGAATGCAAAAAGAATTTATAAATATAGCAGCTCACGAGCTTCGAACACCAATACAACCGATACTTGGATTATGCCATGTTATTAAAAGTAAAATAAAAGATCCAGAGCAAAAAGAGTTACTAGATATTGTAATTAAAAATGCAAAGAAATTAAAGAATCTTACAGAAGATATTTTAGATGTAACAAAAATTGAAGCAAATAAATTAACTTTAAATAAAAATGTCTTTGATATTGAAGGTCTATTACAATCCCTTATAAAAGAATTTGAATATAGAGCAACTAATGATAACAAAAAAATAGAATTTAAACTGCACTTTAATAATGTCGATTCAAACACAATTGTGTTTGCAGATAAAAACAGGATAACTCAAGTAATTTCAAATTTAATAGATAACTCTATAAAGTTTATAGCAATAGAAAATCGAAAGGAAGATCAGAATGGTTTAATATCTATTAATATAGAAAAAACAAAAATAAACAACAAAGAAAATGAAAGTTCATATAATATTATAGACGCAATAATTATTAGTATCAAAGATAATGGAATAGGAATCGATTTAGAGATTTTTCCAAAGTTATTTACAAAGTTTACTTCCAAATCATTTCAAGGAACCGGATTGGGACTTTATATAGCAAAAAACATTGTAAAAGCTCATGGTGGAAAAATATGGGCTAAAAATAATGAAGAGGGAAAAGGTGCGACATTTTCTTTTAGTCTTCCACTATACAAAGAACAATAATAATAATAATTTAAAATATTGGATATTTCTTTTATATTTAATGAGAGAACAGCTGATATTTTTTATATCCGTCTTTATTATTTTAATATTGTCCTTAACTCTGATAATCCAGGCGGCATATTATTATCGTAAAATTATAAAAGATGCAGGAAGCTTTCTAAAAATTTCAAAAAGATTCAATAAATTAAAGCTATGAATACTTATAGATTATTTTTTCTGTGGATAAAGAAACTGCTCAAATAGATTCCAGTCATTTTTCTTATTTTTGTTAAATTAATAATCATCAATTCATTTTCTCAGCATTTTTGTGATTTTATTGTTAAAGTTTTAACAAATATTAAATCTAATTTATTTATTAATTCTATTGTTGATTATATAGGACTACCAGTATTATTGGTTTTATCGTTACAATATTTTTGGATAATAGATCTCTTGCATAATTAGAATTGGTCAATATCTGCTATATCTCACAGGATTCATCTTTGAATCTACGAAGGATTCATTATCCTATAGTTTACCATACCTGATACTATGTCTGATATTCTATCATACTTTCTTAATTTGTTTCTAAATACATCTGCAAGTATCTTATATTTTTTCAATTTGCAGATAGTATGCTCAATCACAATTCTCTTTTTAGAATGGCTTTTGTTGTATTTTTTTTTGCTCTTGGGATAACTGTAGCAAGTTAGTCTTCTTTCTATTTGGTAATGAGGATAGTTGTCCTTGATAGTCATTCTCTAATCCTAAATATCCAAGATCAAACACATTAACAATCCGTTTATCTTTTGTTGAGCCTTCCAACCTTTACCTGTACTGATGACCATAATATACCACAATGAGTCTTTGCTGTTATTGGCCCTTTTTCATCTACATATAATAACACGGAATCTGATGTAGGTGTGTTGTACCTAGTATTCAAGGTACTTATTTTCAAAGCGTATTATGTTGGATCATTGCTTTTATTTGATAAAACGGTTTTAGATTTTCTCCATTTTATATCATATTTGAGAAGAATATTCCTTATTTCTGCAGATTGGCTTATTTTATCCACCAGCTTTAAGTCATACATAAGAAAGCCTGCCAGTACACGTAATGACCAATTAGAAAACCCCAAATCAAAAGATCTTGGAAGAAGATAACATTTGATGAAGTATATGTTACATTTCTATACTCATTAGAATAACTACTACTGCTGCCCGAATAAGATTCTCTAACAGTTATTTTTGTTTCTTCCTTTCCTTCTGCAATAAACTTTAATGCTCGTGAAACTGTATCCTTATTTGAAGTGATTGTTAAATATCCTTTAACTTTCTCTCCATTATGGTATTGTGATTTTTCCAAATTCAAAGACATAGTTTCAGAAGAGCTACCACCAAAACCAGGAAAATTAATCATTATCTGTAAGACCAATTAAAAATGACAAAAGAAATTATTATCTATTTCTCTATAAGGTTTGTAAAGGATAAGATATGAAAGACGGTCAGGATGTAAATTTTTATCTGATAAAAATGATTATTTTGATTATTAGTTCATTACCTTTTTTTTACTTATTAATTATTGATTTCTTTATAATCAATTTTTTATAATGTTACTACAATATTTTTTGTTTTATCGTGTGACAAAATTGGTGTCACATGTCCATATGATCCAGGCAATAAAGAGATAATATTTTAATTTGATATATTTTCTTAACATTAAATTAAGAAAATTATAATTTATAATAAAGAATAAAAATTACAAGTTTTTCACCTTTAAAAAACAAAAGAAATCCTATAAAATTGAGGTATGCCTGTTAGATCTGTTGGCTTTAGCTGTAAATTAAATATGGTTGTCTGTCCAGTTCCCAAAATAGAAGGTATAGGGGATCCTTGTGTTAATCCGAAGATGCTCCCAAGAGCATCATACAAATGCCATACTACTAGGACATTGTTAATTGAATTTGCTCCCTATTCTGAGATTATCCTTTTAAGACCCAGTTACCAAAATTATCTTTTGTAGTTTGATTGAATAATATTTTGAAGTTACTGCTCATAAATACACAGGCTTGGTCTCCGATTAAATTGCAAATTTGTGATGTATTAAGAGCAAAAGTTTTTGATAAATTATGAGCAACTTGTTGCTGGATTATTGGATCTGTAATATCGTATCATAAATATCATATAATAAAATGAATAATTTTTTGACAACAGTATTTTTAAAAAATATGTTTTTAATAAATAACTATATGGCCTTTATAAATATTAATCACTATAAAGTATTAATGTATAAAAACTCAACAATAATTGCATCTATAGCATTATCTTTTGCTCTTTTTTTTACGTTTGCAAATTTGAATTTAGTGTTGGGACAAAATGTATCTTCTTCAGGAGCAACAGGAGGCAATTCAACATCTGCCCAAAATCAAACTGGTTCTTCCCTAAATCAAACACAATCGGGAACCTCCGGCCAAGCAGGACAAAGCCAAAGCCACTCAGCGCAAAGCCAAAGCCAATCAGGTCCAGTTGGACAAACAGGATCTGTTCAATCAGGCCCCGTTCAATCTGGAATAGGTGCATCAAATCAAGGTCCGCTAACAAGTCAAATAGAAAAACAAATTCAAACAAATCAAGCAAATCAGACAGGTAGATCAGAGCATTATTAAATACTGGTTCAATTTTATTTTAATTTTTTTAAAATAATTGAAAAATCTTGTATAGTAATATCTATCAAATCTTTATACGATCTATCAGCGATAGAATTACAGATAATAAAAATTTTGAAGATTGTAAAAGGATAGAAAAAAGGAGATGGTCGAATATTTTGATGTCCTAAAAAAAACAGATTTGGAAGATTATCAAAAAATGGTCATTGCTTTTAATAATCCTTTTGCTGGTTTTGGTCCTCAGTCTGCTAATCCTTTCCTCAAGTTAATGGATAAACCTGAGATAGATGGCTTGACAAAAGAGGTAGAACAGAATGAGAAAAATCAAGGCTTTTTTATAGGTAACAAGCATCAAACAAGTATTTCTGATTTTACCTCTTTTAAAACATAATAAAATAAATCATGAGTTGTATTTCCTCCACCCATATCTGCTTGTATAATAGGATATTTGATACCAAGTAACTTGCAAAGAGAATTATCTTATATCATGTCCTATAAAACTCGTTTAAACATAAATCTTTTTTAATAATTATTTTGTTTTATCATGTGACAACAAATTTGTCACACGTTCTAACGAAATCGGGGATGAAGAAGAGAAATTGTTTTAATCCTTTAATATAATATATCATATACCTTTAAAAACAATGTTCTATTTACGGAGTAACCTCTTTGTATATTCTAATCTCCAAAGGTTTGGCCAATATAGGTTCTATCTTTGGTACAACTTCCTTCATGTGAATGGTGTTAAAGTGGTTGTCCAGTGCCCCTTTGCTTGTCCAAATCTCGTCAACCAATATTTGGTTAGAGTTATTCAAACAAATACAAGGAACATATGCTATATTTCCTTCTTCTTTTCTTGTTGGATCAACAATAGAAAGAACATGGTTAACCAATTCCTGCTCTTTGCCCTCTTTTGCTTCCATAAAGGCCAACACTCTTATTGATTTTCTTTTTTCAATTAGTGGTTTTGTAGTTTCAGAAGGTTTTGCATCCATCTTTAACTGAAAATTCAATTTTGTATAATAAATATTGTGATAATTTTTATTCTGTTTGTGTTTGTAAGATCCACACAATACTACAGTTATAGTAAGTTTAAAAAATTAAATATTTCAAGGTTTGAAATATTTAATACAAAAATCCTGTTAATGACTCTAGTAGATAAAAAATAATTCTTTTGCAGTCTTTTAATTAAATTTGTTTATGTTATTTAACGATCTGTTTCTGTCACACGAACTAACGATTCCGGATATGAAGATGGATACTTGTTTAGATTATTGATATATGTCTATGTCTTAATTAAGTGTCATAATTACGATATATCTTGGTTTTTTTGATGAATCTACTTTCAGTTTAATGATTTATTTTATCTTGCTTCATGGTATATTTTGTTTTATCACGTGACAACAATATATTTTACAAAACATTCTTTATTTTAGATTTTGATATTGCATTTTCTTATTAGTTTTCTAATTAAATTATTTTTAATTTCATAATCTTTCTATTTATATAAGATTCCAATATAGATATATTTAGGGTAATTATTTGAGGTTTTGTGTCTCAAGTGACATTTTAGCAACAAAAGATACTCTAAAACCTTTGATTCATATAGTGCCGAAACTGCAATCATCTTAACAAATACATTTAACACATAGAGAACTACGTTGCCAAACATTATAGCAATAGATTACAGGTCTGAATACTCAAATCAAATCATGACAGATAAAAATAGATTTGGTTGCTAGATACTATTACTTAAATGCTTACTTCATTAATCTTCAATTATATGCAATACTTCACACTATTGAATAACTATTTTATTTATGGTATGTTAAAATAAATTTGTGGGGGCATTCTTCAGAAACAGAAAGAGTTTGATTAGAAAAAACTTTGGCTTTATTTCTCAATCAGTAAAAAAAACCGTTCTAATTTTTACCATCATTATAATTTCTATTTCATTTCTTTTGTTTTTTTATTTTCAACAAAAAACCGAACAAAGTATTAAAGATAATATACTTGCACAGCAAATACAAAACCAAAAAGATCTTGGTATATCACTTGCTCAACACATACAGTCTGATTTTAACTTGATAATGGCAAAGTTAGAAGGTTTATCTCATTCTACATATATTCAAAGTGGAGATTTTCAATCAATTGATACTAGAAATTTTTTACAAAATTATTATCGAGAAATAATCTCAACTTCACCTGTAGACAGATTATTTATACTTGATGCAAAAGGAGTAAACAAGGTTGATATGATTCCAAAAGGACAGCGCTCTTTTGTTGGAATGAATTTTTCTTATAGAGATTGGGTAAAAGAAACAAAAAATACATTGTTACCTCAATTCTCAAATAGTTTTATTGGTAGAGATGGCAAATATAGAATAGCAATAACCTATCCTATAATTATAAAAAATAGTTTTGGATCAATAAATTATGCAGGGTTAGTTGGAGCAGTAATACCGACTATCGAGTTATTTGGATATTATGGAAACATATACAATACACAGTTAAAATATCTTTCAGTAATAGATAGCAAAGGATTACTTCTTACACATCCAGTAGCATCTTTAATAGGAAAACCATTTTATGGAGATTATTTTCAAAACATCTCTAAACATAATCCAGTATTAAACAATCTTATTGATACAACAGTATATTCAGGAAAACCATCTTCAGCAATATATGATTTTGTTAATGGTGAAAGATTTACTACAGGTTATCCCATATTACTAAATGGAAAACCACAGTATTCAGTATTTATAATAACACCTACCACTACCATATATTCAAAAATTGACCACATAATAAGCAATGAAAGATTGGAGATGCTCTCTCTTATAGCAGGTATAATTGGAGCTATTATGATTCTTATTTTATTTCTAATGAGAATGAATAGTATTTTAGATAGAACTATAAAAGAGAGAACAAAAGAATTGGAAGAAACAAATAACAATCTTTTGGTTTTAAATGAAAAACTTGAATACTCAAATGAGCAGCTTCAAATACGTGACAAATGGCAAAAAGATTTTATAAACACAGCAGCTCACGAGCTTCGAACACCACTACAACCAATCCTTGGTTTATCAAAAATTGTTAAAGATAATATCAATGATAAAGATCAAAGAGATTTACTTAATATTATAATTAAAAATACTAATAGATTAAAGAGCTTAACTGAAGACATTTTAGATGTAACAAGAATAGAAAGTCACAAATTACATTTAAATAAAGAATCATTCTGTATTTCGGACTTACTATATTCTATAATAAAAGAATTTAGACATACTTTAGAAATCAACAACAACAAAAATATTAAATTCAAACTACATTTTAACAGTATTGATTTAAATAAAATTATTGTTGTTGCTGATAAAAACAGGTTAACTCAAGTAATTTCAAATTTGATAAACAATTCTATAAAGTTTATATCCACAGAAACTGGAAAGGAAGATACAAAGGGCTTAATATCTATTAATATTGAAAAAACAATAATAAACAGTAACGAAAGTAACAACAGCTCTAACAGCGTTATTGACGGAGTAATTATTAGCATCAAAGATAACGGCCAAGGAATAGATTCAGAGATTTTTCCAAGATTATTTACAAAGTTTGCTTCAAAATCCTATCAAGGGACCGGTTTAGGACTTTATATTTGCAAAAACATTGTTGAAGCTCATGGAGGCAAGATATGGGCTAAAAACAATGAGGATGGAAAAGGTGCAACATTTTCATTTAGTATTCTACTTGATAACAAGTGAAAACATAGAAATGTATTTTAAGGATAAAACAAATATTCAAAATCTTTAAATGAATCATTGTTTTATTTAATTATGGAATCCGTTTCATAGAACCGATATCAGCACCAAGTCCCACGAGCCCGCTTCATAACTGAATCCTTTTTTTAGGCCCAAAACGAAAGACACAATACAGAAAGATGAAACTATTTACCATACTGAAATGATATTACAATATTTCTATTTTCATTTATTTTTATGATTAAAACTAATAATTTTGTGATGCAATCTTGTTACAAATATAATAAAAATAAAGTATATTCTTTCAATTAGATTTTATTATATAAAAAATATAATTTAATACATCTTAAAAATATGACATTGAGATTTATTTTAAATTTAAAATCAAATAGGTTTTTTACCAACGCTTGTTTTACTTTTTTCTCTTTAATTTTGTTATTATCTGCATCACTAACAATGACGCATTTTAATAGTTTCAACAAATCTTTTTTTGCCATTCTCAATTTCCAATTTTAAAGCTTTTGCACAATATTCTATCGCACCGATTTCACCTTCTGGTCCAACAGTTAATGATCCTGCTTTAAAAGTG
>Ga0134125_10003488_pt1 | contig 18147 bp, 15 predicted proteins | sample KB31751_FD_96464 | JGI IMG/M metagenome (GOLD analysis project Ga0134125, IMG submission 96464) | Terrestrial soil microbial communities with excess Nitrogen fertilizer from Kellogg Biological Station, Michigan, USA - KB3-175-1 | ecosystem: Environmental > Terrestrial > Soil > Unclassified ... | reverse complement strand
GATTCTGCGGGAAACCCTGGTGCTTGCCCTGGCGGGTATTGTTGTTGGCGTGGTCCTGAGCTTTGTGGCTTCGGGCAGCATCCGTCACGCGATTCCCACCATGCCGGTGCACTTCAGCTGGGGTTGGATTCTGAGAGCCGCCATCATTGCCGTCTGCGGCGCCATGATCGGCGCAATTTATCCTGCGGTGAAGGCCGCCCAGAAAGATCCTATTGACGCCCTCGCATACGAATAGCGAAGAAGATCAAAATCCTTCTGCGCTTGCCGCGGTCTACTTCTATTCGTGCCTGAGCGCCTTTACCGGATTCACCCTTGACGCTCTCGCAGCGGGGATGTACCCGGCGGCCAGGGCCACCACTCCTAAAATGATTACGCCTTCGGCCACCGTAATCGGATCGAGCGCGCTCAATCCGTAGAGCTTGCTGGCCACCAGTCGTGATCCCGCAGCAGTGAGTCCGATCCCGATAGCCACCCCGATCGCTACCACCAGGCCTGTTTCGCGCAGGATCATCGTAACCACTTGTCCGCGCCCCGCCCCCAATGCCATACGGATGCCGATCTCATTGGTTCGGCATGCGACGCCGTACGACAGCACACCGTAAAGGCCAGTAGCAGCCAGCAGCAGTGCGATGAGGCCAAATGCAGTGCAGAGATGGGCAATCATGCGCGGCTGGGCTGTGGTGCGTTCGAGTGAGACCACCAGGGGGTGGGCCTCATCGAGCGGAATGTTCTCATTCAGGCTGAGAATTGCCTTTCGCACTGACGCCAAAACCTGCTCTGGATCACCCACGGCGCGCACAATCATTGCGCCAGAATCCGGAGTCCCGTCCATAAACTGCTCATAAGGAGCATAGAAACGTGGAGGAATATCGCCACGCAGGGAATGATCGCGCGCATTCTTCGCGATGCCGACGACTTCCATCACATTTTTGTGATCGCCGAACTTCTCGGTGACATGCAATCCGATTGGATCTCTACCGGAGAAAAACCGCTTCACGAAGGCTTCATTCACCACGCAGACATGGGTGCTGGTGGCGGTGTCATGGGAACCAAATTCTCTTCCACGCAGCAGTGGTATGCCGACCGTTGCAAAGTAAGAGGGCCCGATTAAGTCAAATCGCGAGCCCCTCTCGTTATCTTTTGTTGGGGTAAATCCTTCCACCTCAATCCGGTCTCCGGATTCTCCGCCACTGAAGATGCCATTGATGGAATAGGTCACGCCGCGGACACCTGGCACAGCTTGAACACGGTCAGAAACATCGTGCCAGAAGCCCGGGAGTTGCGGCTGTTTATAGCCGGCCGAACCGGCATCCACACTCAGCAAGACTAGATTCTCCTTAGGATATCCGAGATCAACCGACTGCAGGTTCCACAATGTGCGCAGAAACAGCCCTGCTCCAACCACCACCAGCAATGACAGCCCAACCTGCACAATCACGAGTCCTTTAGCCAGGTTCAGCTTTGCGCCAGAACCGGTGTAACCTCGCCCGCTCTCGCGCAAGCTCTCATTGATGTTGACGCGCGTACCGCGAATAGCAGGCGCCAGGCCAAAGATGAGTCCCGTCAGGAGCGTCATACCGAGAGTAAAACCAAGAACGCGCCAATCGAGATCAGTACTCAGGGAAAAGTTCTGGCTCGTCTGCGTGAGCTGGATGATAAGTAACCGTGCAGCCCCCATGGCGACGAATAGACCGGCGATTCCGCCGAGCAGGGAAAGCAACAGGCTCTCCGTAAGGAATTGCCTTATTACGCGCACGCGCGAGGCGCCAATGGAAAGCCGTACGCCGACTTCTTTATAACGCGCGGTAGCCCGCGCCAGCAGCAGATTGGCGATGTTCGCACAGGCTATCAATAAAACCACCGCTGACATACTCAGCAGAATGAATAGCTGCTGCGCGAAATCCTCCCTGCTTTGAAATGCTCCTGTGCTCGCCTCGTGCAGTTTGAGTCTCTGGTTGAGGACGGCTTTCCTGGTTTCCGGCGAGAGCGTGCTGGGATAGCCGGTCTCGATGATGTTGCGGAACAGGACATCCGCTTCGGTTTGAGCATTCGCCAGGGTGACTCCGGGTTTGAGCCTGCCGACAGCATGCAACCACATCACTTTTTCCATCTGCTTGCTCAGATCTTCGTGAAGCCAGTCACGTCCGGGCAAGACCATGGGCTGCATCATCATGGGGATCCAGACATTCGGGCTCTGACCTACGGTTTCACCCCGAAATCCCGGTGGCGTTACGCCGACGATGGTCAGGGTCGTCGAAAACACCCGGAGCGGAGTTCCAATGACGCTGGTATTTCCTCCAAAGCGCTTCTGCCAGTACTCATAGCTGATCACAGCCTGGGGATCTTGCCCTGGCGCTTTCCTGTCCTCGGCAGAAAAGAGCCGGCCCATCACGGGCTCTACGCCGAGCACGGAAAAGTAATTTTCACTTACGAGGTGTCCGCGAATGTCTTCCTGTGCGCCGCCATTGATGCGAACTTGCCAGCGGTCCAGCTGAGATTCAACAGCGCACAGGCCGGACAAGGTGGTCATATGCTCGCGGAGTTGTTCATATTCTGCGTAGCTCAGGAGCGGACGTTCATCGCCCGACATCCCAATGGAAACGCCGGAAGCGCTGGGATTTGTCAACATGACCAGTCGCTGTGGATCTGTGACCGGGAGAGACTTCAGCAAAGCAGCGTTCATCACGCTGAAAATGGCGGTGTTCGCGCCGATCCCAATGGCCAGTGACAGCACCGCTACTCCCGTGAACACTGGATTGCGGGCGAATTGCCGCAGCGCGTAGCGCATATCTTTGAGAATTGTTTCCATCCAGGCACTCATGTCCATGATTCGAGTCCTCTCTGCTTCAAGGGTTGGATTGCCGAACTGTCTGGTTGCGGAGAATTGCGCGTCTGTAGGGTTCATGCCGTTGCGTTGCAGATCCTGTGCGCGAAGCTCAAGGTGCAACCGCAGTTCTTCATCCACTTCGCGCTGGAGAGCGCCGGAACGAAGCGTATTTCTTAAGCGGCTGAACCAACCCATGTTTCACGCCATCTGCAAAACGCGCGCCACGGCCTGCGTAAGGTCGCTCCAGCGCTTCTCTTCCGCCGCCAGTTGTTTCTGCCCAGAGGCGGTTATTGAGTAAAAACGGGCACGGCGATTATTTTCTGTGGAGCCCCATTGCGCCTTGATCCAGCCTTCCTGCGCCATGCGATGCAGTGCCGGATAAAGTGAACCCTCCTCCACCCTGAGCGCGTCGCCGGCAATGGACTGTATGTGTACCGTGATTCCATACCCGTGCATGGGGCCATGGCCCGCCAGCGATTTCAAAACCAGCAAATCCAGCGTTCCCTGCAATCGATCATTGGGGTGCTTGCCCATTCTCTCACCTAGCTAGCTATAGGACGAGCGGGACGACCAGGCGTTAGCCCGAATTAACACTTTTAGAAAGGGAGATTTCCCGCCGGGCCTCGCGGCTAAACATGCGCTAAACTAGGCCGAAATGGTCTTTGTTCTCGACAATTACGACTCTTTCACTTACAACCTGGTCCAATATCTTGGCGAAATGGGACAAAAAGTGGAAGTGCGCAGAAACGATCAAGTTTCGCTTCAAGATGTTGAGGAGCTCAATCCCAGCCACATCCTTGTCTCTCCCGGCCCCTGCACACCCAATGAAGCCGGCATCAGCATTGACCTGATCCGTTACTTTGCCGGCAAGAAGCCCATTTTAGGTGTGTGTCTCGGACATCAGGCTATTGGCGCAGCGTTCGGGGGAAAAGTGGTTCGCGCTCCTCAGGTAATGCATGGGAAGATCAGCAAGATTCAACACGATGGACGAACCGTTTTTCGTGATGCGCCGCAGCCGTTGACAGCCACTCGCTATCATTCGCTGATCGTTGCGGAGAAGGGCCTGCCTGGCGAACTCGAAATCAGCGCTGAAACTCGCGAAAAGGACGGCACTCGGGTCATCATGGGGCTGAGACACCGGCGCCATCCGATTGAAGGGGTGCAATTTCACCCCGAAAGCGTGCTCACTGATTCGGGCCGGCTGCTGCTCAGGAATTTTCTCGCACTCTGAACTCGCTGGCACGCTCGAATCTCGCCCAGTTGAGCTACAATCTTTTTTACAGCCGCAATTACAAGTTGTCCCTGGAGGCCCCAGTCATGGCGCAGCCGCAACCGGAGAAGCGGTCCACAAGGCGCTTTTCACTTGAGCTGCCCATCACTGTCGTTTACACGAACAACGGCAGAACCGAACTCGAAGGACAGACTCGCGACGTAAGCTCGCGCGGTGTTTTCATCTATGCCAACACCAATTTCGTGGAAGGCGCCGTGATCGAATTTGTAATGACCTTGCCTCGCGAAATTACGCTGGCAGAGCCTATTCGCGTTCGCTGCGCGGGCCGTGTTTTGCGGATTGAGAACAAGGATCAACGGCAAGGGATTGCCGCCACGATTGATCAATATGATTTCATCGACTGAGGAGTAACTGGTCTGCATTTTTCATTCGAAAAGCCCTGCAGCAAGCCTCGATTAGGCGCGCTTCTGGCTGTAGCGTTTTGTTTACCCGCCGGCGCGCAGCAGCAGTCGGCTCAAGCCATCGGTGAATTGTTCGCGAGTGATGGTAATGCGAGGCTCGTCCAGCCCGCGGGAGCGGGCATGGCCGTGGTTGCCGGCTCGGAATTGTCCGCAGGCGTTGCTCCTGCCCGGCTCAAGCTCGCGCGTGGAGGACAAGTCCGGCTCTGCCCGCGCAGTGGGCTCAGCGTCAATTCAGGGCGCTTTGGCCTGATGTTCGCAATGAACGCTGGCACAATCGAAATTGATTACACGCTCGTCCAGCGCGGCTCAGATTTCGTAATCACACCCGATTTCAGCATCCAGTTGCCTGGTCCGGCACGCTACCACTTTGCCCTGGGAACCAATCAGCAGGGCGACACCTGCGTAAGAACTCTTCCCGGCAACTCCGCCCCTCTCCAGTTTTCTGAGCTTTTGACTGCGGCCAACTACCACCTTGGTGTTCAGGACTCAGTTGTGTTCCATGGCGGAAAGTTGAGCGGCAAAACCGCACTTGCCGCAACTGATGCCTGCGGATGCCCGGAAGAGACAGCGCCCCCCATACAAACCGCCGCTGCGCCTGCAGCAGAGCAGCCGCCAACTCAGCCATCGTCACCGGCTCCGCTGCCTGTCGCAGTGAACCCCAACCAGAGTAGTCCACCCTTACCTGCAGATCGCCGTGGCCAGGTGCACGTAGAAGTGGATACCCCGTTCGTCTTCAGCGCCAGGGATGCAGGTGTAAAACCTTACTCCGTGGCTAAGCTCAATTTGCCTACTCTGCCCAACGTATTTTTCGTGCAAGAAACGGTCGACCCAGTCGTTCTGGAGGAAAAGCCGGCAGTAGTGTCTGTACGTGAGGAACCTCCGGCTCCAATGCCGTCTCCCAAAGCTCCGGAAAAGAAAGAGAAGAAGGGCTTTTTCGGCAAGCTGAAAGGATTTTTTGGCGGTATGTTTCATCACTAGGTATGGGTCGGAAGGACATTGTCTGGAGTACCCTTCCCGCCAAGAGTTTTTGAAAACGATTCGGCAGCAAAGCCGTTTATACTGTTTGCAACGGTAAAAATACATGTCTCCGCTCGATAATAAGCAACCAGTTCCTCCGGGTACGCCAGCTCCGCCGGCTGTCCCCCCATCGCAGCAGGAAGTGGTCAAGTTCAGGAAAGAGAAGGCTGCGGAGCCTGCGATGACAACTTTGTTCGGTGGCGGCTATTCGCAGTATCAGGTTCGTCCCGAAAACTTTCTCCTGTCGGTGGTAACCCACACGGTCGTGGTGCTCGCAATCCTGTGGATCTTCCACATAACGATTCAACCCAAGATTTTGCCGGCAACGAACAGGAATGCTGTTGAACTGACGGAATACATACCTATGAAGGTGGGTAAAGGCGGCCCCAGTGGCGGCGGTGGCGGTGATGCCAGCAAACTGAAGGCCTCCACCGGCAATCCTCCTCGCGCAGCTAAACAACAGTTCACGCCGCCTGTGGTTGTCCAAACGCAGAAAAGCAAACTGATGATGGAACCCACGGTGGTTGCCGACCTCAAAATTCCCCAGACTGCCCAGATTGGCGATCCGCTCTCCAAACTGATGACGGCGTCCAACGGTACTGGAGTTGGGGGTGGCATTGGCAGTGGCGATGGTGGTGGCGTTGGATCAGGTCATGGCGGCCCGGGAGTGGGGCCTGGATTGTTTCACGTTGGCAACGGCGTCAGTGCTCCCAAAGCCATCTTTACGCCTGAGCCCGAATTCTCAGAAGAAGCCAGAAAAGCCAAATATCAGGGCGTGGTTGTCTTGAGTGGTATTGTTGGCGTGGATGGCCGCGTCCACAATGCCCATGTAGTCCGGTCGCTTGGGATGGGACTCGACGAAAAGGCGCTGGAAGTTGTGAAACTCTGGAAATTTGATCCTGGCAAGAAAGATGGCCGGCCAGTACCCGTGGAAATGGGTCTGGAAATCAGCTTTAATCTGTACTGACGGAACGTGTTCCACAAAAAAGGGAGAGGCCATGCGCCTTCTCCCTTTTTTAATTCCCTGTTGTCTTCTTAATCTACTCGACCGCTTCTTCCAGCAGTCCCTTTTCTTTCTTTTCCTGGCACTCAATACAGTAGCGAGTCCAGGGGACAGCCTCCAGGCGCTTGGGGTTGATCTCATTGCCGCAACTAACGCACTCACCAAATGTACCTTCACGGATCCGCTGCAATGCGGTCTCCACCATGTTCAGCAGTTGCCGGTCATTGTTGCTTTGCGAGAAAAGAAACTCTTTGGTGTAAGAGTTGGCTGCGCGATCAGCAATGTCCTGCGCCGCGTCCTGATCGGCGATTCTTCCGTCTTCTTCGGTCCGGCTTACGGCTTTTCGCAATAGTTGCTGGCGCTCTTCCAATTTCTTCCTGAAAACGTCCAGCTTCTTCTTTTCCATGTCTCTCGATAAACCACTAATCTTATTCGTCATAATAAATAACCGTCAAATAATGCGAAGAAGATTAGATGCGGTCCCTTTGCATTTTGTCACTGTTTCAATACCTTGGCCGGTTCGGCTCAGCCTCTTAAAGAGCAAAGAAAAAAGCGGCTCTTCAGAGCCGCTCACAAAGAGGCAAGGGAGGGAAGGAAATTCTCAGGGAAGGCGATGCAAGATGAGTTCGAGGCTTGCGCCAGGACGCTCGTAATGGAGAAGTCGAAAAGCTAGGAAAAGGGTTGAAGTCATATCTTGTTTTGCGGCCTCTTTTGTTTGTTCTTACTTAAAGCAACTCACAAACCAAAGGTTGCCCAGACACTGTGGAAAGCTGAGCCGTAGCTGTAAGCTGCTGCAAAACTTAGACTTAATGTAGATTGAAAGCTGAGTTCCGGAAAAATCCAGCTCAGGTTGGTTAAGCAGAACGGATTAAATTCGTGGTATTACGATTCCACTATTTGGCTTCAGCATGCTTAGGCTGTCCTTTGTTCTGCTCCTCAATTGCCTTGAGCTTATTCAAGAGCGCCTTGTAGCTGATCTTCAGGATCTTCGCCGCTTGACGGCGGTTCCAGCGCGTCTGGGCCAGCACCCGTTCAATTGCCTCGCGTTCCGCTTGCATTGCTGCCCTCTTGCCGATCTCCAGGAGGGACGGCATCTCCAGATCTCCGCTTTGGATGACCGCTGGGACAACAGGAGCGGGTGTTGCGATCGCGGACGGCGTAGTCGGCGCTTGCGGGGTGGCGAGCGATGAAACAATCGGTTTGTGAGTCGATAGCTCGCGGATAATTTGGGCTTCGTTGCCCACGATCACGTAACGTTTTACCAGGTTTTCGAGCTCGCGTATATTACCGGGCCAGGCATATTCCATCATGCGCGCTACAGCGTATTCGCTGAACATGGAGGGCTGCTTGCCGTAATGCGCGCTGTATTTTTCCAGGAAGTACTCAAGAAATACCGGCACTTCTTCGCGCCTTTCGCGCAACGGGGGGATGTGAATGCTAACGACATTCAGGCGGTAAAAAAGATCCTCGCGGAAGACGCCCTCTTCCACCGCGCGTTCCAGTGGTTTGTTGGTTGCAGACAAAACGCGCACGTCTACCTGAATGTCGCGCTTCCCTCCCAGGCGTGAAAACTCGTGGTCCTGCAGCACGTGCAGCAATTTCGCCTGCAAGGCGGGATGCATCTCGCTGATTTCATCCAGGAAAATTGTGCCGCCGTTCGCCTGCTCGAACTTTCCCAGCTTCTGCCGCGTCGCTCCCGTAAACGCTCCCGGTTCGTAGCCGAACAACTCACTTTCCAGTAACTCATGCGGGATAGCCGCGCAGTTCACCTTGACAAAAGGCTTTTCCGATCGCGAACCCGACTCTGCATAAATCATGCGTGCTACCACTTCCTTACCGGTGCCACTTTCGCCGCGGATCAGCACGGTGGCCGTTGTATCCGCCACCTGCTCGATGGTCATTTTCACTTCCATCATTTTGGGGCTGGTGCCGAACAGCATCGTGAAATCACTTTGCCGCCGGACCTGTTCACGCAGTTGCGTCACTTCCCGGAAAAGGCGCTGGTTGTCGAGCACTCGCGAGATTCGAACGTCTAGTTCCTTGGGATCGACCGGCTTGCTGATATAGTCGTCGGCGCCGAGTTTCGAGGCTTTGAAGATCATCTCCGGATCTTTGTTCGCGGAGAGCACCATCACTGAAATGCTGGGCTTGATGTGCTTGAGTCGCTCGAGAATTTCCGCCCCATTAGCTCCGTTCATCGATGTATCCACAAGCACCAGTACAGGATCGAAGCTCCTGAAAACCCTCAGGGCCTCCTGATCACTTGCGGCAACCGTGACCTCAAAATTGCGCCTGGCCAGATGGGAGGAAAGGTACTTGGCCATTACAAGATCGTCGTCAACAATCAATACACGGGTTTTCTGGTTCATTCCATCTCCCGAGGCGGCAGGTGGGAGGTGTCAGCGGTCCCTTAGAGCCCGCTGGAAGCTCTCACGGTTGTACTTCGATTCCATTTTCGGGTATTTGGATGCCCAAAGCAAGCAGAAGTGCCGTGGGTGGGCTCTTTTCTGGACAAAAAGGGCACAAGCATGCCCCCAATTCCAGCTATTCTCTTAATAAACAAAGAGAACTATGACGATCTTTTACCTGTTATGAAATGATAGGGGGGCCACGGGCCGCTCATGACCACTTCCACCCCGGGAAGGTGCCGGGTAGCCATCTGGTAGCGATTTTGATACTTTTGCACCTTTTTGTGGTCAATCAAGTGGGCGATGTCGATCAGCATACCGCCGGAATCCACTTTACGGCAGCAGACATCCTGGTCGAGCGGATCGAAAATCTTGTGAACCTGAACGGAGAGAGCTCTCGCCTTGGTCTGCCTTTCACGATGGCGGACGGCTTTCTCGCGCAGTTTGGTCAGATACTCACTACCTACAGTGGCCGGCAACTCGATCTCTTCGAGAGCCTGACGCAATGAACCGTCTTTCACAAGCAATTTGAGATGCATCTCTGCTTTGCCCTTCAGCTTCAACACGCTCTCAGTAAACGCCTTTCGGTTCAGGCGAACTGCGCGTCGCAATGCATCGTCAGTATCAAATACCGTTCCAAAGCGGAATGGCAGCACGGTGGTGCGCTTAAAGCATTCGCTGACCACATGGGCGTGCTGCAGAAGAGCCTTCTGCCCCAGGTCCCCGGTGGGAATGTATTCGCTCACGATCACGGAGAATTCGCCGCTTGGATAGGCAAATGTCTGTGCGTCGGCTATGCCTTTCAAATTTTCAACGGGAACGGGGCGGCGGGCTCGAATACCATTCTGGAACGTTTGTTGCTCAACGATGCAGTACGCGTACCATGCCATGAGGGTTGCTTCTCCTGTCCGGAAAAACGTTTTGGGCCGGTCTGTTTGTCTGTCTAATCGGGCGAAAACTGCGAAGAGCTCATCCGATGAATCGCCACCGGGTGGTTGCGTTCATCCCTGGCGCGTTGGCGGGTTTTCCAAGCGCGCCAGCACTATCCTATGATGAACATTAACGAAATGCAACAGAGTCTGTGCACGATAATTGAAAAAAATAGCGTAGCTGTACTACGTGAGTTTCAAAAATTAAGATCGGAAGACCTGAGATCAGGCAATGCTTGAGATAACTCATTGCAGCTAATCACGTTAACTTCTAAAGCAGATCTGTGAGCTCGGGTCTGCGCTAGACGGGGTCATCGTCCTTTCGGCCAGTGCTCAGTCCAATCACCGTGATGAGCGTGCTCGCTGATGTCGCTTCCGGACAGTCCTTCAGTAAGTCTCCCTTAGGCCCTCTAGCAGCATCTCAAATGGCACGGATGCATGCAGAAGAACGCATGCTGTTGCTCGAGGGCAATCTTTCTGCATGGTCAATGAGTCCACACAACCAGCGCCGTTCCCGCCTGAAAGGTTTGTAGCTGAAGTTTTTTCCGAGCTGGACGAACAGACCATTCGCAGCCGTTGGCAGCACCTGAACGTAGTACTGCGCCTCAGCATGCTGACCGGGCTGCAGATGCAGCTGGAAGCCACCCTGAATCTACTTTGCGATATGGCGGGTGAGATCACTGCGTTTGACCGGGCTCTGGTTTATTTCTGGGACGAGGGAGCGGAACATATGGAACTTCGTCTCGCACGTGGAATCGCCAAAGACAGCAGCGTGATCTCTGGAATCTCCACCGGCAACGTGCTTAATCTCTGGGCCGTCAAATACGGTCGTCCGCTGGTGATCAGCCGTGGACACCATGTTCAAGCGGACGCACTGCTTGACATTGTGAATGCCGAGTCCGGCCTCTCCGTTCCGCTCTTTGTGAGTAACCGCGTCATGGGTTCGGTGCAGCTGTTTTCCTCGCGCCAGAATGCGTTTGGGCGCGATGATGCGCAACTCTTGTGGATTCTCTCTCTCGTTTCTGAAAACCTCCTGACCCGCGAATACGCCAATGAGGGTCTCTTGCGGTTCGCGTTCACCGACTATCTGACGGGCCTGAGGACGCGTGGTTATTTCGAACAACAGCTCGAACTCGAGTTCAAACGCGCGGAACGCCGCAAGCAGAAGTTCGGGTTGCTCATGATCGATATCGACCACTTCAAGCGCCTGAATGACACCTTCGGCCACCACGTTGGCGATCAGATCCTGCGCGACGTCAGTTCCATACTGATGAAAGACATGCGCGAAGTTGATACCGTCGCCCGCTATGGCGGCGAGGAATTCGTCATTATTCTCCCCGAAACCACACAAGTGGGAGCGCTATACGTCGCGCAGAGGCTGCGGCGCGCTGTAGAGCAGGCAAAATTTTTTGCCGGTTCACCCCACGAAATCCAGCATCTCACAATAAGTATTGGAGTCTCCGTTTACGACTCCGATGCACAGTTCAAGCGCGATCTGATCGAATTTGCAGACGCTGCGCTGTATGCCGCCAAGCATGCAGGCCGCAACCGCGCAGTTGCCTATTCAGAACTGGGCGAATCGACACGAAAAGAAGTTTCCTGAGGACAAGCATGAGTCTAGGGAGTATGCGCTCATCTAAAGCACCAAGTCCCTCCCAACTGCTTCAGCACTCCGTCAGCGAAGCGACCCGCGCCCGCGCCTGGAGGGTAATTCACGCGTGCGAATATGCTCGCGATGTGCTGCCTTTGGTAGAAGGTCAGCTGGCCGCGGGTATGCGGCCTTATATCGTGACGCCGGAGGGTGAGGGCAGTGCCGAGTTGTATCTTGCAGGCCGCCCCCAGGACGAGCGCCGGCCACTGTCTCTGCTTCGCTCCTGGCAGGATGTGCGCAACTGGCGCAAATCGATTCTCGATTGTGATCCTGCAAACTCAGCTGACCTCGTCCACGCACACTCGTTTGCCGCAGGTATGGCGGCAGTGCGCACCATCGGTGGCGTGGTGTATGACTTGACCAGCTGTATTGAAGAACTTGCTATCTCCGCCGGCCAGTGCGAGACGGGAAGCTGGATGGCGCGGTCTTTTCGAGTCGCTGAACAGTTTGTTCTGTCGCGCGCCGCCGCTGTGATTGTGCATTCGCTGAGCATGAAGGATGCCGCCCTGGAACGCGGCGCTCCATCTGAAAACATCTTCGTCATTCCCGATCCGCTTCCCTCCGAAGATGATCATGCCTTGGCGGCTTTCTCGTCCACGTCTGCTGATTTCCTGCGTCGCTTCGGACTGAACGCGGATACGGTCACTTTTCTTGTTCCGCAGTTTGCGACCGTCACCGCGACGGCACTGACCGCCACTCAGCTTGCCATTCTGGAAAGCTTTGCCCAGGCAGTTCGCGAACACCCGCACTTCCATATGCTTCTGGAAGGCGTACCGTCGCCGTTGCTGCGGGAAGTGATCCGGAATCGCGCCTCTGGCCTGGGTGTGCAGGCCCATTTGGCTTTCATTGAGCCTGACCAAGCGGCTGAAGCATGGCATTCTGCCGATGTTGTCATTGCTACCGGCGACCTGCCATCAGATCCTCTTCTCGCAAAACGTCCCGACCAGATTTGCCTCTATGCAATGCGGTACGGCAAGACGCTTCTTGCAGCAGATCATCCACGCAATCGTGAAACCAGCCCTGATGGACGTGGCTGCCTCTGGTTTGAGCACAACAATCCCAGCGACCTCGCATTCCGGCTCGCGTTCCTGGGACATAATCCCGAATTTCGTGCCGCCTTGGGCACGACCGCTCGAAACTATATCCGCGAAAGCCGAAGCAGCGCTGCCATCGGGAAGAAATATCAGGAAGCCTATCGCCATGCATTCAGTCGTAGGAAATCCACCGGCCCAGGCGCGGGAATGGCCTCACTTCAGCCGGCTACTAATTGGAGTTAATAACGTCTCGAAGCGCAAAAGACCACAGGCTTCTGCTAACAGCGAATTCCCCAAAAACAAAACCGCCGGTTTTTTCGCCGGCGGTCCTCGAAGAACCCGAACGTTACATGTGGAACGATTTGGCCAGATCGTTGTAAATCACGACTGCGGCAAAAAGGATCAGGAAGACAAACGCCGCCTGGTAGACCCTCTCTTTAATTTCCTGCTTGATATCACGCCTCATGATCGCTTCGATCAGCAGCATCAGCATCAATCCGCCGTCCAAGATCGGAATCGGGAACAGATTGAAAACGGCCAAATTCAAGCTGATCAGGGCCATAATTTTGAGCAACGGAGGCCAGCCTATCATGGCGGCTTCGCCGGAGATCTTCATGATCCCGATGGGGCCACTTACCTGCTGCAACATCTTTCTGTTGTGCAGCATGCGGCCGACCAGCTTGAAGATCAGGAGCGAGTTCTCCTTGCAATCGAGGTAGGCTTCAGAAAGCGCCCTGGAAAATGGCAGCCTTTCAATGTATTCGCTGCCTACGCCAATCCTGTACTCCTCCGGTACCCCGCCGCCGGAAAGAAGTCTTGGAGTGACGGTGAGCGTTATGTCCTTGCCATCGCGCCGGACAACCAGTGGAGCAGGATTATTCTTGATCTTCTGCAACTCGTCTCTCATGTCACCCAGGTTCTTGACCAGAGTTCCATTGATGGAGATGAGAATGTCGCCGGACTTTATTCCCGCGTGCTCAGCAGGTTTTCCTGGCTCGATAAGGCCAACAGCTTCCGGCGGATCCAGACCGACATCGCCGACGCCGTCGGGACCGGTCGCCTTGGCAACCAGTGTCTTGTGGAGCGTCTGGCCGTCACGAAGAATAGCTACATCCAGCGTCTGGTCAGGACTGATGAGTTCGGTCTGCAGAAACTGCTCCCACGTTGGATCCTGCACGTCCTGGATCTGGACTACGCGATCGCCCTTTTGCAGGCCGACTTTCTCCGCTGAAGAGCCCGGCGAAATCCAGATAACATCCACTGGCATGCGCGAGTAAGCCGGATAGTCGTGGTGGAACATGTAAAGGCCGGTGAGAATCACTATCGCGAGCAGAATGTTCATGACCGGCCCGGCAATCGCAATCAGAAAGCGCTGCCAGCGAGGATGGCTCATGAACTCGCCGGGATCTCCCGTGCGGTCCTCCATCGGGTTCTCACCCGCCATCTTTACGTAGCCGCCGATAGGCAGCAAGCTGATTCGGTAATCGGTGTTGCCTCGTTGGAAACCGACTAAACGTTTGCCAAACCCAAGGCTGAACACTTCAATGCGTACACGAAACAGCTTGGCTACCGCATAGTGGCCGAATTCGTGGACAAAAACCAGCACCCCAAGAACCAGGGCGACGGCAGCGGGATAAATCAAAAATTGCATAGAGACAGATTTTTGTATTGTAACTGCAAAAGGTCCTTTACTGCTAGCGGGTTAGCTGGTGTGACAGCTTCCGCCTTGCGACCTCACGGGCTTGGGCGTCCGTGGCAAGTACTTCTTCAATAGATTCGGGAGACCTGTCTGACGTTTCAAGAATTGTCTGCTCAATCACTTTAGGAATGTCGGAAAATCCGATTTCTTGATTTAAAAATGCTGCCACCGCTACCTCGTCCGCAGCATTGAGCGCGATTGTCCTGGCCCCACCCGCTTCAGCCGCTTCGTAGGCCAGGCGCAGGCAAGGAAACTTTGCGAAATCAGGGGCGGCAAAGTCGAGACGCTTGAGATCAAGCACATTGAAGCGCAGATCGGACTCAATGCGTTCCGGGTAAGTGAGCGCATAGAGGATCGGCAGTCGCATGTCCGTGACGGAAAGCTGGGCCAGCAAACTGCCGTCGTTGAATTCCACCATGGAGTGAATGGTTGACTGAGGATGAACAACGACGCTGACCTTCGCCGGCGGCATGTCGAATAGCCGGCAGGCCTCGATTACCTCAAAGCCTTTGTTCATCAGAGTGGCCGAATCGATGGTGATGCGCTTCCCCATTTTCCAGGTGGGATGGTTCAGCGCCTGCTCTACCGTAATGCTTTCGAATTCTGATTTGGGCGTGTTGAGAAATGGACCGCCGCTGGCTGTGAGCCATACGCGCTCTACTTCGTCCATTCTGCCGCCGCGCATGCACTGGTGCACCGCGTTGTGCTCGCTATCGATAGGCAGCAGAGGCTTGCCCTGCTTCCGCGCTTCGCGCGTAATCAACTCGCCCGCTGCGACCAGGCATTCCTTATTGGCTAGTCCGATTTCTTTGCCGGCTCGCACCGCTTCATATGTGGCCTTCAGTCCCGCTACGCCAACGATGGCGCTGACAACAAAGTCGACTTCCGAATGCGTAGCAACACGAACAGTACCCGGCTGCCCGAAGACTACTTCGATGTTGGAGAGGCCGTCGCTCTTAAGCTGCTTACTGACTTTGTCGACATCGCGCTCCGAAGCGAGCGAGAGCACCTTGGGCCGCCAGTGCCGCGCCTGTTCGACCGCGAGTTCCACGTTGCCGCCCGCAGCCATGGTGACAACCTCAAACCGCTGGGGATTTTTCTCGATCACATCGAGCGTGCTGCGGCCTATCGAGCCCGTAGAACCGAGGATAGCAATGCGCTTCATGGGTGGTAAAAGGTCCATTTTACGAAGAGTCCAGACAGAGTTGCATAGCACCACACGACTGGAATCGCGAAAAGAAGGGCATCAATGCGGTCCAGCATACCTCCATGCCCCGGCAGCAGTTCCCCGGAATCCTTGACCCCGGCTCCGCGTTTCAGCGCCGATTCAAAGAGGTCGCCGAACTGAGCCGCGGCATTCGTCACAACGCCCAGAATGATCGCATGAAGGGTGACCACCGGAAAACTCAAACTGTTGGATGCCAAGGGATAAGGAGAAAGCCGATATCGAGCTCCCATCCAGATGGAGATTGCGCTCTGGTAGTGAAACACCAGCGCAGCGATTCCGACACTCGCGATGACCGATGCGATAGCGCCTTCCCAGCTCTTGTTGGGACTAACAACGGGAGCGAGCTTATGGCGCCCAATGCTTCGGCCCACATAATACGCTGCAATATCGCCAGCCCAGACAGAAAATAGAACAAAGATCACCAGAAACGATTCCAGTCCAGAGCGTAGCGATACTAGGAGAGACAGAGACCCACCAATGTAAAGCACTCCCATCACCGTTGCTGCACTTGAAGCCATGCCACCGCTCATTTCTCTGCGCAGAACGAGAGCTATACCAGCAACTAAGCACGACAAAACTAGAACTGCAAACAGCCCGACCCGAAGGAACAAGTCCTGCGAGGAAGAATAATAATGCCCTTCTGGAGTTGAGTAATTTACGTAGGCAGTCCCAACAAGCGTAAACAGAATGGGCAGAAGAGCCAGTAAATATGACACCTTGCGAAAAGGCTTGCATCCAGCTTTCTCGGCAATGTTTAGATATTCACTGAGCGTGGGAACAATAATCCCCGCCACCACCAGCGCAAACAGCCATAACGGCGCCTTGAACACAATCAACAGCACTACCGGGATCAGAACCACCGCGGTCAGTACGCGTTTCATTTTGTATGGGCGTGTCCGTGTGGATTGTGTGCGAGATGCTGCGGATGCGGCTGCGCGCCATTCGCGACAGGCTCATTCAACCCGCCATAGCGGCGCTCGCGCTTTTGGAATTCCTGAATAGCCTCAAGCAGGTGAAGCCCGCGAAAATCCGGCCACAACGTTTTGGTCACATAGATCTCGGCATAGGCCGCCTGCCACAGCAGGAAATTGCTCAGGCGCATCTCACCGCTGGTGCGGATCACCAAATCCAGTTCCGGCAGGTTGCGAGTGTAGAGGTGCTGGTTGATCAGGTCCTCATCGATCTTCAGATGCTCCACGCCACCGTTGTTCATGGCCGCCGAAACAATCGATCTGAAAGCATCCACGATTTCCGAACGCGATCCGTAGTTCAGCGCCAGTGTCAGAACCATACCGGTGTTGTGCGACGTCTGCTCCTTGGCCCAGGCCATCCGCTCCTGCACTTCCTGGGGCAACAGGTGAATGCGCCCGATGAACTGGAGTCGAATGTTGTTGCGCTGCATCAGGTCAAGCTCGTTCTTCAGATAGCGGTGCAGCAGCTTCATCAGAAAGTTGATCTCGCCCGGCGGACGGCGCAGGAAGTTCTCAGCCGAAAAGGCATACAGCGTAACCGCGGGAAGGCCGATACGCGCTGCGGTTTCAATTACATACCGCACGGACTCCACCCCTCGCCGGTGGCCGGCAATGCGGGGCAGGTGGCGGCGTTTGGCCCAGCGGCCGTTGCCGTCCATGATGATGGCTACGTGTTTAGGAAACTGGCTGGGGTCAAGCTGGCTGAAAATTTCAGCCTCCTTGCGGTCCAGCCCTGAGGGAACCGTGCGCAAGTACTACCTCTCTCTACCAAATTGGCGCCGGGCTTTGCTCGGGATTCATCAAGCAGCCTTTAACCAGCTGCCCTGATAGACTAATGGTACCCTAAAGCATTGCAAGGTGAGTAATTTCTGCGCCCCGGGGCGTCGTCCAGAGGTAATTTGTCACTCTGGATACGGGTTATTGCCGAACCGCCTGTGGTGCTATATCCTGAGCCTTGGTATTTTAATGCGTCGGTGAACCACCACGGACAATACGAAACTGGCATCCTGCGGCGCTGGGCAGCGCTCGCGTGTATTGCTCTCATTGTGCTGCTGGCCGGGGTTGAAGTCACTCATGCGCATTCTGATGTAGCCAGCGTCCGTTCCAGTCCGTGCGCCATCTGCCTGACGGTTCACGGTAACGCGCCGGCCATCACGTATCATCCGCTGCCGACTTTATCCGCGCTGGAGACGCTCACCGCGCCGTCTCTACCGGAAGGCAGAGCAGTCCTTCAGACAACCAGTCTATTCATCCGCCCACCGCCCGCTGTCTAATCCGGCTCCATCGGTTCCAAATTAATTCCCAAAATTCGGTTTGGAGGGTAACTGATGTCTCGGGCATCCCTCTTGGTTGTTTTTGTATTGGTGCCGAACTTTATATTCGGCCAAGCGACATTTTCATTGAACTCATCCGCGGCCTCTCACCAGCAGGGGCCAGCGCAGGGCGGTCAGACTACGCTGCCCGGCGGGGCGCCGTCGTCTCCGCCCCCGTCGAAGCTTATTACTTTGGATGAAGCCATTGATCTGGCCCACGCCAACAGCCCCACGCTACAGGGCACACGTACCCAGATTCAGCAGAGCCTGGCCCAGGAAGTCACCGCCGACCTGCGGCCCAACCCTACTCTGGGCGGCGACTCGCAGTTCATCCCGTTCTTCAGTCCCGGCCAGTTTTCCCAGGACGTGGAACAG
>Ga0134125_10003486_pt1 | contig 18147 bp, 19 predicted proteins | sample KB31751_FD_96464 | JGI IMG/M metagenome (GOLD analysis project Ga0134125, IMG submission 96464) | Terrestrial soil microbial communities with excess Nitrogen fertilizer from Kellogg Biological Station, Michigan, USA - KB3-175-1 | ecosystem: Environmental > Terrestrial > Soil > Unclassified ... | reverse complement strand
CGCCCATGTCCGTGGCGAGCGCACGCCATCCCGCGTACTTGAGCGCATGGACAATGGCTCCGCCTGTATCGCCCGGAATCCAGCAGACGGAACGCGCCGCGCGCACCCAGGGCGACAGCAGGGTGCACCAGGCACACGTCGGGCGCGATTGTGGATGCCCGCACCGCTCGCAGCGCGGAAACGGCAGTTCGCGCAGCCGCGCCCAGCAACGGCCACAAACGAGGCGGCGGTCGCCAGCGTCGAGCAGCCGGTCGCAGGCGGCGCAGGCGCGCGGCAACAGGAGATCCACGACGGCACGCGCAGCGCCGCTCCAGAGCCCGCGGTTCGCAATGTTCATGACGCCTCGCAGGCCGCGCGCCACATGACGGCACGCGGCGCCGGAATACCGAGCCAGCGCTCGAAAGCGAGCGCGCCCTGCTCCACCAGCATCGGCAGACCGCCCGACGCGCGGTGTCCGGTGCGACGAGCCTCGCGCACCCAGGCTGTCTCCCCTGTCCGGCAGACCAGATCGAGCACGACCGCATCAGGCGCCAGCGCCTCGATCGGTGCGGGGAGCAATTCATCGGATTGTCCGACCGGCGTGGCGTTCACGACGACCTGCGCGTCGCGCATCGAATGCACGACATCGCGATACCTGTCCTGCACGACCGGAAATCGATCCGCGAGATTCCGGACCCGCTCGCTGTTGCGCCCCGCGAGCGTGACGTGGCAGTCCGGCCACTGTTCCAGCGCGGCGAGCACGGCTGCCGCCGCCCCGCCCGCCCCCAGAACCGTCACACGGATGCCTGCGGGCTGTTCTCCCAGCACCGCGCCCGCGAGATGCGCGAATCCGGCGACGTCGGTATTGTCGCCAATCAGTGCGTCGCTCTCGTCCGTCCAGTACGTGTTGATCGCGCCCACACGCTGCGCCAGCGTCGTGAGCCGGTCACACTCCGCTGCGGCCGCTTCCTTGTGTGGAATCGTGACGTTCCCGGCGGCGCCCTCGTTCGCCAGCCCGCGCAAAGTCCGCCGCAGCAGGTCCGGCTCCACATCGAGCGCTTCGTACGGGATGGGAACACCGGCGCTGCGCAGCGCCGCGTTCTGGAAGGCCGGCGAGAGTGAATGCGACACGGGATGGCCAAGCAGGACCAGGCGGCGCGGGCGCACGTTCACGACACGCCCGGATTGCGCTCGGCCTCGATGCGATCCAGCACGCGCCGGATCTCTGCATCCAGTTCGTCGTACGTCTCCCGGTACAGTGCGAGCTCGCCCCCGAACGGGTCGCCAATGGGCCGGTCCGTTGCCCCATGTGACGCGTACTGGCTGAGCAGGAACACCTTCCCCCTGCCGCCCAGCGCTTCGATGCGCTCGACATGATGCGCACCCATTGTCAGTACCAGGTCGTACTCGTCCAGCAATTCCGTGGTGACCAGACGCGCCTGGTGTGGCGAGATGTCGGTATCGCGCTCCATGCAGACGAGCAGTGCGCCATCGGATGCCGGCGCCTGCGCCCACGCGGCAGTGCCGGCACTGCCGACCTCGACGTCCGTGAGGCCGCGTTCCCGCACCAGGCGCCGCGCGATCGCCTCCGCCATGACGCTCCGACAGGTATTGCCGGTGCACACGAAGAGAATTCGCATCGGGGTCACACGTCTCCGATCAGGTCCGGCACGCTCTCGCGCAGCACCGCAGAGGGAATAGCGCCCGGCCGGATGACACGCGGGTGTCGTCCCATGCAATCTACCACGGTCGAGGGAGCTGAGGGGACGAGGCGGCCGCCATCCAGAACGCGGAGCGTGCCGCGCATGATCGCGTCGCTCCATTGGTGTTCGATCTCACCCGCCGACATGGCCGCCGCCACGCCCGGCCGATTGGCGCTCGTGGATGTCAGCGGTGCTCCATGGGCGAGCAGCAACCGTGCCAGCGCCGCGTGCGAGGTCCATCGCACGGCGATCCCGCCTTCGGGCCCGCGCAGCCGTGTGGGGAGACGTCGCTCTGCGCCGGGCAGCACCAGGGTGAGCGGACCGGGCCAGTGGCGCGCCGCGAGCCGCGCGGCGTAGCCGGTCAGTCTCAGGTCGAGTCGCGTGACCATTTCGCTCGAGGCCACCAGAATGAGGAACGGCTTGCCCGGCGGCCGCGACTTGAGCTCCACCAGCGCGGCGACAGACGCCGCATCGGTGGCGCCGCCAAAGCCGTACACCGTTTCTGTGGGATACGCCAGCACGCGCCCTTCGCGCAGATGCTGCAGCGTGGCCGCGAGCGACGCTTCAATTTCCGCGGGAGACCAGAAGGGAACCGCGAGCGGCGCATGCGTCATTCCGCGAGCGGCGCGAGCGCTTCGGCGCGTGCAAAGTCCGACTCCTCGGTGATCTTCATGGCGGTCTCGTCGCCGCGGACCACGACGACCGGGAATCCCATGCGCTCGCACAACGCGGCATCGTCGGTGGCCGAGATGCGCGCGCGCTGCGCCTCCGCGTATGCCTGCTCGATCATGTCGCGCGGGAATCCCTGTGGCGTCTGAGCGCGCCAGAGCTGCGTGCGCTCCACGGTGCGCACGATGCGCCCCGCATCGTCGACTTCCTTGAGCGTATCCTGAACCGGGAGCGCCGCGACAGCGCCGCGACCGGCGCGCGCCTCCGCGATCACGCGGTTCATCGTGTTCCGATCCACGAAGGGGCGGGCCGCATCGTGGATGAGCACGATGCGAACCTCCGGTGGCATGTCGCGCAATCCATTGAGCACCGAATCGCCGCGCTCGCGGCCGCCGGTGGACACCAGCAGCCGGTCGAGATCGCACTGGAAGATCCAGGGAGGCGGATCGCCAGCGTACTGCCGCGGCAGCACGCACACGACGATGGCCACGTCGTCCCGCTCCATGAAGCGCTGGACGCTGTGCAGCAGCATCGGTTTGCCGGCGACCCAGCGGAATTGCTTGAGCTCCGCATTCCCGGTGCGCGTGCCCTGGCCGGCCGCGACAATCACGATGCCCACATCGCGTGCCGCGCGAGCGGGCGCGGACGCTCCCTCCTTCGCGCCGGGCGCCGCCGATGTCATGGAAACAACATGCCGAAGAGATCCGCGATGTTCGCCACGCCGGCGACACGAAACGTGTCGTCACCGCCCGTGACGCGCGCGGCGCGGCGCGGTACGCCACGCGAGGCGAGATACGCGGTGCGCATTCCCATCTTTCGCGCTTCTCCCAGGCGGCGGTCCGCCTGCGACACGGCGCGAATCTCGCCGGAGAGCCCGACCTCGCCGAGGAAGACCGCATCGAGCGGGAGCGGGCGATCGTAGACGCTCGAGGCGAGTGCCGCGGCCACCGCAAGATCGCCGGCCGGCTCCTGCATGCGGAGTCCGCCAACGACGTTGACGAAGACATCGAGCTGCGAGAAAGGCAACCGCGCGCGCTTGTCGAGCACCGCCAGCAACAGCGCCAGGCGCCGGCCGTCGTATCCGGTGGACACGCGCTGCGGCGTTCCATAGCCGGCCTTCGCCGCGAGGGCCTGCACCTCCACCACGAGCGGGCGGCTGCCCTCGATGAGCACGGTCACCGCACTGCCCGACGCCGGAGCGAGCCGGTCGCCCAGGAAGAGCGCCGAGGGATTGTCCATGGCCACGAGGCCGCCCTCCGTCATCTCGAACACACCGATTTCGTCCACGCCGCCGAACCGGTTCTTGGTGGCGCGCAGCACGCGCTGGTCGAGCGAGCCCTCGCCCTCGAAGTAGAGCACCGTATCCACAATGTGCTCCAGCGTCTTCGGCCCGGCGATGCCGCCGCCTTTCGTGACGTGGCCAACGACGAAGACGCTCGTGCCGCTGTCCTTCGCAAAGCGCATCAATCGGGCGGCACATTCGCGCACTTGCCCGACACTGCCCGGAGCGCCGTCGAGATCGGCGGTAAAGATCGTCTGAATGGAATCGACGAACAGGACGCGCGGCGAGCTGCTCGCGGCCGTCGCAAGAATCGTTTCGAGCTGAGTGTCGCAGAGCAGTTCTACCTCGTCCGACAATTCGCCGAGGCGATCGGCGCGGAGGCGCACCTGGAGCGGCGATTCCTCGCCCGACACGTACAGCGCCGAATGGCCTGCCTGGTGCAATCGCGCGGCCACCTGCAGGAGCAGCGTGGACTTGCCAATGCCCGGTTCGCCGCCAATGAGCACCATGGAACCCGGAACGATACCGCCACCCACGACGAAATCGAATTCGCCGATGCCGGTAAGCCAGCGACGGCTCGCGGAGCCCTGCACATCGCGCAAGCGGAATGTCGACGCAACGCTGCCGCCTTCGGCTGGGGATGCTCCCGCCGCGCGCCGGCGGCCGCCAGCGCCCTTCGCGCGCGGCGCGACCGCTTCCTCGACAAGCGTATTCCACTCACCGCACGTGTCGCAGCGTCCGGCCCATTTGGGATGTTCGGCGCCGCACTCGGAGCAGCGGAAGACTGTGCGCGTCATTCGGAACAGGGGGTGCCGCGCACGCCGCGTCGCTCAGCTTTGCCGTGCCGTATAGTTCTCAAACCGCGTGTAGGCCTTGTGGAAGAACAGATTGACGAAACCGATCGGGCCGTTGCGCTGCTTGCCGACAATGATCTCGGCGCGTCCTTCCAGCGAATTGCCATCCTTGTCGGTCGGCCCATCGTACACTTCCTGACGGTAGATGAACATCACGAGATCCGCGTCCTGCTCGATGGCGCCCGATTCGCGCAGATCCGAGAGTTGCGGGCGATGATCGCCGGCGCGCTGTTCCGGCGCCCGTGACAACTGGGAGAGCGCCACCACCGGCACGTTGAGCTCCTTCGCCAGCGCCTTGAGCGACCTCGAGATCGTGCTGATTTCCTGCTGTCTGCTCTCCGAATTGGGCGGCCCCTGGATGAGCTGCAGATAGTCCACGATCACGATACCGACATTGGCATCCGCCTTGAGCCGGCGGGCCTTGGAGCGAATCTCGAGCAGCGTGATCCCCGCCGAATCATCAATCCAGATGGGTGCTGCGCTCAGGATGCCGGCGGCGCGCGCCATCCGCGGAAAGTCGTCATCGCGCAGCATGCCCTTGCGCAGCTTCTGCGCATCCACCCGCGCCTCCGCCGTGAGCATGCGCTGCACCAGGGATTCCTTACTCATTTCGAGCGAGAAGAGCGCAACCGGAACATTCTTTTCGATAGCCGCGTATTGCGCGACGTTCAGCACGAATGCCGTTTTCCCCATGGAGGGTCGGGCCGCGACGATCACCAGCTCCGCGGGCTGGAAGCCGGACGTCATCTCGTCAAGATCAGCGAAGCCGGTGGGCACGCCGGTAATGGTCTTGCCGCCGCGCTGCAGCGCCTCGATGCGCTCCATCGTCGGCCACATGAGCTCCTTGATCCGCATGAAGCCCTGTGCTCCGCGCTGCTGGCTCACCTGGAAGACGCGGTGCTCGGCCTCGTCGAGCAGCTCGGCGGCCGTACTCGTGCCGGCAAACGCCTCGGTGATGAGCGCCGTGCAGGTCTCGATCAGTCGCCGCTGGAGCGCCTTTTCCTTGACGATGCGCGCGTGGTACTCGACGTTGGCCGACGTCGGCACCGCGTACATGAGTTCGGCGATGTGTTCCTTGCCGCCCGCCGCCTCCAGCTCACCCCGGCGCGACAGCTCCTCGGCCAGCGTGAGCGCATCCACCACGTCACCGCGCTCCGTGATGCCCACCATGGCGCGAAAGATCCGCCGATTGCCCTCGCGATAGAACATCGTGTCATCCACGTGTTCCGCGGCGCGCAGCACGGCATCCTGGTCCATCAGCATCGCGCCCAACACTGCCGCTTCGGCTTCTTCGGAATAGGGCGGACGACGGTCCCGGAATGCGTCAGGCGCTGGCGCTATCGAGTATTCGGCGGGCGAGCTGGACATCTTCCCAGGTGGATCGCTTCCATGCGGGGTTCCGGAGCAGCGCCGCCGGATGATAGGTCACCACGACCGGAATATCGTGGTACTGGTGTATCGTACCGCGAAGCTTGCCGATGGACAGCTTCGTTTCGAGCAGCGTCTGCGCCGCGAAGGTCCCGAGGGCAAGGATTACCGACGGGCGAATCAACTGGATCTGCCGAACGAGGTAGGGACTGCACGCCTCCACCTCGTTGGGAAGTGGATTGCGATTGCCCGGCGGCCGGTGTTTCAGCACGTTGGCAATGAAGACGTCTTCCCGCTGCAACTTAATCGCGCCGAGGATTTTCGTCAGGAGCTGACCGGCCTGGCCGACGAACGGCCGGCCGGAAGCGTCTTCCTGCGCGCCAGGCGCTTCCCCCACGCACATGAGTCGTGCGTTCGCGTTTCCCTCCCCCGGCACCGGATGGGTGGCGCTCCGATAGAGCGGACACCGCGTGCACTCGCGCACGAGCGCGGCGACGGCGTCGAGCTCGGGTGTCTCGAAGATTGCGGTAGCCGATGGATGCAGCTTCGCGGACTGTGCCACTCCCACCTCGTTGACGCGGGACTCGGCTGGCGGCGCTTCAAGCAGTTCGCGCCAGCCTGCATCTGTCGCGGACTCCGCCACGCGAGTTGACACGGGGCGCTCGGCCGCCGGGGGTGGCGACGGCATGCGTGCCCTCGCTCCGAGCACATGCATGACCTGGTCCACCGTCAGGCCGTCGAGCACGAGATCCTGTTCGCCCAGCTCGCGGCGCTGCTCGAGATAGCGGCGTAGCAGCTGCTCAGCGCGCATGCAGCAGCGCCTCGACGCGGTCCAGAATCGTATCGGCCACGAGAACCTTGCTGAGCAGTGGCAGCACCTCGGCCCTCCCGTCGCGGCCAATCAGCGTGACGCGATTCGTGTCCACCGAAAACCCGGCACCTTCCTCCAGCGCGTCGTTGGCGACAATCAGATCGAGCTGCTTCGCGGCGAGCTTGGCGCGGGCATTCTCGAGCAGATCGCTCGTCTCCAGCGCGAAGCCCACAGTCACCATGCCCGATGGCCGCAGGCTCTTCGTAGAGGCGAGCACGTCGGGCGTTGCTGTCAGCTCGAGCGGCGGCGGTGCTGCCGCCTTCCTGACCTTCTGCGTCGCCGGCTGCGCCGCGCGGAAATCAGCGGGCGCCGCCGCCATGATGAGCGCAGATGCCGCGGGGATGGCCGCCGCGATCGCGTCCGCCATTTGCTGGGTGGTCTCCACCGGAATGACCGTCACGCCAACGGGCGGTGCAACCTCGAGCGGGCCGGCAACCAGTGTGACGTCCGCGCCGCGCCGCCACGCCACCGCGGCGAGGGCGACACCCATCTTGCCGCTGCTGCGATTCGACAGGAAGCGCACCGGGTCGATGGCCTCGCGCGTGGGACCCGCGCTCACGACGATCCGGCGTCCCGCGAGAGTGTGGCGCTCCAGCATCCGCCCCACGTGGGCGAAGATCACATCCGGCTCCGGCATGCGCCCCGGTCCGCTTCCCTCACCCGCGGCGAGCGGTCCGTCGTCGGGCTCGAGGACCGTGTAACCGAGCTGGCGCAGATGCGCGACGTTGGCCTGCGTCTGCGGATGGCTCCACATCCGGTCGTTCATTGCGGGCGCGAGCAGCACCGGTGCGCGCGTGGCCAGGAGGCATGCGCACAGCAGATCATCGGACCGGCCGCACGCCGCACGCGCCAGGAAATCGGCGGTGGCGGGAGCCACGACAATTGCCTCGGCGTGCTGCGCCAGGTGGATGTGATCGAGCGCCAGTCCCGCTGCAATCAGCTCGGTGTGCACCGGTCGCCCGGTGAGGGCCTCGAAGGTGATCGGCGCCACGAACTGCGTGGCGGCGTGCGTCATCACCACGTCGACGTTCGCGCCGGCCTGCGAGAGCAGACGCGCCAGCCACCCGGTCTTGTAGCAGGCAATGCCGCCGGTCACGCCCAGCAGCACGCGCCGTCCATCGCAGGGGCGCACGCCGGAGACGGTCAGTGGCCGCGACGCGGCACGACGCGGTACTTGATTCCGTCCTCTTCGGTCAGCTCCTCGAGTGCTCGCGTGGTGAGTTTCTTCTCGCGCACATCGGGCGAGAGACGCGGAAACTCGTTGAGCAACCGCGAAAACTTGGCCGCGATGAGCACGCCGAGGTACTTGTTGGTTGCGTTTCTGGCGACTTCCGCCGGAGTGAAGACTTGCATGATTCGATTGCTCCCTTGCGCTCAGGTTTCCAGTTCCCGTTCCAACCGTTCAATGATGGCGCGCACATCGCGCTCGACATTCTTCAACCGCTCGCGCCGCATCCCTTCGGCGTCGATAATGCCCGACACGCTGGCTGTTGCGCGCTCCAGGTCATCGTTCAGCACCACGTAGTGATACATCGGCACCGCCCGCAGCTCGACGAGCGCGCTCACCAGCCGCTTCTTGAGTGATGCGGCGGTCTCCGAATTCCGCGCCCGCAGGCGTTCGAGCAGGACTTCACCGGAGGGTGGCAACACGTAGATGAGCACCGATTGCGGAAAGGCGACGCGAAACTGCGCGGCGCCCTGCACGTCGATGTCCATGATCACGTACTGCCCCCGCGACAGCACACGGGCGACCTCGCTGCGCAACGTGCCGTACAGATTGCCGTGCACTTCGGCCGCTTCGGCGAATTCCCCGCGCTGCTGTCGCGCAAGAAACTCGCCCGTGGAGAGAAAGTAATACGACTCGCCCTCCACTTCGTCCTCCCGTGGCGGACGCGTCGTGCACGACACCGAATAGCCGACATCCTGTCGTGCTTGCAACAGGCACCGCGCGATGGATGTCTTGCCGCCGCCGGAGGGAGATGAGAGAATGACGGGGAATGCCGTCACTCGACGTTCTCCACCTGCTCCGCAATCCGCTCGAGCTCCTCCTTCATCGCCACGACATCGTGCATCATGGCTGTATCACGCGCCTTGCTGCCGGTCGTGTTGGCTTCCCGCAGCATTTCCTGCAGCAGGAAGCCCAGTCGCTTCCCCACGGGCGAGCGATCCGCCGCGTGCAGCGCGCCCCGAAAGGCTTCAAGATGCGCGCGGAAGCGGTCGATCTCCTCGGACACGTCCAGCCGGTCGGCCATCACCGCGATCTCCTGCGCCAGTCGCATCGGATCCACATCCACGCCGCCAGCCAGCTCGCGGACGTTGTGGCGCAATCGGTCCCGCTCCGCAACCAGCCGATCAGGAGCGCGGACGGCGATCCGTCCCATCGCCTGTTCCAGGCTCGTCACGCGCTCCTCGAGCACCACCGCCAGCCGCATGCCTTCCGCATCACGCATTCGCTCCAGCGACTCGAGCGCCGTTCTGACGATGGCCAGCAGCTCCGATGGGCCTTCGGGCAGTTCGTACAGCGACTCGGCCGAAACGACGTCCGGCAGGCGCAGCACGGTCCGCAGTTCGAGCGCTTCGGTGAATCCATGGCGTGATTGCAGGGCCCGAAGCTGCGCGGCATACGCCGCGAAGCGTTCTTCATCCACGTGCGCCGTTGCCGCGGTGTCGCGTTCAAGACGCGCCGTGAGCGACACATGTCCCCGCGCGATCGCCTTCTGCAGCGCCGCGCGCACGTCGCCTTCCCAGCGCGACAGCGCTCCCGGAAGTTTGATGTTGGGATTGAAGAATCGATGATTGACGGTTCGCAGCTCCACCGTCACACGTTGCGATCCGACAGCTCCCGTCGCGGTGCCATACCCCGTCATGCTTCGTATCATGAGCAATCTTGTAAGTTACGACGGCACAACGTCATTGTCAATTCCAGAATTGCCAGCGCACACCGTAGAGCAGCCGCTGCCTCGGCTGCAGGAATCCGGGGACATACTCGAAAATGGGTGGGCTGATGCCATACATCGAGTGGAAGAAGATCACGGCATCGAGAATGCGCACCTCGACCCGCGTGAGCAGCACGTGATTGTAGACCGCGATCTCGCCGCCCCCGTCGAGCGACTCCGTCGTCCCGATGCCCGGGAAGATCACATTGCCCCGGTATTCGTGAGCCACCGAACCAAAGAATCCGAAATTGCCCGAGGGAAAACGGTGCAGCCATTTCGTGTCGAGATAGATCTCCTCGTGTGACTGGAGCTGCGGACGATAAAAGCCGTCCGCGTTCCAGCGCATGCCGGACACGTTGAACCCGATGTCCTTGTACACCTTCCCGCGCAGCGTACCGAAGATGGCCGAGCCGCTGCTGGAGAGCGCACTCGCGAATGTGGGGCCGTATGCGACGAGTCCGGGGACGACCTCCGCATCGCGCCGCATGACGCCACCGCTCATCCAGAACTGTCCGAGTCGCAGGCCCGCCTCGCCACGCATGGCGTAGGTCGCGCCCGTGGATACGCCGTTCACGCTGCCATGGCGCCGTGTGAGGGCGCCGGTGAATGTGACGCGTCCGAACGGCGTCCAGCGCGCGCTTGCCTCCTCGGTGGACGTCGTGTCGCCGCCGCGATAATCCGCGAAGAGCGAGACCGCGAGCGATGGACGTTCGTAAGCGATCCGCGCCGAGAGCGAATTGAAGCTGCGATTTTCCAGCACGTGCAATCGGTCGGCGGCGCTCAATCGGAGTCCCCATCGCGTGAGACCACCCGTCGCGATGTACTGCGTGCCCGACGTCACGGTGTCCGCCGTGTCGGCGGCGGCAAAGGTGAGCGCGGACTGCCGGAACGGCGTATGTTCGTCGAACTTCTCGACGGCGGCCATCAGTTGCGCCCAGGCGCCCGAGTCGGGATCGCCGTAGCCCGCGCGCACGTAGGCATCCGTGCGCGTGCGATCTTCGGCGGGCACCCCGCCGGTGGCGCCCGCCAGTTGCGGGTCCTGTTCGTCGCGCGACAGAGTGGATCGCGTCGCGAAGGCGTCGAGGCTCCACGGTCCCCTGGCCCAACCCAACCGGCCCATGAGGGCGAGCTCGTCGCCGCCGCCGATGGCCGGATTGCTCGCGGTGCCCCATTGCTTGCCGCCGAGCTGGAACGCCAGCCCATTGCCAAAGCGCTTGCCGTAGAATGCGCGATAGAGATTCGTACCCTGGTCGCCGGTTTCCACGTCGATGCGGGTACTGGTCGTCGTACGACGGACTGACCAGCTGCGCAGGTACACACGGAGCTCATCCGCGCCACGTTCCACGGACACATCCTCGAGCGACCAGAGCTGCGCTTCGGACATGTCGAGCACGCCCCCGGCACGCTGATCCAGCGGCTCCAGCTCCACGCCATCGAGAAACACGCGAACCCGGCCCGGATCACCCAGATACGCCGCGTACTGTGGCGACGCGAGCCAGCCCGAGCGAAAGATCGTGACGCCAGGGATCGTGGAGAGCAGGTCCAGGAGATTATTCGCGCCCGAGGAAAAGATTGAGTCGCGGTCCCAGTGATACTGGCTGCCCACCCCAAGGAGCAACGGGCGCTCCGCGTGCGCGAGTGGTGCCTTGATCGTGTCCCTGGGCACCTTGGTCGTGTCCCGGGTGGTATCCGACGGGAGCGGAACCGCCGGACGCCGCGTCGTGTCAGCGCCCGCGCGGGAGGTATCGCGAGGGACGCGCGTGGTGTCGCGCGCGGGTTGCTGGGCCTGCGCGAGCGCGGGCGCCAGCAGCGCCAGCGCGGCGATCCATTGCCAATAACGCCCGGGACGGAGCGCTCCGACGTTCAGGTCACCCTCCCTCGCGCAAATTCCACGAACGTGCCAACGGGGACGCCGGTGGGCCCCTTCGGGAGGTAGCCGAGATCCTTGTCGCTGTACGCCGTACCCGCGATGTCCATGTGAACCCATGGAAAATTCTCGACGAACTCCCGGAGGAAGATCGCCGCGGTGCTCGCGCCGGCGGCGCGGCCGCCGCTGTTCTTGATGTCGGCGACGTCGCTCTTCATCTGCTCGCGATAGTCGTCGAAGAGCGGCAGGTGCCAGCCGCGCTCGCCCGCGCGCGTCCCCGCATCGAGCACTTCCCGCACGAGCGCGTCGTCATTGCCGAATACACCGGACGCGACATGACCGAGGGCCACGACGCAGGCGCCGGTAAGCGTCGCCGCATCGATCACGGCGGCGGGCTCGAAGCGCCGCGCGTACGACAGCACGTCAGCCAGCACCAATCGCCCTTCCGCGTCCGTGTTGATGACCTCAATGAACTTGCCGAGGTGACTCTGCACGACATCGCCGGGATTCACGGCGGTGCCCGATGGCATGTTGGTGGTACTCCCGACGAGACCCACCGCGTTGAGGGGCAGGTCGAGGCGCGCGATGGCTTCCATCGCGCCGAGCACGCCTGCCGCGCCGCACATGTCGAACTTCATGTCCTCCATGCCGCTCGCCGGCTTGATGGAAATGCCACCCGAGTCGAAGCAGAGCCCCTTGCCCACGAACACGATGGGCTTCGCGCCCGGCGCGCCGTGGCGATACTCGAGGGCGATGAGCTTGGGATCCTGCGGCGTTCCCTGCGCGACGCACAGGAAGGAGCCCATCTTCTCGCGCTGCATCTCGGCGCGACCGAGCACCGTGACGGTCATGCCGTGGCGCTGCGCAATCTCGCGCGCGGTGCTGGCGAGATACTCCGGTGTGCAGAGATTGCCGGGCATCATGGCGAGCCGCCGCGCGAGCGCCATCCCCTCGCCGATGGCGAGACCGCGCGCGATGCCGGTCGTCGCCGCCTGTTCGTCGCTGGTGAGCAGCACGACGCTTTCGAGCGCGGTATTCCGGTCGTCAGCCGTGGATGGTGTCCTGAGCTCGGTGTACTCCCATGCGCCGGCCGTGAGCCCCAGCGTCACGGCTTCCGCGGCGCCATCACCGGCCGCGCCGGACCACCAGGCCAGTGCAGGCGTGCCGAGGGAGCGCGCCTGGCGCGCTGCCGAACTCGCCGCCCGGCGCAGCGCTCCCGGGTCGTCGGGGGTGTCCCCCAGTCCCACGAGCAGCACGCGCTGCGGGCCCGCGGTGGCGCCGGCAAGATGCAGCGTCTCGTCGCGTGCTCCCCTGAAGTCCTTGCGCGTGAGCGTGCGCGCGATGGCACCGGCCAGCATCGCATCCAGCGACACGAGCGCTGCGGGGAGCGAACTCCCTCTGGAGAGCGCGACCACGAGCAGGGATACATCCACCGACGCGGCGTCCGCGTGGCGGGCGACGACTTCCACGGGCATGATCGAGCTCCGATGCAGGAAATACCCGGGGCGGGACTCGAACCCGCAAGGCCCGAAGGCCGGGGGATTTTGAGTCCCCTGCGTCTACCAATTCCGCCACCCGGGCGCGGTGCGCGCAATCTAGCCGCCCGGGCGGCAGCACTCAACGGCGCGGCGGCCGCGTTCCTCGCTGCTGTTGACGCGGCTGACGCTGTCGGCGCAAGTCTGCGATGCGTCGATGCACCTGCTCCTGAATCGCGGCGTATCGGGCGCGCTGCACCGGCGTCAGAAATGGCGTGAGCTCCCGTTGCTCCTGCCGGGTCAGTGCGAGGCGGTCCTCCTGCACCGTCATGATCTGGTCGAGCAGCGCACTCACGCTGGCTTGATCGGCCCCATCGCCGCGCAGCACCTGCTGGCGCAGCTGCTGGCGCAGTGCACGCTCCTGCTGCAGCAATTGCGCACGCCGGCTCGCATACTTCCGGTTGACCGTCTGCAACTGCGTGAACTGCTCATCCGTGAGCTGCAGGCGCTTGCGCACGACCTGCCCCATGCGCTGTTGCAACTGCTGCTCGAGCGTGCGCCGCTGGTTACTCAGCGCGGTCGGCTGAGTGGGCACCGCGCCAGATTGCGGCGCCGGCGTCTGATCCTGTTGCTGCGCGTGCGTGCGTGGCGCCACGAAGAGCGCGATCGCCATCACACCCGCGAGCAGCGTCGCAGCGTATCCACGCGTCATCAGAGGATGTCCTCCCCGGCGGGTTCGAGTACGGGTGCCGGGTCCACGCGCGGTATGGCGTCCATCTGATTTACCGCGTCGAGCAGCGCCTGGATGTCGGCGGTGGGCAGATCACTCACGCCGGCGCCAAGCATCAATCCGGTGGACGGCGCCGCGACCGCTGCGCTGGATGCAGCGGCCGTCGCTGGGGTCGCCGCGCCGCGTGGCGGCATGGCGCTGGCCGGAGCGCTGCGTGCCGGGGACGGGGGCCCGGGCTGTCCGGGCCGGCTGGCAACCTGCGTCGCGGGAGCGATCGTGCCGCGCGGGCCCGCGCGCGTGAGCGCATAGCCCCCAGCGCCGAGCGCCAGGAGCAGGATCGCGGCGGCGGCGATGCGCCGCCAGTCGTGACGCCACTCCGTCGTCACGCCGCGGCCGCGCTCCGCCACCGGCGCCGTGTTCCGCACGAGATGCACGGCAGCCGCGATGCGCGTCACGTCAACCGCCGGCGCGGCGGAAAGCGTCTCCCGCAGCGATCGGAGCAATGCCAGTTCCTGCGCGCACGCCTCGCACGTCGTGACGTGGCGCTCGACCTCGGCGCGCAAGGCCGCATCGAGCGTATCGTGCAGCAGGTCAGGCAGCAGATCGCGCATATCCGCGCGCGGACAATCAGTCATCGAGAAACTCCTTGATGGCACGCATGGCGTGATGATAGTGCACCCGCGCCGCGCCCTCGGTACTGTCAACCACGGTGGCGATCTCCCGGTACGACAGGCCTTCGGTCACCCGCAGCATGAACACGGCGCGTTGCGTGGGCGACAGGCGCTGAACGGCATTGCGCATCCGGTCCTCCGTCTCACCCGCCACGACCCGATCGAGGGCATCGTGCTCGGTGGCGACGTGCTCCTCCAAGATGGGCACCGTGACCCGCCGCGTTCTCTCGCTGCGCGCGCGATCCCGCACGAGGTTGCGCGCAATGGTGAACAGCCAGGTCCGGAACGAACTCTCCTCACGAAACCCCTCCAGCGATGCAAACGCCCGGACGAACGTGTCCTGAACGATTTCCTCCACCTCCTGCCGCGCGCCCAGACTTGCGACAAAGCGCGACACGGCGGCAGCATGCCTGGTCACCAACTGGCTCGCCGCCCGTTCGTCCCCGGCCTTCCAGCGCGCGATCAGCGCACCGTCGCCCGGTTCGCCGGGTGTCAGAATGGGTTCAGGCATGCTGTCGCGGGATGAGACGACATCACCGTGGAAAGTGTTAAGGCGCGCGGCTGACGGGTTTGCTTGACTGCGTCCGGGTCAGGGCGTACGTTGAACTTGAACGAGCGTTCGACCTCCATCCATGGCCAGCATGACGACTTCGACTCGTGATCAGAAGCTGGATGCCCTGCTGGCGGCCGCGGCGAAGGTGTTCGCCGATCGGGGCTACCACCGGACGAGCATGCGCGACCTGGCACGGGCCTCGGGCGTCTCGCTGGCCGGTGTGTATTACTACGTGCAGAGCAAGGATGAGCTGCTCTTCCTCATCCAGCATCGCAACTTCGACGCGGTGCTCGCCGGGGCACGCGACACGCTCGCCGGGGTGACGGATCCGGTGGAGCGCCTCGCGCGGTTCGTCGACAATCACCTGGATTACTTCGCCTCGCACATGGCGGAGATGAAGGTCCTGTCGCACGAGGCGGGCGCGCTGAGCGGAGAGTTCCTCCAGCGCGTGAACGACATGAAGCATCAGTACACGCGCATGCTCATGGACATTCTCAGCGACCTCGAAGCCGCGCATGGACCGGCGCACCTGAATCGGCGTGTCGCCGCGTATTCGCTCTTTGGCATGATGAACTGGATCTACAACTGGTACGATCCCCTGGGCGACGTCGGCGTCGAGCTCCTGAGTCAGAACATCTGCCGCCTGTTCCTCGGCGGCTACGTGGGACTTCCCGTTTCGGATGCGGTCATTCCGCATGCGTCGGCGGGCTAGGCCAGTCACGCCATTCCCCATCCTCCATTCATCGAGATTGCCATGACCGCCACCATGACTGACCGTGCCACCTCCACTCTGGTCACATACCGGAAGGACGGGAACGTCGCGGTATTCGAGCTGAACGATCCACCCGCCAACACGTATACGCACGACATGATGCGCCAGCTGGACGAATGTGTGCTGCGTGCGCGATTCGACAACGACGTGCAGGTGATCGTGATCCGCGGCGCGGGCAGCAAGTTTTTCTCAGCGGGTGCGAACATCAGGATGCTCAACGAGGTGGACCCCACCTTCAAGTATTATTTCTGCCTCCACGCCAATGAGACGCTGAGCCGTCTCGAGCAGACGCCCAAGCTGGTCATTGCCGCGATCAACGGGCACTGCGTGGGCGGTGGTCTCGAGATCGCCATGGCCTGTGACATCCGCATTGCGCGACAGGAAGCCGGCAAGATCGGGCTGCCCGAAGTCAATCTGGGCGTGCTCCCGGGCACCGGTGGCACGCAGCGCCTTGCGCGGCTCGTGGGCAAGGCCAAGGCGATCGAGCTCATGGTGACGGGGCGCACCTTCTCTTTCGAGGAAGCGCAGTCGCTCGGCATCGTGAACGAGGTGTACCCCAAGGACGAATGGTGGGAAAACGTGATGCTCTATGCCCGGCAATTCTGTCTGCCGAACAAGGCGGCCATGGCGGTGGGACACATCAAGCGGGCAGTCCAGTCCGGCGCCGAGGTGTCGTTCGAGTACGGACTGGCCATGGAGCGGGAGCTGCAGAGCCTCCTCTTCAAGAGCGCCGATGCCAAGGAAGGCATTGGCGCATACGTGGAGAAGCGGCAGCCCACGTTCACGGGGCGCTGAGCATGCACGAGGTGCGCGCATGAGCGCGGCGCTGACGATGGACCGCTTCCCCACGCAGCTCGTGATCCAGGGCGAGCTGTGCGATGCTGCATCCGGCGCGACCTTCACCGTCGTGAATCCCGCTACGGAGGAGGCCATCGCGCATGTCGCAGAAGGCGATGCATCGGATGTGGATCGGGCAGTCCGGTCTGCGCGCGCGACCTTCGAGAGTGATGCATGGCGCGACATGAGCGCGCGGCGGCGCGGCGAGCTGCTCTACCGGCTGGGTGAGCTCTGTCTCGAGCACAAGGACGAGCTGGCGCGGCTGGAGACGCTGAACAACGGGAAGCCGGTGTTCGAGTCGCTCATCGATCTGAAGCTCACGGCGGAGACGTTCCGGTATTACGGCGGCTGGGCGGACAAGATCCACGGGGAGACGATTCCGGTGGACGGACCGTTCCTGAATTTCACCTTGCGCGAACCGCTCGGCGTGGTGGGTGCCATCGTCCCGTGGAACTTCCCGATGTCGCTTGCCGCGTGGAAGATCGGGCCGGCGCTGGCGTGCGGAAACACCATCGTGCTCAAACCCGCGGAGCAGACGCCATTCACCGCACTCCGCATGGCCGAACTGGCCCTCGAGGCGGGTTTTCCGGCGGGGGCGTTCAACTGTGTGGCGGGTCGCGGCTCGGTTGCGGGCGCCGCACTCGTGCAGCACCCCGACGTGGACAAGATCGCGTTCACCGGATCCACCGAGGTGGGCAAGCAGATCATGCGCGACGCGTCCGGCACGGTGAAGAAGCTGTCGCTGGAACTGGGCGGCAAGTCGCCCAACATCGTCTTCGCGGACGCCGATCTCGACGCGGCGGCGCGCGGAGCGTTGACGGGCATTTTCTACGGCAAGGGCGAAGTCTGCGCGGCGGGGTCGCGGCTGCTCGTGGAAGAGTCGGTGCGGGAGGCGCTCACGGGGAAGATCCTCGAGCGCGCGGGGCGCATGGTGGCGGGCGACCCGCTCAATCCGAAGACGCGACTCGGCGCCATCGTATCAAAAGGGCAGATGGAGCGCGTGCTCGGCTACATCGAGAGCGGACGTCGCGAGGGTGCGGCTCTGCTAACCGGGGGTGAACGCACGCCGGTGAACGGAAAGGGCTACTTCGTGGCGCCCACGATCTTCGGAGACGTCGAGCCCGGCATGACCATCGCGCGGGAGGAGATCTTTGGTCCGGTGCTCGCCATGATGACGTTCAACGATGGCGTTGTCGGAGCAGCCCGACTGGCGAATGACACGATCTATGGTCTTGCCGCCGGCATCTGGACTCGCGACATCGGCAAGGCCCTGCGTACCGCGCGCGCTGTGCATGCCGGCACGGTCTGGATCAACACCTACAACATGTATGATGCGGCCTCGCCCTTTGGCGGCTTCAAGCAGTCCGGATTCGGGCGGGATCTGGGCATGCACGCGCTGCAGGGGTACAGTCAGGTGAAATCGGTATGGGTATCACTGTAGGCTACCGGAATGCGGCGGCCTGTGGCCGCCTGCGGGAAGCAGCGATTGCGCCTGGCGGCGCATCGCCTGCGGGAAGCGCCGCGCGAAGCGCGGCTGCGGTACGCCCTACGCCCTGCGCCCGCCGCGCCGAATTCCCCAT
>Ga0134125_10003485_pt1 | contig 18150 bp, 35 predicted proteins | sample KB31751_FD_96464 | JGI IMG/M metagenome (GOLD analysis project Ga0134125, IMG submission 96464) | Terrestrial soil microbial communities with excess Nitrogen fertilizer from Kellogg Biological Station, Michigan, USA - KB3-175-1 | ecosystem: Environmental > Terrestrial > Soil > Unclassified ... | reverse complement strand
CCGTCGTTCACACGCCGCGCCGTGCTTCGTATGATGGGGAGGTGTGTTGACGGGGGAGGGGGACTGTGAGAGTATTCCCGCTTAGCCCGGCATGGCGCGCGGGGGAATAGATCGGGAGTGTCACATGACTTTTATTACGGTTTATTTGTATGACAAGGCCAGCGACACAACTTGTTACATAGAAAGCGCCGAAAACGGACGTTGGCGCTACGTCATTAAAAAGGGTGACGTTACGCTTGTACGTTCTCTTGCGTTTCTTTCATTGAGCATGTGCAAATTACGCGCCGCGTCCGCTATGTTGGTTGTGACATGGTGAGCGTGATAACGTCTCGTTTGAAACTTTCAACCCTCTCGGAGTGTCACATGACCACGTACAATAAACTCGCCTGTCTAAATGCAATCCAGTTTCTTCGCAACCTCGACCATTGTCTTGTAAGTGTCACCGCTATGCAAACGGTCACAAAACCGTTTTCAGTTTCCGTCGCCCCACAAAAGCATTACGAAAATCCGCGTGACCCACATGGTCTTACACTTAATCATCATGCCGAAGGTGTGCACAAAGATCGTCATGGATATTATGCGATGGGGCTTGCCGCCGAGAGTTTGGCAAGTGCTTTGTGTGATAAATTATCCATCACATACGAAAGCAAAATGGGTCGCGGCTTTCAACTCAGAACGTGTTGTGACGCGCTGGAAAGATTTGTCAACGTGGCGGGGGAATAACATGCCCTACATTTCAAGAGAACAACAAAGTTCCCTCGCGCGTGATCTTAACAAGGCTCTCTCCGGTCTAACTTATGATGCCGGTGTTATCGCGCTATTGAGCGTGATTGCGTTCCATGTGTCAAAGATTGAGCCAACGCATCTTGAAGCGCGCGACGAAGCAAAACGAATTGGCGTACTGCTTGAAAATATCGTGCGTGACAATTACGCGATCATGCGGGAGGCGGTGTGATGATCCGTTTCATCACTCTAATCCCTTTTACATTCTGGATCATCGTTGCGTTTCTCTTGACGCTATGGTGTATTTTTGGAATGTCGTTCTGGCCGGTATTCGGTCTTGTGCTTCTTGCAATCTTGGCGTGGTCAAGATAGCGTTCCTTCAATCACCACGTCATCGGCGCGCGCGTGGTGATATCCAAGGCGCGTCATTATGAAAGGCGAAACTCCAATGGCTGATACTCGTGCGAAGGCCGTCAAGGCAAAAATCGTTCCCGGCACCGATCTCGGAAACCCGAAAGCCGTCACTCTCTTGCCGGAAAATGAACGGCGGATGATGATGGGAACCGTGATGGGTTACGTTGACAAGATCATCACGCGCACCATGCCGAACGGGGAGGTTTACGAAGGCTTCTCCGGCTACTTTGAAGCAATCCCGTCAAACCCGGAATTGCCGGTTGTGCAATCGGGTGTGTGTTATTTCCCAAGCGGCTTTCACAACCTGATTGCCGAACCTTTGAAGGACGCGCAAAAGACCGATGAAAACGCGCGTATCGATTTCGTTTTCGAGGTTTCTGCGGTCAAGTCAAATAACCCGCAGGGCTATTCGTGGGAATACACGCCGAAGATTGCGAGCAAGTCCAGCGATCCCCTTGCACATTTGCGCGCGTCCACCACGGAAGCGCTCACCGATCAGTCGCACGAAAAAACCAAAGGCGGCAGAGGCAAGTAACTTTCCGGTGTTGTGATGTTCCCCGGTGTCAAAAACACCGGGGAATTTTTTCGGGGTGTTGCCGTGCGTATTATTTATGTCGGTTCTCTTAATCAGTACGAAACACTTGTTGATGATTGCGATTATGATTTTCTGATACAGTGGCGGTGGACCTTCAAGCGTTCCAGCCATAGATACGATGATCGAATTTATGCGCGCCGTTGTATACGAATTGGCGGCAAAAAAGTAACGATCCTTTTACATGACGTAATTATGGATAGGCAGGGCTTGCAACGTCCCACCGACGACCACACAGCTCATCATCGTAATAATAACTCACTCGACAACCGCAGGAGCAATCTGACATGGGCATCGAAAATAGAGCAAACAAAATTCCGACGCCCGCGCATTTCCCGCGCAATGCAACCATCGTTGTGACGAAAGGCGTTTACAAGGATCGGCGCGCGGTCGTGGTGCGTGTCGTCAATCACGGCTGGCGCGGTTTGCGGTTGCTCGAAAAGGAATGGTATTTCGTTCAACACGTTTCTTATTTGCGTCACGCTACGCGCGCGGAAATGGAGACACCACCATGCGATTGATTTTTGCGTTCGTTCTGGCGGCACTGGTTTCCGGTTGCGTGCCTTTACCGTTGTCGTTCGGTTATTGTCATGATAAGGCAAAAGACCGCAACAGCGACGGGAGTTGGAAATGGTATTGCACCGATCACGATTGATGATGATCGCCGCGTTCTTTTTTATTTCAATGTCATGTGTTCAAAGTTATGCGCGTCCCGCAGCGTGGTGTGGATGGTACGCGCGATTTAATCTTGTGTCGCACGATCCGGGCAAGCGTTTTAACGCCGCGTGTGCGTGGAAAACTTGGGGCGAACGCGCCTTGAGCGCGAGTGTCGGTGCAATGGTGGTGTGGTGTCATGGCTCACATCATCACGTCGGCAAGATTGTAGCGCCCTGCGAGCATGATTTATGCCCGATAAAGAGCGGTAATGACGGTCATGCGGTGCGCATTCGTGTGAGATCAATTCGTGGTGCAACGCTACGGGTTGCCGGGGACTAATGTCCGTTACAAGATTTTGCGTCTTGTCAAACGGGAACTGCGGCAGTAGTTTGTAAAAGTCAAGGCCGGTGCATGATCCGGGGGAACCATGACACCGGCCCGACTTATGGGCCGCTTCGGGGAAAGCGCGCCACATGGCGAAGAGATTTACACGTTCGCAACGTTTGGCGCAAGCCAAGCGGGAACTAAAAAGTCAACGCGGCGCACAATTAAAAACTCTTAAATCCCTCGGCCTTGTTTCAAAGCGCGCTAACCTCAAAAATAAATCGACGCGCATAAAACTGCTTTCCAAATTTTCAGACGTGTTGCAACGCCGCGCCAAAGTCGTGACGGTGCCAAAAGGTTTTGCAATCCGCCAAGCGCGCAAAAATTTTCGTGTGCAGGGTATGCAAATTGTCGTTCCACACCGCAAAGGCGAGCATGTGCGGATTGATCGCGGCGGAAACATCACGGCAACGCGACACATAAAAGGTCATCGCGTAAAACGTATTCTGCATTTTGGCGGTGAAATGCCCAAACCACCACGTGGAAAAAAATTCATGTTTAGCGTTCCTTTCGCCAATGGACAGAAAGTCCGTTTCGACGATCTCGACGCATTGCGCGCGTTCATGCAACCGTATGCCGAAAAAACTTATAAGGACTGGCAAGATTATATGGAAATCGAAGAGGTTGACGATGACGAAGCCGAAGGCGCGAGCGACGACGAATGACCGATCTCTTTACGCTCTATCAAGCGATTTGTGTTCCGCCTACACCGGCTGAAATTCTCGGAGCTATCAATCATCGTCCCTGCATCGGTGAAACAAGAATGAGCAATCGTCAATACGAGCGGCGCAAAATCGAAAAACAGAAAACGGACAGGATCGAAAATATCGCGGTTCTAGACATGGAAACCGATCCTTTCGACAAAAAATCGAAAGCAATCATTAAACCTTTTCTGGCAGTCTTATATCGTGACGGCGCGGAGCCGGTCATCATATGGGATGAAAACAATGAACGATTTGTTACGGCAGTTTTGCGAGCAATCGAAAATCTGCCCGGAAAATTCACTGTGTACGCACACAATGGCGGAAAATTCGACTATATGTTTCTGTTACACCGATTGCGAGGGTTTGTATCATTTAAGGGTCGTAGTATCATGTCTGCCAAAATCGGTAGGCATGAAATTAGAGACAGTTACCATATTATCCCCGAACGGCTTGCAAACATTCAAAAGGATAAAATCCAATACGAGAAAATGAAGCGCGGTGCTCGTGACAAGCATCGTGAGGAGATTATCCATTATTGTATTTCGGATTGCGCGTATCTTCTGGACGTGGTGAAAAAATTCGTCCGTGAATTTGGTTTGAAACTGTCTATCGGACAGGCCGCGATTGCGGAGCTACGCAAGAATTATAAAGTCGCGCGGCTCGGAGAAAATTCCGACGCCTTTCTGCGAAATTATTTTTTCGGCGGGCGTGTTGAATGTCTGCAAGGTCGTGGCGTGTTCGGTGGCGAGACGTGGCGCGAGCCTTACAAGTTGTATGACGTTAACAGCATGTATCCTAACGTCATGGCGAATTACGCGCATCCTATAGGCAATGAGTTTGTCGTGCGGCGTGGCGGACCAACGCCGCAGACGATTTTTATGGAGTTGGAGTGCAAGAATTTCGGAGCGCTTGTCAAACGCGGTGATGATGGGGAGATTACGGCGGATTACGAACACGGCTCTTTCCGAACGACAGTATGGGAATATGAGGCCGCGCGCCGTCACGGTCTTATTGAAAACGTCAAAATCAAATGGTGCATCGATTTCCCGTTACGCTCGAATTTTGAAAAATTCGTCTTGCCGCTGTACGCAAAACGACAGGTCACAAAACATGCGTTGAAAACCTTGCAGGAAGGATCAGCGGCTTATCTCGAAATGAAGAAAGACGACATTTTCTACAAATTGATTATGAATAACGCCTATGGAAAGTTTGCGCAAAATCCTCGCCGCTTCAAGGAATGTTATCTTACCGCGCCCGATGAAATTCCGGCATTGGAAGATTGCTCCAATGCGGTGAAACAATTGGCCGTCATGCGTCCCGAATTGGCGAATGGTTCGATCATGAAAGAGTGGGGTCAGTTACCGGAAATGGAGTGTAACAATTATTGGGTGTGGTCGCGCCCGACGCCACACATGCGATTTTTCAATGTCGCAACAGCGGCCAGTATCACGGGCGCGGCCCGTGCAACGCTTCTGGACGCTATCGCCAGCGCCGACGATGCAATCTATTGTGACACTGACAGCCTTATATGCCGGGGGCTTAGAGGTGTGGAAATTCACAATGAAAACTTGGGCGCGTGGAAAGTTGAAAGCGTTTTGGATGAGGTGATTGTCGCCGGTAAAAAGCTATATGCTTACAAGGTTGCGGGGATTTCCGATGGACAGCCGGGGCGCGTCAAGGTACGCTCCAAGGGTGTGCAGGACGTGACGTGGAATGACCTTGTGCGGATGCTCAATAGTGAGATTGTGCCTTTCGTCAATCCGGCACCGACGTTTACGAAAATGTCCACGCAAAATTATATGACGCGCAATGTCCGTGCAACGGTTGGAACAAGTGTGTCGCGCATCGTTAAACGCAAAAGGGCCATCGGATGAGCAACGCGATCAAAACTGAATTTCCGGTTTTCAACGGTTATGCCCCGGCATCCGGCGGCGCGAAAGCGATGCCAATTTCACTCGATTTTACCGTGAACGGTGAAATCGATTTCGATCTTATCACCGAGACACAACGCGGCATCATAGATTTTGTACAGAGCGCGTGGATTGACAATTCAAACAACCCCAACCCGTTGTCGCTGATTTATTCGCAAACGGGTCAGGCTATTGTCATCCCGGCGAAGGCGCAAGGTATCTGGCCCGTGATTGCGCCTTCGGGCTTGCGTTGCACCGCGACGACAACACCGGGCAATGGTGTTGTGTGTCTCATAATCTTTCTAAACGTCCCCATGCCGATGACGCAATTCGGCCCAACGACGGTAACGGGCGTTCCATTTGTTCCGGCTACGGGCGCTTATACGAACAAAAGCGTTGCTGCTACCGGCAATGATTTGATCCTTATTCCGGCAAACGCCAACCGCAAGGGTTATCTGATTTCCGCGCCATCCGCGAACGCAAATTCCGTGTTTGTATCTTGGGGCGCGGCGGCAACACAGGATTTCCATTCATATGAAATTATGCCGGGTGGCAATCTTCCGAACGGTTTGAATTTGTCATTGCAAGATGTTCATGCAATTGGCACGGTTGGTGACAACATCACCGCCTATGAACTGGCGTAAGAGGACATCATGAAAAAACTTTTTGTTGCCGCCGCTTTTGTTGCGCTTTTTTCAAGCGCAGCGTTTGCGCAAAGCAATCCCGGCGTAACGACACGCGGCGCGGTAACACCCGGCCATCTTTCGACATTCGTTGACAAGTTTCATATTCAGGACGGTGGCGCGGTCCCGGCTGGTGGTGTTGCGTCAGTATTCGGGCGCACGGGTGTTGTCGTCGCGGTGTCGGGTGACTATTCGTTCTCGCTCATAAGCGGACAGGCGGCATTAACCCAACTGCCAACGCTAGGTGCAAACACCGCGCTTTGTAGCATCGCGGGCGGCACGCCGATCAATTGCTCGAAAGCACAATTGACGACGCTGATAAATCAATCGACAGCGTCATTACCGGGTTTGATGCCAGCATGGCCCAATAACACAACAACTTATTTGCGTGGTGACGATACGTTCGTGACGTTGAATTGTGCGGCGTTGTCGGGATCGGCAGCATCGTGTGGCACAGACGCAACTAACGCAACGAACATTTCGAGCGGGACACTCGCTGTTGCGCGGCTTCCGGCTACCGCTACATTGACGATTGCGAGCGGGACGGTTTCGTTAGGCACAACCGCCGTTGCATCGGGCGCGTGTAGTGCGGCCTACACCGCAACGGCAACAGGTCTTGCGACAACCGACACAATACAGGCAACATTTAACGGCGATCCGACTGGCATTGTGGGTTTTATTCCATCGACTAACGGTATGCTGGCAATCATCGTTTATCCAACAGCAAACACGGTCAATGCCAAGGAATGTAACAACACGGGCGCATCGATCACACCGGGCGCGGTGACACTCAATTTTCGTGTGACGCGATGATGAAAAAACTTTTGATCGGCGCGGGTATCGCCGCGCTTTTGTCGTGCGCGGCGATGGCGCAATTCGTCGTCATACCGGGACCGGGAACGGGGCCTTATGGTCCGGTGCCGATTGGAACGCCGGTTTTGATTGCGTCGAAAACAATCGCAACAGCCCCGCCAGCGTCAACCACTCTTCTTACCTCTATCCCGACAGTGTCCGGCGACTTGCTGGCGTGTTATGTGACGTGGACGACAAACAACAGCATTTCGGTTGCATCGATCAGCGATGGCACGAATAGTTATTCGTCGGTTTCCGTTTTACACACCGGCTCTTTTATCGGTGCCGAATGGTGGATTGCAGGTAATGCTTCTGCCACGCCTAGTGGCACAACTATAACGGTTACGTGGTCGGGCGCGGGTGCGGGTGGTTCGAGCGGTACAAGTGTCTATTGCTTCCACGTTAACGGCATTATGCCAACGTCTCCTTTCGACGTGCAAGCGCAAAGCGCGACAAACACGACAACGCCAAGTGTGACACTTGCGACATTGTCGAAAGCAAACGAACTTATTTTATCATCGTCCTATAATTCAAACCAACAAGTTGTTTATACAGAAAGTAGTGGTTACACAAATCTTGTGAAAACGACTGGAGGAGCGTTTGGATTGTCGGTTGGAATTGGCTTCAAGGTTGTCGCTGTGACAACTGGCCCAAGTTATAACCCGTCGTGGGCGGCAAGCGCGGCGGTTGCTATGGCAACACAGGCGATAGCGTTAAAAGGCAATTGACGTGTCGATAAATCCATATGCTGGATTGCAAGCGCAATACATCGGCGCGCCGTTCCTGCTACCGGGTAATAAACCGCGCCCGCCCGGTGAAAGCCCCGGCATGGTACCGACGCTCTTTCAATGGGCAACCTATGGCGTCAATCAGGCAAATCCCGATGTAACGGTTTCTGTCAATCTCGGTGGCGGCGCATCACAATCAAATCAGACTTCAATCTCGACGATCCGTGGCGTCTATATCGACAACACGGGATCGGACGGCAGCGTGTACGTCTACTTTCCCGACACACAATTTACGGTGACGTGCGCGCCATTCGAGACAGCGTTTTCACCGGTCCTGACAAATTCATTGATGTGCCTTGTTGCGGGTCGCGGTTTCGGCACTAACGATGCCTCGCAGACGCGCGTGTTCTTTATGAACGAGCCAGTACCATTTGGTTCGATAGAGGAAATACAGAACACTTATCCGCAATGGCGCGCATCGCCGCAACTCTCGCGCGGTCTTAATCAATTCTCGGCTGGTTATGCATCGCCCGCGATTGGCGATCAGTGGCAGTATCAGCGTCTGCAACCGCCCGCCGGAATAAAGCAAATTCCGATATTGAATACGCCGTTTCTGCAAGGCGGCATTATAACGTTGACTGATTTTTCAATTTCGCGTTCCACCAATGCAAACAGTGCCAGTGGTGGCAGCGGCACAATCAAAATTTTATCGTTGGGTGCGAGCGGTACGCTGTATGAATTTCTATACTCCGATGCAAATGTTGAAGATCAATTAGGCGTCAATCCGCAACCCGTTGTCAGCAAAACAGGTTTGCAGTACAAACTCAATGCGTCGGAAAATTGGGTTATTCAATCTATATGTTCCGCTGCGTTTTTCATGGGATTTGATTTCCTTTTTGGCTTTTCATATCAGGGACCACAATTACAAACTACATCGACGATTTCAACACTTGGTGGTAGTGTAACGGCGGAATTGATTTCACCTGCAACGCCATATCTCGGGGTGAGATTTTCCGGCCCTGCAAACGCAACGATTTCACAAGCACAATTCCAGACTAACGGTTCATTTGGTCTTGGTCCGGTCGGCACATATCATTGTGAGATATGGAGCGACAACGGCGCCAATCCCGCGTTTCTACTCGGCAGTAGTGTTTCAATCGCGCCAACTATTATTTTCAACGGTCATCTTGTAAACACTTGGCTATTTACAACGCCGGTTCCGATTACAGCAAATCAAAAATACTGGCTTGTTCTCGTGCCGGATAATCCGGCGGCAAATCAGGTTGCTATAGATTTGACAAACGGGTTTGCGCAATATGACGACGGCTACAGCACGACGATTACGGGGCTGGCCGCCGGACAAACGACGGGCGGCGATCAATGGTGTTTCTCGGTCACATACACAACTTTATAGCAAAGGATCACAACAATGGGCATGGCGCAAAGCGGCTTGATGCAATTGCTGAAAACATTCGGCGTTGATATTGACCCGGCGGAAATTCAAAAACAGGCTTTCCAATTCCGCGATTTACTGGCATCATTGGATCGCAGACTTGCCGATATTTCGGCGCAGCAAGCCGTCATCATGCGGCATTTAGGAGTTGAAAATGGACGATCAGAACAACCGAACGGACACGCGATCATCGGCCAGCATGGAAAGTCGACCGACGCGATTGACGGCTGATAACGGCCCGTCTCTCGACGAGCGTGTTGCGGCCATCGAACACGTTTTGAGAAAATATCACTATCATGACCACGCCGAAGGACTTGCAAAAGCAATCGAACGTCGAAACTCGGATCGCTGATACACTCTCGGCGTTGCCGGAAAACTTTTCGGCGTGTTGTATAAGCCCGATAACAAACGGTCCCATGACACCGGAGGTTATCGGGTTTGTTCTCCAAGGAATTGAATTGCGGCTAGCGGAGTTAGAACGATGGCGGATGAAAAACCGAAAGACGTTGAAACGTCGAAACCCGCCGAGGCTGCGGCGGAAGCCGCGCGGGTTGTAACTGAACACACCGAACACGTTGAAACGGCGGCGGCAAATGCCATCGAAACGGCACACGCCGATGCCGAACGCGCCAATCGCGCGGCGGCGGAAATAGCGGGCGCGGCGATCAATACCGAATTAGGCGGGCGCATCGAAACAACGAGAACGGAGTTTGAGACATGGCGGAACCAATTCAGCCAGAGGGCGGAAACGGAATTTCAGAAAATCCCGACGCTGGAAAAAACGGTGGCGGACCTGCAATCGGGCCTCGCGTTACTCTTGGGGGCTTTGAAGCCGGAAAACCGATCAGCGTCAACCCCGCCGACATCGGACGATCAGAGCAACCCGCCGCTGGAGGTGAAACCGCACGAGCCGGGCGAAAGCCGGGAAGGCCAAGAAAGGCCGCAAGTGCAACAGCCCCAATCTACACGCAAGAGGCATCTGCTCTAGACGTATCGGGCATCGAAAAGATTTTGCTTTCGTCGCACATGCTTCTGGCCGGTGTGCTGAAAGCGCCTGGACTTATTTTGACAGAAATCGAAGCGCACAACATGGCGGAAGCAACCGCTAATGTGTCGCGTCATTATAATATACAGGCCACACAAAAGACCCTCGATTGGATAAATCTTTGTACGACACTCACGCTTGTTTACGGCACGCGCATCATGGCGTCAAAGAAACGCAAAGCCGATGATGCCGAAAATCCGAACAACGTGGTTCGAATGACACGCGAGGGTTTCGTGCCGATGGATGGTCAAAGCCAATGATGGAAACGCCGCATGACGACAATGCGTCCCTGATTGCGTTCTATGGCAATCCACATTTGCCCGGATGGCAAGCTAACAATCTTGTGCCGGTGGCGTTTCCGTGGCGAGCAACTTACGGAAACCTTGTCGTGTCACACATCATGTTTCACGCAAAGGCCGCGCCCGCGTTGCTTGAAGCGTTCTCGAAAATTTGGGATCATGTTGCTCAGGATCAGGCACGGTTGAACGACACCGGCTTGCAGAATTATTCCGGTGCGTTCAATGACCGGCTTGTGCGTGGCGCGGCGTTAAAAATGTCCGTTCACGCTGTTGCCGCCGCGATTGACTTTGACGCGCAGCACGAGCCGATGAATTACGAACACGTTTCACACATGGCGCAATTCGTCATTGACATTTTCAAATCGACGGGCGCAACGTGGGGCGGTGATTTCAGGCATCGGCAGGACCCGATGCATTTTCAATATGCACACGAATAGGAAAGGCGCACTCACATGCTAACGACATTCGACAAGGCAATCGTGCCGCTGATTGTTTCCGGTCTGGCGTATATCAATCAGCGGTACGGTTTGCACTTTAACGCCGATCCGGCAACGGTCGGCAGCGTTATCGCGGCGGTGACAGCCATCGCGGTTTATTTCATCCCGAACAAGTAAACATGGGGGGGCTAAAATGAAACGGTTCATTCCCGTTCTAATTCTCGGTGTATCTCTTGCGGGTTGCTCTCACATTGAAGCGCAGTTTGCAACGGCAGCATCCGATCTCGCGGCAGCCAGCAAGGCCACGTTGAACGCCACGACGAAAGCCTGTGTTGTCGCGGCACCGGCTGCGGGTGCGGCTGCTACCGCTCTGGCGTCCGATCCCGGTACGAAGGACACAAGCGCCGCCTCGACGGCGGCAGACGTGTCGGCTGGCGTCAACACGCTTTGCGCTGCAGCGGTTGCAGCCAAAGCGGCACAGTCGGGAACGTAAACACCATGTTCGGCGTTCCTCTGGCAACACTGATCGCGCTGGCCGTGAAATACGGTCCAGCCGCGATTGACTTTGTGCGTGAGATTGACCCGCTTGTTCATCAAATCGTCATCGACGCGGCACCGTTGGCAGCGAAAGTACAAAAGACGTTCGGCGCGGCTGACAAGGTTGCGGCTACACATTCCGTTTTTCTGTTGCGCATGAATACAACGCAGTGGACAGACGCGGAGTGGAAAAACTATTGGGATCGCGCGAGCGATGGCGGACAGTGACCACACAATCAGTGAACCGGCGCGGCGTGTAATAGACAGCACGCCCGTCATTTATTTTTCGCGTGTGTTCATTCCCGTGGCGTTGTCAATCATCGGTTATTTCATGGTCACAACGCTTGACGATCTCAAGCACGGCATGAAAGACGGCAGCGACAAGATATGGATTGCACTTGATCGCGTTTCGACAAACGCAAATACGCAAGCCGTCGACCTCGCAGCATTGAAAGTAAAAGTCGACGACGTTGGTAAATCGGTGGACCGTATCAACACGGTTGTCGATAGCATTAAGAAAAATTAGCATCATGTCGGAAGATTTTCAGTTACCGACAACGTCCGAACGGACGGTTATCGTCGGGCGCACCGGCAGCGGCAAAACATTTATGGGCGCGTGGCTTCTTTCCAAATCAGCATTTGATCGGCAACCGTTTATCATCGTCGATTACAAGCGAGATAGCCTTTTGAACGCCTCTCCGAAAATCAAGCAAATCGGTTATAATGAATTGCCAAAATATCCCGGCCTATATATATTGCACCCGGAACCTACACACGATGACGCTGTTGACAATTGGCTCATGCGTGTTTGGAAACGTGGACGAACAGGATTGTATTTTGACGAAGGTTTTATGCTACCGGACAAAAAGGGGCTTCCGGCGATCCTCACTCAAGGAAGGTCTTTGCATATCCCGGCAATCGTTGTCACACAGCGTCCGGCTTGGCTTTCACGTTTCGTTTTTTCGGAGGCAGACCACTTTGCCGTCTTTCATCTTAACGACAGCGACGACAGAAAAAAGGTCGGTCGGTTTTTGCCGGAAGGCGCAGCGGAGGCGGTCCCGCCTGAATTTAACAGCATTTGGTATTCGGTAAAACGAAACGCACTATTCCACTTGCAACCCGTTCCAGACGGGGATACGATCCTGAACGATATTGAGGCTAGGCTCTCCCCCCGGCGCAGGGCGATCTAGTCAACGAAGCTAACAGGAGTTGCGCCGATGGACCGCGTATATCTTCAATGGAATTTGCCGAACTGGATTACCGTCTTGCTCATGGCGGGGATCGGCGTTGTCCTGTTGCAATTCGCGGCGAGTGGCATCCGCCAATATCAGGCGCGGTGACATGGAAAAACTGCGCGCATACGTTCCCCTGAATTTTGCTCTTCTTGCAAATCCCGTCAACTGGGTAATCGTCACATTGATGGTTCTCTTGGGCGGCATGGCGTTGGCGCACATTCTACAAACAAAACCCGCCGATCAGTCGGCATCGTAACGTCAACGCCTCATAGCCAAACGGGAGTTACCAATGCGCTCAGCCGGAACACAGACGCCCTCGACCGCGCAGTTACAGCAAGCGAACATGGCCGCGCGCCAGATGGTCATTCAACGCGGCCTGAATATGTGGCAAGCAATCGCCAGTGGACAGGTCGCCAACCCTCTCACAAACAACGTGATGAATATTCCAATCCGCAACGTCGGACTGGTGAAACGTCTTGTGGTCGAGTTCACCATTACGCTGGCGCAGAGCGCGGCGGAAACTTTGACACGCACCCAGTGGGGACCCGCCAATCTTCTTTCAAACGTCGTGCTGACGGATTTGAACAATCAGCAGCGCATCAACACCGCCGGTTGGCATCTTCACGCGCTGGCGTCGGCGCGTCGGCAAAATGCTTATGGTGCCGCGTTCGTGAACGATAGCCCGGTTGCCATCGGCAGCAATTTTCCGGTCATCGTCGCGCCGACGCCGATCACGACGGTACAGACCATCCGCATGTTCTACGAATTGCCGATTTCCTACGGCGATTACGATTTGCGCGGGGCGATCTATGCCAACGTCGTGAACGCCACGATGAATTTGCAGATGACGTTCAATCCGAATTTCGTGGTCGGCACAGGCGTCGATGCAACGCTCGCCGGTTATCAATCGTCCACGGCGGCGATTGGCACTCTCGGCGCATTGAACTACACGATCTATCAGAACTATCTCGATCAAGTTCCCATGTCGAGCAACGGCCCAATCCTGCCGCTCATGGACATTTCAACGGCATATCTGTTGTCGAACACATCCGTCACGGGTTTGACACAGGGTCAGGATTTCCCGGTGCCGCTGGCGAACTTCCGCGATTTCATGTCGGTGTTTGCGATTTACGACAACGCCGGTACGTTGAACGCGGGAACCGATTTGAACTATGTCGGTTTGCAATCCGCAAACTTTACGTTCATCAACAAATACGATCCGTTCATGTCATCGTTGCTCACGCGGAATATGTTGGGTGACGATTTCCCGAAAGGAACGTACTATTTCGATTTCCGCAACAAGCCGGTTGCAACAATCCAGTATGGCAATATGCAGCTTATCCTAAATCCGTCCAGCGTGACAAACGCGACGGCGAACGTGCTGCTTGGTTACGAAATGCTTGCTCTCATCAATCAGGTTACCAACGCGGGCAGCCTTTACGGCAATTAACCTTCGGTGTGACGACGCGCCACGTCTAACACCTGCGAGGCGCGAGAGGCGGTGCGGTGACACTCACCGCCTCTCGCCGCGATTAACGAAAGGACGTTGTTATGTTTCAGGCGATCATCGACGATCTCAAGAAAACATGGCAACAGCCTTTCTCTGCCGATATGTCGGCACCCGACTGGTTTCTTTTCGTCGGTGTTCTGATCATCATCATGGCTTTGTGGCGCATCATCTTGCGTCATTTAACGGAGGCTTGACCATGAACTACTGGCTCACTGTCATCATCATTCTGGCGGTTGGTTACGTCATCGGCCGGAAATTTCCGCAAATCGGCGCGGCGGTCGGCATCTCGTGAGACAGGACAACGTCATTGTATTGACGTTGTTCTTGGCGTTCGGTTTCTTTGTAACCGCGCGCGGCGAGTTGCCTAAATACATGGGTTTTCTTACGGGCTAGGCGTTCAAATGCCAATCGCTCTTATCATTGTCGGATTGCTTATGGTTGTGAGTGGTGTGAAAAACACGTATTCGCAATTCGGCACTCAGATTAAAAGCGATTTCACCGGCCCCGGCAATTTCACGACGTGGCTAGCAGCCATTGGCCTGATCGGCGCGGTTGGTTACGTGCCGCCGCTGCGCGCCTTCGCCAATAGCTTCCTTGTGCTGGTGTTGCTGGTCATCGTCTTGAAAAACGGTGGTGCCTTCGCCAAACTGCAAAGCGCGCTGGCGTCTGGACCGGCAGCGACACCGGCCAATCCCGCGCCCGTCATTCCCTCGTCATCGTCAACCGGCAGCAACACCGCTGCGCCTTCAACCGCTGGCAAGACCGCGAGCAATGTGTTAGACATTGTCGGTGTTGCCGCCGCCTTCGCATAGGAGCTAACGCCGTGAACCAAATCACCGAGCAGGTTTCCGCTATTCTCATGGCCGTGGTAGGTGTGGCAATTCTCGCCGTACTTGTCTCGCGCAACGCGCAGACCGGGAGCGTGTTGCAAGCGGGCGGACAGGCATTTTCATCGATCCTCGGCGCGGCGGAAGCGCCCGTAACGGGCGGCGGCGGGTTCGGCCTCAATACAAATGCTTTCAACTCATTCATGCCTAATTCGAGTGGAAGTTTGTAATAGTCATGTTCCGTTTCCGGCATAAAACGCGGCGCGAGGTTGGTGTTCACGCAGCCGACGCGCGCGTTGTGAAACCGCAATTCGAGTTGCACTATTCCAATACGGTGCAACCGAGCGCGGGCGCAATGGCGTATGCGCTGGAAAGCCTTTCGCTGGCACCATTCCCGCCGTCCGGTCCGACGATTGCCACCCGTGATCCGATCCGACCGACGACACGCCCTATGTATGCGTTGCAATCTATCCCGCTCGTTTCACTCGGCGGCACGGTTTCCGGTCAAATGGCGATGCAGCCGCTTTTCAATCCGTTCGGCGGTGGCTACAGTGGCCCCGCGCCGCAGAATTTCACCTTCGTTCCAAATGCCGTCGATCCGACAATAACACGCCGAAGCATGTAACATGGAAATTATTAAAAAACACCCGTACATTTCCATCGGCGCGCTACTCGCATCGGTGGCGGTTGTTTTCTATGTGAGTGCCGGTAGCGGCACGTCGGCTGTTGCAACGTCCGGTGTCGATCCGAACGAAATTGCGGCGGCAACTGCTTTACAGCAATCGCAAATGCAGCAACAGGCACAGATTGCCGGTGTGAATGCATCTCTGCAAGCGAACCAAGATAACAACGCAACGTCAATCGCGCTTGCCGATATTCAAAGCAAGTACGGCTATGATGTAGCGAGCCTAGCGTCAACTGTGCAATTAGCAAACATCAACGCAACTGCGCAGACTACGGCTCTTCAGTCAACGTTGCAGGAACAAGCCACGGAAGCCGCAATCAACGGACAGGTGCAGGAAGCCGCGATCTCCAGCAACACCACAATCATGACGACACAGAGCGTTGCGAGCGCTCTTGTGCAGGAAAGCGCTTACAACGCTGAAACGGCGCAAGCGGCGATTTCCGCCGCATCATCGTGTCACGGTTTAGGGTGCCTGTTCTAACATGGACAAAACGGAAAAGATCGTTCTAACGGTAGCAGCAATCGGCCTTGTGGCGTTGCTGATCGCCAAGTATCGCGAGCCGTCACAATCATTGACAAATGTCCAGCCGGTTGAGCAAGCCGTTGGCGGCAGTGAAACGTCGGGACCGTTGTACCTGTTGGGCAACATGCCATGGGCCTATCAGCCGTGGGTCGGTGACATCATCCCGCAAGCGACAAGCGGACAAATTGGGCAAACACTCGCCATGACACAAGGCGCGACGGCGTTCAACACGGTTTCACCTTCCGGTGACAATCTGTTTTAAGGATCGTGCAATGTCGTTCACAAATCCCGATACCAGTGGTCCTGTTGCAACGCTGAATAACTGGTTTCGCGCGCCGGTAGTCGGTTATCATCAAATTGACACCGTGACATTCGGCAAATACTCGCCGGTCATGCCGTCACCGTTGCCGCCGACCGGCACCTATCACCCACAACCGCAGGTGTCGAAAACGACATCGCCCGTGGGGCAAAACGTGTTTTCGTTATATACAAATCCGAACTCGCTCTACACCCGTTCAACATTCGGGCAGCGTTAACTTGTGGTGGACATTTCACAAGAGATAATGAACGCGACAGGCTTCCAAGTCATTGAAAACGGCGCGGTAGTCGGTGGCGGCACGTTTTCAAACGAACTGCAATCGCTTGGAAATGGTTCGCAAGCGTTGGTTCAACAGGGTCAGACGTTAGGTGGTGCGTTTGATCTTGGAGGATCGTTACTATCGTCGAATGAATTGCAATCGTTTGGCAATTCAATAACTGGCATCGCTGGCGGCAGCAACCCGGAAGGCACCGGCACGGCAAACGACACTGGCGCGTTAGGCGGCCTTTTCGGTAGTGGTGGGTCGAGTGGTAACGGTTCTTTAACGGACACCGTCAATGCCTACTTTGTACGAGCCGTTGTCATCATCTTGGGGTTTATCTTCGTCGCGGCAGGGTTGGCACTCTTGGGACGCGGTGAGCTACAGACTGTTGTTAAACAGGCACTTCGCAAATGACATTGCTTTCTGATTGCACAACCTGTAATGTTGTGAGACTATCGATCCTCGTGTTGATAGTGGCGGTTATCGTCTCCCTGATCCGGCCCACATGGGCAAAGGAAATATGGACGGCGGTCATCGTCTCACCCATCCCGCCTATTCCATAGGAGTGTCACATGCCTTACTTTGAGATCGCCGGAATTGCTCTCGTCGCGTTTCTCACATTCTCAATCGCCATGCTTCTGACACCGGGGTTTTGAATGTGCCTCGCGGTTCTCGTGGCTATCGTTTCATACGCGATCATCGTAACGATGGTGGCGTTCGCGGAAGATGGTCATGAGGACCGCAACGGTTTTCACTACGGGGATTGAAATGTTCGGTTTCAGCAAACGCAAACGCGCCGCGCGCAAGTTGGTCAAACAGGCGAAAGACGATAAACGTTATAAGTTGCATCTGCAAGCCGCACGAAAAGCAAATAGGAAACGTGCGAAGAGAATGGGTTTGCCGTTTTAACTTGAACTAACCTCCAAGCGCACCAACTTAGCCCGCCCGTAAAACGGCGGGTTTATTTTGTCTCGTGTAAACGTCAGGACCGGCGATTTGTCATCCGGTGCGACCTCGAAGCCAAGATAAAATTTTACATATTTTAGATGACAAAGTTTTCATATGTAAACATTCACAACTATTTTTATAAGCATTCAATACCTGAATTACACCGTATTCAGATATAAGCATGTCCATCTTTTGAGACAGAGATGTTTTGCGCTTCATCATTTTAATTTTTTCCAATTCCCGATCTATTCCCCCGCGCGCCATGCCGGGCTAAGCGGGAATACTCTCACAGTCCCCCTCCCCCGTCAACACACCTCCCCATCATACGAAGCACGGCGCGGCGTGTGAACGACGGCGGGGCGTTTTGTGATTTGCGTTTTGCGATTTGCGTTTTGCGATTTGCGTAAATACTTATTAGGGGGG
>Ga0134125_10003484_pt1 | contig 18158 bp, 14 predicted proteins | sample KB31751_FD_96464 | JGI IMG/M metagenome (GOLD analysis project Ga0134125, IMG submission 96464) | Terrestrial soil microbial communities with excess Nitrogen fertilizer from Kellogg Biological Station, Michigan, USA - KB3-175-1 | ecosystem: Environmental > Terrestrial > Soil > Unclassified ... | reverse complement strand
GTTCGCCGGAGAACTCGACCGTCGTCGACTCGGCCGCGGCGATGTGATGCAGGAAGACCAGCAATGATCCGGCCAGCGCCGTGATGCAGGCCGACAGCACGAACGCGACCAGCTTGTAGTATTCGGTGGTGTAGCCTTGGAAAACAGCACGCTGCTGGTTCTCGCGGATCGCCACCAGTACGCGGCCGAAAGGCGAACGCACGACCCGCAGCAACAGGTATAGCACCAGGGCGGCAATGACCGCCGTGAAGACGTAATAGGCCAGATAGCCTTCCAGCGCGAAGGGCCCCAACACGCCACGCTGGAGTCCGCCCAGCCCCCCTTCACCGCCCGTCACGCTGGTCCACCGGAAAGCCACGGAGAACGTCAACGCGCACAGGGCCAGCGTCAGCAGCGCGAAATAGACCCCGCGCCGCCGCAGGATCAGATACCCCACGATCACCGCGGCGATCGCGGTGAACAGCACCGAGCACACGATGGGCAACAGCACCTGATCCGGAAACAGGTAAAGCTGCGCCAGCGCGGCCACATACCCGCCGATGCCAAACCATGCACTATGGCCGAAGGACACCAGGCCGGTGTAGCCGACCAGCACGTTCAGCCCCATCGCCGCCATGGCCAGTATCACCACCAGCGTGGCGCTATCCAGCGTCAACCCCAAAGCCTGGAAGACGAACGGCAGCAGCACCAGACCCAGAACGCCGACCCAGAGCGGCTGATATTTACGCATCATTGCCCGCTCCTTACTCGAAACGCTCGATGCGTTTGCCCAGCAGCCCGCGCGGCCGGAACATCAACACCAGGAACATCAATACATACATGGAAGCCTCACCCGCGGCCGAGTCGAAATAGATAGTGACGCCACGAACGACGCCCACCAGGACCCCCGCCAGCACCACCCCCCAGAAACTTCCCAGTCCCCCGATGACGACCACCACGAAGGCGACCGTCATGATGTCGGTTCCCATGGCGGGCTGAACTACGGCAATGGGCGCGAAGAGCACCCCGGCCAGCGCCGCCGTGGCCACCCCCAGCATGACAATGGCCGTCAGGTAGGGCTGCAGGCGAATACCGAGCACCGCGACCATATCGGGCTTCTGCACACCGGCGCGAATCACGCGGCCAAAGGGAGTCTTGTTCAACAACATCCAGATTCCCACCATCAGAACCAGCACGACCAGCAGGATGAAGAGGCGGTACTTTGAAAGGAAGAAACTGCCCAGCACCACGGAGCCCTTGAAGGATGCCGGCATGGACAGGAACAACGGCGCCGCCCCCCAGGTCATGCGGATCGCCTGCTCGACCACCATGGCCAGAGAGAATGTGACGAGCAACCCGAGGATGGGATCCGCCGTATAGAATCGCCGCAGCAGGAAACGCTCGAACACGATACCCAGCAGTCCGACCAGCACGGGGGTGATGACGATGCTGCCGCCAAAGCCCACATACTTCATGAGTTCGAACGAGACGTAGGCGCCAATTGCGTAGAACGCGCCGTGCGCAAGATTGACCACGCCGCCGACGCTGAAGATCAGCGACAGGCCCAGTGCGATCAGGACGTAATAGCCGCCCAGGACCAGGCCATTGACGACCTGCTCGAATAAAAAGAGGAGTTGCATGGTGAACCGGAAGGTAAGGGGTACGGCCACGAACCGCATCCGCTGCAGCCCTCAGGCCGCGGCGGATGCGCGCGGTAGCGTCACATATGACACAAGCTCTCGGACCTCGGCGGCGCGAGGATCTCGAGCGGCTGGTTGGCGCCCGGAACAGCGTCGCCCAGCACCAGGAAGTCATGCGGTCCCTTCGCCTGATCGGGCGGCATGACAGTGTACGTGTAGGCCTCTTGCATCAATTGATGGTCCCACGACCTGAAGTACGCCTCGCGCGCCTTCAGGATGTCGAACTTGGCCTCGGATTCCAGATAGGCGATGAGCTTGTCGGTATCGGTCGATTTCGTCGCCGTCATGGCCTGCGCCAGGATCTTGAGTGAAACGTATTCCACCCAGGCGTGGTTTTCAGGCTGCGTGTGGTATTTCGCCTCGAAGGCCTTCACAAAAGCGGCCGATCCGGGCGTCTTCAGCTTGTATTGCCACACCGTCGGCCAGATTCCCGACAGATTGCCGGGCCCCGCCGCCCAGGCATCGGCAATATTGAGATTGAAGCCGGCCAGGGGAATCTTCAGGCCGAATTCCGCATATTGCTTGATGAAGTTGGTCACCTGGTTGCCGGCCAGATTGCATGCGATCACATCGGGATTCGCCTGGCGAATCTTCAGCAGATAAGGGCTGAAGTCCGTCACGTCGGTTGCCACCAGCGCATTGCCGATCATCTTTCCGCCGTGCGAGCCGACAAACTTCTCGACGGCCTTGGCCAGATCGTGGCCGAACAGGTAATCGGCCGTCAGCCCATAGAGCTTCTTGCCCTTGATCAGCCCGGCACGGTCGAGTGCCAGACCCGCCGCATTGGCCAGGACGGTGACCGGAATATCGGCGTGGAAGGTATAGCGGTTGCAATCCTTGCCGCGCAGTGAATCCGAACGCGCGCCGGTATTCAGGAAGAGAATCTTGTTACGGGCGGCGACCTGGGAAATCGCCAGTGCCGAAGCCGAACTGATTTCGCCCAGGAGCACCACGGCCTTGTCGCGCTCGATCAACCGCTGGGCCTTGGTCGAGGCCACCTGCGGATTTACCGAGTCCTCGGAGATGACCTCGATCTTGCGCCCCAGCACCCCGCCCGCGGCGTTGATCTGCTCGGCCTGCAGTTGAATGCCTTTGACCGCGTACCCGCCCAGTGCCCCCAGGAACCCGGTCAAGGGTGTCAGGTGCCCGATCTTGATGGGGCCAGACGAGTCGGCGCTCCAGGCCCAGGGGCTGAATCCCAGTGCCGTACTGCCTATCAATGCCGCGCCGGACTTCAGCACGGCCCGACGCGACAGGGTCGCGTCCGTGATCCGCTTGCCGTTTTTCATGGCTTTGTCTCCGATGATGGAATATGCAGGGTGCTGCTGTCTTGCAGGGAGCCGCTTCTTGTGAGAAATGACGATTTGATGATAGGGGTTTCTTCCTTTTCTGATGAAATACTGTTTTTCAAGGTAAGGCATAGGCAAATCTTATGGGAGCGCCTGCGCGCCCCCGAATGACCCATAATGGCCGCATCCGCCACGTGGAGGCCGCCATGAACCTGAAGCAGCTCCAGTACTTCGTTCAGACCGTCGAAAGTGGAAGCATGACCAAGGCTTCCCTGCAGCTTTTCATCGCTCAGCCGGCGCTGAGCCAACAATTGACCAAACTCGAAGACGAGGTGGGAAAGCCGCTGCTGGTGCGCTCCGCGCGGGGCGTCACCCCCACGGACAACGGGCTGGCGCTCTATCACCACGCCAAATTCATGCTGCGGCAACTGGACCAGGCGCTGTCGATCGCTCGCCAGGAAACCATGGAAACATACGGGATGGTGACTGTCGGGCTGGCCGCCACCACCGTTTCGGCGCTGGGGCTGCCATTGGTCAAGCGGATCCGGGAGCGCTACCCGCGCATTCTGCTCAACGTCGTCGAAGGGATGAGTGGCCACCTCGGGCAAATGATGCGCATGGGGCAGCTCGATATTGCCATCCTGTTCAAGGCCAACGTCGCGCCCGACCTGACCGCCGTCCCCATCCTCGAGGAAGAGCTGTTCGTGCTGCTGCCCAAAGCGAGCCCTCTGGTGCCGCCGGACCAGAAAGAAATCACGCTGGCCGAAGCCGCCAGCCTGCCGCTCATTCTTCCCACCGGCAAGCATGGCCTGCGCCAGCGCATCGAAAGCGAACTCGAAGCGCGCAGCCTGAATTCGCGCATCGTGGCCGAGATCGATTCGCTGTCGCTGCTCATGAACTGCGTCTATGGTGGCATGGGCGCCACCATCAAACCGATCTCGGCGCTCGTCCTGGAAGGCGAACGGGGCAAGGAATGGCGGGCGCTGTCCATTTCAGACGCGCGCATCAATCGACGCAACTACCTCTACACGATTTCACACGAAATGCTGTCGCCGGCGACGGCCCTGATCGCCTCCGAAATCAAGAACACGATCCGCTGGCTATCCAAGACGCGGAAGTGGCCGACCATCAAGCTCCTGTACTGAGGTCTTGCCGCGGCGCCCGGGACCCGTTCCTCTGTTTCGCTTATACCCTTCCTTAAAAAACAGTATTTTTCTTTCGACGACCAGCTCCTTATCCTGTCCTTATCCACTCATCGAACAAGGCGGACTTCAATGGAAGCACAGGTCGCTCACCACCTTGAGACAGGTTGCAGCCTGCTCATCGCAGGCAAATGGACGCAGGGGTCCGCGGCGCCCTTCAAGGTGCTGAACAAATTCGATCAACAGGTGCTCGCTGAAATTGCGACGCCGACGGCCACGGAGATCCACGCGGCCGTGCAGGCGGCCGTGCAAGCCTTCCACGACAATCGGACGCTCAGCCCGCGCGACCGGGGCCAATTCCTGGACGACGCGGCCTCGGTGCTGGAGGCCCGCACCGAGCGCCTGCAGCACATCATCTGCGCCGAAACGGGGTTCACGCTCAGCGACGCCGCCGGGGAAATCCGGCGTACCGTCCAGACGATGCGGCTGTCCGCCGAGGAAGCACGGCGCTTCGTGGGAACGCTGATACCCGTGGAAGGAACAGCGGGCCAGGCGGGTCGGATGTGCTGGACGCAGCGCGTGCCCTTGGGCGTCGTGGCCGCCATCACGCCCTTCAACGCGCCCCTGAACACCGTGGTGCATAAAGTCGCGCCCGCGCTGGCGGCCGGCAACGCCATCATCCTGAAGCCGTCGCCCCACACCCCGCTGATTGCGTGTGAACTGGCGGACGCCCTGATCGAAGCCGGAACTCCGCCGGGGCTCATCACGGTGCTGAATGGCGGCACCGACGTCGTCAACGCACTGCTCGACGAACAGGACATCCGGTTCTACGCGTTCACCGGCAGCACCGAGGCGGGGCGCGCCATCCAGCAGCGAGCGGGCCTGCGGCGCACCCAGATGGAGCTCGGCTCCATCGCGTTCGCCGTCCTTTGCGACGACGCCAATCTGGATTTCGCCCTCCCGAAGATCATCAATGCCGCCTACCGCAAGGCCGGCCAGGTCTGCACTTCCATCCAGATGCTGCTGGTCCATGAGAAGATTCTCCCGACGGTGGAACGCAAGCTCACGCAGCTCGTGAAAGCACTGAAGGCCGGCGACCCCGCCGACCCCGCGACGCAGGTCGGCCCCGTCATCAGCACGCAGTCGGCCGATCGCATCGCCGACTGGATCGCTCAAGCCACCAGGAGCGGCGCGGCCTGCCTCGCCGGGGGCACGCGCCAAGGCAACGTCATCGCGCCCACATTGCTCAAAAACCTGGCTCCTGACACGCCGCTGGGCTGCCAGGAAGTCTTCGGCCCCGTGATGTCGCTCATGCCGTTCTCCAGCATCGACGCGGCCATTGCGCGGGTCAATGACACGCCCTTCGGCCTTGCGACCGGAATCTTCACCAACCGCCTCGACGACGCATTCCGCTTCATCCGCGAACTCGAGGTCGGCGGGGTTCACATCAACGAAACGCCCAGCTCCCGCGTCGACATGATGCCGTACGGGGGGTCCAAAGCCAGCGGTTTCGGCCGCGAGGGCCCGTACTACGCCATGCGCGAGATGAGCGAGGAGCGCGTTGCCACCTTCATTCCCAATACCAGTCCAGGAAAACGGCCATGACCAAGCGAAAAGGCGGAGAAGTCATCGTTGACTATCTCATCCAGCAAAAAGTGCCTTACGTGTTCGGCATCTGCGGACACGGCAACGTGGGCATCCTCGATGCCCTGCACGAGCGCAAGGATGAAATCAAACTCGTGGCGCCGCGCCACGAACAGTGCGCCGGCCACATGGCCGACGGCTACTTCCGGGTGAAACATGCGCCAGCCGCCACGCTGACGTCCACCGGACCGGGGTCGGCCAACCTCGTGATGTCGCTGGTCACCGCGCTGTCGGACTCGTCCGCCTTCCTAGCGATCACCGCCAACGTCCCGACCTCGCAGGCCAATCGCGCCCCCTTCCAGGAACTCTACAGCCACAACCAGGCCGATTTCGCCCAGGTCCTGCGCCCGGTCGTGAAACGCAGCTTCCAGCCGACCCGCGTGGACATGCTGCCGCTCGCGCTACGGCAGGGTTTCAACACCATGCTCACGGGCCGGCCCGGCCCCGTCAACCTGGACATTCCCTACAACGTCTTCCAGGAAGAAGACGAAGTGGAGACGCCAGCCGACGCACATACCTTCGGGTCGCACCGGCCCGCCGCCAGTGAATCCGACCTGGCACAAGCCGTCGCGCTGCTGGCGGACTCCCGCCGCCCGGTTTTCTTCATCGGCCAGGGCACCACGCTCTCGGGGGCCGGCGCGGTGCTGTCCGAGCTGCAGGCCACACTGGGCATCCCCGTCATCACCTCGCCCAACGGCATGGGCTGCGTGCCCGCCGACGACCCGCTGACGCTGGGCTTCATCGGCCGCAACGGCGCTTACCCGGCCAACCAGGCCGGACGGCACGCCGACCTGGTGCTCTGTGTGGGCACTCGCTTCGATGACCGCTCATCGTCGACCTGGAAAACCGGCTACTCCTGGAATTTCCCCAGCACGAAGCTGATTCAGGTGGACCTGGATCCTGCCGAGATCGGCCGCAACTACCCGCCCACTCTGGGCCTGGTGGCCGACGCGCGAACATTCTGCGAGCAACTCCAGGGCGCCATCCAGCGCCATGGATCGATTCGCCGCGAGCAGTTTTCCTCCTGGCGCGACGAGATCGCGGGCTGGCGAGGCGAATGGGACCGATTCGTGGCGCCCAACTTCAGCGCCATCACGACGCCGATCCGCCCCGAGTACGTAGTCGGCACCTTGCAGAAAGTCCTGCCCGAGGACGTGATCCTGACGCTGGACTCCGGCGTGCACCACAACTGGTTCATGCAGTTCTGGCAGCCGCGCCGGCCCGCCAGCATGCTCAATAGCTGGGGATACTCCTCCATGGGGTTTGGTGTCTGCAGCGTGCTCGGCGCCCAACTGGCCGCGCCCGATCGGACCTGCGTGGCCGTGGTCGGGGACGGCGGCTTCATGATGGCGCCCTACGTGGTCGCAACCGCGGTGGAATACCAGCTCCCCTGCATCTGGATCGTCTGGAACAACTTTGCCTGGGGCGCGATCCGCGACCTGCAGTACGGCCTGTTCGAGGGGCGCGAGCTGGGCACCGCCTTCTATAAGGGGGCACAGGGCCCGGGGGGCCAGCGCTACAACCCCGACTTCGCTGTCTGGGCGCATGCCTGCGGTGCCGACGGCGTGACCGTCACCCGCAGCGAGGATCTGGCGCCCGCCGTCGAACAGGCGGTCCGCAACCGCCGCCCTTGCGTCATCGACGTCCATGTGGACGGCGAAGTCCGTCCACCCTCGACCGGCACCTGGCAACTTCCGCCGATCCCCTATCCAGAACCGCTTTTCGGTAAACCCTGGGTGGCTTGAGATGGCCGGGAATTCGACCGAAGAGGTGTTCGACGTCGTCGTCATCGGGGGCGGCGGTTCGGGCTTGGCGGCCGCCATCGAGGCGCGCGAAGCGGGGGCCCGCGTCGTGCTCCTCGAGAAGAATCCGAAACTGGGCGGCTCGACCGCCTGGTCCATCGGTTCGATCTCGTCGACGCAGACACCCCACCAGCGCGCCAAAGGCGTGGACGACAACCCGCGGCAGCATTGGGAGGACATGCCCAAGTTCGCAACGGGGATGAACCGCGAAGACAACGACGCCCTGCGCAAGATCCTGTGCGACGAGGTTCCAGCGGCGTTCCAATGGCTGCTGGATTCGGGGGTGCGCTTCATGGGACCCATGCCAGAGCCGCCGCACCGGTTGCCGCGCATGCACAACGTGCTGCCCAATTCGCGCTCCTATATCTATCATTTGGAACGGCGCGCGCGCCGCGACGGCGTGGACATCCGCTGCAACGCGCCGGTGCGGGAACTGGTGCTCGACAAGGGGCGCGTGATCGGCGCCAAAGTCCAGCTCGATGGGCGCGACGCATTCGTTCGAGGCGTCAACGGGATCATCCTGGCCGCCGGCGATTTCACCAACAGCCCGGAACTGAAGGCGCGCTTCATGGGCCCGCGCGAAGCCAAGGTCGAAGCCATCAACATGACCGCCACCGGCGACGGCCAGAAAATGGCCGAAGCCCTGGGCGCCACGGTGCTGAACGGCGATCTGGCGCTGGGCCCCGAACTGCGCTTCATCCCGCCGGCGAAGGAAACACTGGTCCGCCGCCTGCCCCCCTGGCGCGCGCTGGCGGTCTTCATGCAGTGGTCCATGTCGCACGTGCCGCAGGCTGTCCTGCGCCCATTTCTCATGCAGTTCCTGACCACCGCGCTGGCGCCCTCGCTGTCTTTGTTCGAAGCGGGCGCCGTGCTGGTCAATCAGGACGGCAAGGCAGTGCGGGATGTACCCCAGAAGCTGGCCTTCGCGCTGGCCGACGAGCCGGGCAACCGTGGCTGGATCATATTCGGGAGCGAGATCGCCCGGCGTTTCTCGGCCTGGCCGGACTTCATCTCCACGGCGCCGGGCGTCGCCTACGCTTATCTCGCCGATTACGCCCGCAACCGCAAGGACATCTACACCCGCGCGGATGCCATCCCGGCCCTGGCGGCCCAGCTCCACATGAAGGATGCGCTGCTGCGGGAAGCGCTGGGCGAGCATCCCATGCCGGGCCCCTATGTCGCCCTGGGTCCGGTGCGGTCCGTCTTCGTCCACAACGAGGGCGGACTGAAGGTTGACACGTCCCATCGGGTATTGGGCGCCGACGACCAACCGATCGAGGGACTGTACGCCGTCGGTTCCACTGGCCAGGGCGGCCTGCTCCTGAAGGGGCACGGCCACCATATCGCCTGGGCCTTCGTCTCGGGACGCCGCGCCGGGAAGCTGGTGGCTTCGCTGCCGCGCGGGCGCCGGCAACCGCGGGCCCCAGCCACACCCGAGGAGGCCGCGTGACGTCCTGCCCACCCGCCAGCATCAATACCTACGGCTACATCTGGAGCCATTCCCTGCGGGCGTGTCTGGAGCAGCTTGCACCCTATGGATATCGCCAGTTTGAAGGCGTCATCAATCCCCCCCATCTGGATGTGGAGGCTTCGGCGACCGAGCGCCGCGAACTCAGGGCCTATATGCAAAGCGAGGGGCTGTCCTTCACTTCCCTGAATCTGCCGAGCCTGGACACCAATCTCGCCAGCCCGTTTGCCTATACCCGCGAATACACAATCGCACTATTCCAGAAGGCGATGATCCTGGCGGCCGATCTGGGCGCACCGCGCCTGGTGACGGTACCGGGGCGCGTGAACCCACTGCTGCCCTGCCCGCCGGAGCGGTCCCGCGCGATCCTGCAAGAGACGATAGGCGCCCTCCTTCCGCTCGCTCGCGAACTGGGCATCAAGCTGGCCATCGAGAACGTCCCTTTCGCTGCACTGCCGCACTGCCGGGACATCTGCCGATTCCTGGATGACATGAACGACCCGGCGTTGTGCGCCTGCTACGACGTGGCCAACGCCCACTTCGCGGGGGAGTCGCCAGCCGCCGGCGTGGCGCTCCTGAACGGCCGGATCGAGCTGGTGCATTGCTCGGACACGACCCGCAACGCATGGCGCCACGATCCCGTCGGCGCGGGGAACGTCCCCTTCGATCTGTTGATGGACGCCCTGCAGGCCCACGGCTACGACGGGCCGCTGCTCCTCGAAATCATCGCACCCGACATCCTGCCCTCGATTCTGTCCAGCCATGACGCGCTTGCCGGAGCGGGGCTCACCCAGGAGCGGCCAGACCTGCAAGACCGCTGATTTTCCGCGCGGACAGCGCGAACCCCTCACCCGGCGCGGCGGCGCCTGAATGAAGGGATGCCCACATTCAAAAACAAGGAGAGACACATGACGATATCAACCACACGCAAGGCGACCCGCAAAAAGGCGGCCATCACTCGCAACCTCGCCGAGCTGTTCTGGACGGAGTACCCGGGACACCATCACCAGGCGCTTTCCAAGGCCATCGTGACGCCGGAGCTCAGCGGAAGCCGGTTCTTCGACCACCGCATTTCCTGCTATGAACCGGGTGCCTTCGTGGAAAGCCACGTCCATAAGGTCCAGGAGCAGATCTACCATTTCCTGAGCGGCGAAGGCGTACTGATCACCGACGGAGAAAGCCGGGTCGTCCGAGGCAACGACGTGGCTTTCATTCCCCCGGGGGTCGTGCACGAACTGCACTGCACGGGAACGGACACCCTGGTGTTCCTGGTGATTACCACACCGCCGACGGATGAGTGAAGGCGAGGCCCCCATGGCACAAGGCATTCTCGTCACAGGCGCCTCCGGCTGGCTGGGTTCGGCCATCGTCGAGGCATTGCTGGCGCGGGGCGACACGGTCACAGGCCTGGATCTGCGTTCCTCGGCGGCGGCGCTCGCCCTCGCGCAAAAATACCCCTCGCTGTCCCTGGTGGAGGCGGACTTGGGCGAATGGGGACAAGTGGTGGATGTATTCGGATCCGCGCAGCCGCGCGCCGTCATCCACACGGCCGCCATCGTCGGCGTGGCGCCAGCGGCCGATATCCCGATCAAGGCGTTGCGCGTCAACACCGAAGCCTCCGTCAATGTGCTCGAGGCCATGCGGCTGAGTGGGACGCGGCGGCTGATCTACGTCAGCACGGAAGAAACCTACGGCGACTTCACGGCCCCGATCATCACCGAGGATCACCCGCAAAAGCCCAACAGCATCTACGGACTGACCAAGCTGGCGACCGAGCACTACGGCCGGATCTTCGCAGAGCGGTATGGCCTGGAGTGCATCAACGTGAGGACCTGCTGGGTCTACGGGCCCGACATCCCCAGGGCGCGGGTTCCGAAGATCTTCATCGATGCGGCGCTCGACGGCGTGCCCTGTCATCTGGAAGAAGGCGGCGACCTCGCGGTGGATCAGGTCCACATCAGCGACACCGTGGCCGGGGTCCTGCTCGCGCTGGACAAAGAGCACCACCGGTACGACGCATACCACATCGCCACCGGACAGGCTCCCACCATCGCCGATGTCGCCCGCATCATCGGCGAACTCATCCCCGGCGCGGACCTCTCCGCGGCTCCCGGCCGCTATCTGCATGGGGGCCGCTTCCCGACCGCGCGTAAAGGCGCACTGGACATCTCCCGCGCACGGAGAGAACTGGGCTATGCGCCTCGCTACGATCTTCGGGCGGGACTGGAACAGACCGTTCTCGCGACGCGGGCCGAGCGGGCCGCCCGCACGGGCAACTACCCGCCGGACCCATAGAAACACCCACCCCGTCAACATCAAAGGGATTCCGCCCCGCAGGCGACGACTTCCCGCAGCAAAAAGAAGGGACCGGCAGGGCAACGCCCTGAACGCGTTCCACAGCCTGCGCCATCCGTTCCCATACAAGGAGACACTATGCTCAGCTCTTACAACGGTCGCTTTTCCCCGCGGCTCATCGCCGGCGCCATGCTGCTGGCCGCCACCAGCCTGGGAAGCGTCCAGGCGGCACCCGCCAACATCAAAGTCGGCCTCTCCATCACGCAGACGGGGCCCTATTCACCGCCGGCCATTTTCGAACTGCGCGGCTATCAGCTCGCGATCGACGAAATCAACCAGTCGGGCGGCCTGCTGGGCCGCAAGCTGGATCTGATCAAATACGACGACCAGGGAAATCCCTCCACCGCCGTGCAGCTCTACCAGAAGCTGCTGACGGATGACAAGGTGGATCTGCTCGTGAGCCCCTACCAGACCGACCTGACGGCCGCGGTGGCGCCCATCGTCAACCGCGCCAAGAAGGTCATGCCCTCGCTGGCAGCCAACGTCGAAAACTACTCCGGGAAGTACCCGTATCTCGTCCAGGCCATCACCCAGACGCCGCAGTACATGACGCCGGCGCTGGATCTGGCGGCTTCCAAGGGCTACAAGACAGTCGCCCTGCTGATCCAGAACACCCAGTTTCCGATCCAGCTTGCAGGCGGGATCGAGGACGAAGCCAAGAAGCTCGGCATGAAGATCGTCTTCAAGGAATCCTACGATCCCAGCACGACGGACTTCAGCGCGCTGGTCCTGAAAGCCGGCAATCTGCACCCCGATGTGATCGTGGGGGCCACCTACCTGGCCGACGCGGAAGGCATCGTGCGAGCTGCGAAATCGCAGAACGTAGGGGCCAAGATGTTTGCCTTCAGTATCGGGCCCGTGGAACCGGAGTTCCACAAATCGCTGGGTGCCGCCGCAAACGGCATATTCGGCACCACACTCTACTTCCCGTCGCTGAAGACGAAGGGCAACGCGGAATTCGTCAAGGCCTTCCAGGCGAAATTCAATGTGGCGCCGGACTATCACGCCGCGGTTGCCTACGCCAGCATGAAGCTGTTCGGCAAGGCCGTCACTCAGGTCGGCAGCCTGGATCAGACCAAGATCCGCGACGCGTTCCTGAAACTGTCGGAAGACACCGTCGTCGGACACTTCAAGCTCAGCCCTACCGGACTGCAGACCGGCTACCGCAGCTATGTCCTGCAATGGCAGGACGGCAAGCAGGTCCTGGTATGGCCCACGGAAGACGCGCAGGCCGCACCGGTGCTTCCGCACGGCGGCTGGAAATAGGCGGCTGACCGATCGTGGCCGGATTGCAGGCACACCGGCCATGACATGACAAACCCTCAGGGATAGACCCAGACATGTGGATCACCATCATCAACCTGCTGCTCCTGGGCTTGCTCTGGGGCGGCGTCTACCTGCTCATGGCCACCGGTCTGAACCTGATCTACGGGGTCATGAAGGTCGTCAATCTGGCGCATGGCGACATGATCATCGTGGGCGGGCTGCTGGCCTTCACGCTGTTCTCCGCCCATGGCATCTCGCCCATCATCGCGTTTCCGCTGGCCGCCGCGCTGCTCTTCGTGATCGGCGTGGTGGTTCAGTTCGTGATCCTGGAGCGCATCCCTGTCAAGGGATCCCTGGGAGAGCTGCGGACGCTGCTGGCAACCTTCGGGCTGTCCTACGTCATCGCCAATACCAGCTTCCTGATCTGGGGTTCGCAATTTCAATCCCTGCCGTTTCTCCAGGGATCCGTCCAATTGGGCCGCATCGCGCTGCCGCAGGCCCTGGTGGCCGCGTCCGTGCTGGCCTTCTGTGCCGCGCTGGTGCTGCACCTGTGGCTGACCTACACCATGCTGGGGAAGTCGGTGCGCGCCACGGCGCAATCCGGACTGGGCGCCGCCTGCTGCGGCCTGAACAGCCGATTGATCCGCGTCATCACCTTCGGCGTAGGCGCCGCGCTTGCGGGAGCCGCCGGCTCGCTGGTCATCACCCTGATCCCGTTTCAGACTACGGCCAGCGGTGAACTGACGATCCAGGCCTTCACCATCATCGCTCTCGGGGGCCTGGGGAATTACATGGGCGCACTCATTGCCGCCGAAATCCTCGGCATCGTGGAGGTCTTCACGCAATACTACCTGGGGTCCAACCCCGCCAGCGCCGCCATCTACGTGATCTTCATTGCCGTCCTGATCTTCAGGCCGCAGGGTCTGTTCGGCAAAGTGGGGCGCGTATGAAGAGCAACATCATCCAAGGCGTCTGCCTGGTCCTGCTCACCCTCGCCGGCGTCGGCATTGCACTGGGCGGCTCCGGGTACTATGCGCAGACACTGTTCACGATCGCGCTCTACATCGTGCTGGCGCTGGGGTGGAACATCATCAGCGGCATCGCCGGCTATGTGTCCTTCGGGCAAGTGGGCTTCTTCGGCTTTGGCGCCTATGCGGCAGCCCTGGCGATGATCCACCTGGAGGTCGAGTGGTACCTGGCGGCACCGCTGGCCGCCGGCGCCTCCGCCCTTCTGGCACTGGTCCTGGGCGGGATCATGCTCCGGCTGAACGGCATTTTCTTTGCGCTGGGCATGTTCGGCCTGGCGCGCATCCTGCAGATCACCGCCAGCAGCCTGTCCATCACCGGCGGCCCCATGGGCACCACCGTCCTGCCCGCCGAATCGCCCAACGAAAGCGCGCTGATCATGGTCCTGGTGGCGGCCGGCGCGATCCTCATCGTTCACGCCCTGAGCCGCTCGCGACTGGGCCTGCGGCTGATGGCCACCCGCGACGATGACTTGGCTGCACAGTCTTCAGGCGTCAACACCTTCAGGGCGAAACTGCGGGCACTTTGCCTGAGCGCGGCTTTCGGCGGCGTGGGCGGCGCCCTGTATGTCTGGAACATCGGTTACCTGGATCCCAACAGCGCCTTCAACGGCAACATCGAGCTGCAGACCGTGCTCATGGTGCTGGCCGGCGGCATCGGAACTGTCTGGGGCCCGGTCATCGGCGGAATCCTGATTTCCCTCATCGGTACCTTCCTGTGGGCCCGCTTCCCCACCGAACAACAGGTCATCCTGGGAGCCCTGACGATCTTCATCGCCGTCGTCATGCCGGGCGGCCTCACGGCCTTCTTCGAGAAACTCGGCTGGTGGCGGCGCCAGCCGATCTGGAGTCCACCGCCCGCCGCATCGCTGAAGCCCGCCCCCAGCCCCCGCACCGGGGCAGCGGCGGACGAGCATTCCGTCGCACTCTCGTGCCGCGGGCTGGGCATCCGCTTCGGCGGCGTCACGGCAGTGGACGACGTGGATCTGGAAGCGCGGTCGGGTGAAATGCTCGCCATCATCGGCCCCAACGGGGCCGGCAAGAGCACGTTGTTCAGCCTTATGTCCAATTACCTGACGGGCAGCGGCGCGACCCGCTTTGGCGAGCGCGACATCCACGGACTGAAACCCTACGCTCTGGCCCAGATGGGGCTGGCCAGGACATTCCAGTCCAGCCGACTGTTCCCGTCCCTGACCGTGTGGGAGACCGTCCTGGTCGCCGCCTCCTCTGGGCGCGTGCCGCGCCAGACCGCCATCCACATCACGACGGAGCTCCTGAGAGAAACGGGTCTTCTGGACCACTGGTCCGAACAGCCCGATACGCTGCCCCCGGGGCTGCAACGCCTGCTGGAGATTGCCCGCGCCCTGGCCCTGCGGCCCAAGGTGCTGCTGCTGGACGAGGCAATGGCCGGCATGACGCTGCACGAGATCGAACAAGTCCACGCGGCACTGCGCCGCGCCATGTCCGGCGGCTGCGCGATCGTCGCGATCGAACATGTCCTGCCCGCCATCGTGGATCTCGCCAGCCGCGCACAGGTACTGGATTTCGGCAGAATCATCGCAAGCGGGACGCCGCACGAAGTGCTGCGCAATCCCGAAGTGATCAGCGCCTATATGGGTGCCGACTACGAAGGCGGAACACAATGAACACCACCCCATGCCTCACACTGGAATCCGTGGCGGCCGGCTACGGCAAGGTCCCCGTGATCTCCGGCATCGATCTGCAACTGAACGCCGGCGACACCATCGCGGTGGTCGGTGCCAATGGGGCGGGAAAGACAACCCTGCTGCGCACCATCATGGGCGAGGTTTCCACCTCCCAGGGAACCGTGGTCTTCGACGGTCAGCCCTTGGCGGATCTGCCGACCTATCGGCGCTGCAAGATGGGAATAGGCTACGTCCCCGAAGGGCGCCAGTTGTTCCCCGACATGTCGGTCCGTGAAAACCTGGAACTGGGCGCGGCCCGCGAGACGGGGACTGAAAGAAACCGCAGGATAGCCGAGACCCTGCAGGTCTTTCCGAAGCTCCAGCCGCTGATCCGTGGACGCTGCGGACTGCTGTCGGGCGGAGAACAGCAGATGGTCGCGATCGCCCGGGCCCTCATGGGGAAGCCTCGGCTGCTCCTGCTGGACGAACCGTCCACCGGGCTCGCGCCGAAAATCATCTCGGAGCTGTATGCGACGCTTTCGAGCCTGCTGAAATCGGGGCTCACCATCATGGTCGTGGAGCAGAACGCCCGCGCCGCGCTGCGCTTTGCCAGTCGCGCACTGGTGTTCGAACAAGGACGAATCGCAGCCACCGGCACCTCGAAGGAGCTGCTGGCCGACCCGCGTATGGTCGAGGCTTACATGGGAATGGCGGGCGCGAGCCCGGGCCAAGCCTGACAAGGGGCCAGGGTCCCGCCCTTGTGCGCGGCTCGCGGCCCTCGGGCCTCAAACCTGGAATCTGGAACCTGGAACCTCGAACGTCGGACCTCGGACCCGAGATTTCGGGAGAACCGGGCCGGGCCGGGCCCGGCCCGCCCGCCCGCCCGCCCGCCGCTCAGTGTGCCGCTGATGCGGCCGTCGCCGCCGCGTCCATCCGCTTGTCCACGGCATTCTTGAGCAGCGAGGCCGAGCGGAAGACGCCATGCGCGAACTTGCCATACGGCATGGTGAGGAAGAAGGCCATGACCGTCCCGAGGTGGACCGCCAGCAGCAATCCCATGGCGCCCGTATCCCGCCCGATCAGCAGGGCCAGACCGGTGACGCTGACCAGCATCAGAAGCGCGATGAACCCCAGGTCCATGGGCTGCTGCGCCTTGACCAGATGCTGTGGATTACGGTGCTGGTTGAGCCACAACAGACCCGCCGGGCCGACCAGCAGACCGATGCCGCCCACCGTGCCAAACAGCACCGGTGCGCTGAAGAAAGGATACGGCGCCGGATCACCCAGGTAGTGATAGATCGTTCCCAGCGAGGTCGCTATGAAGCAGCACAAGAAGCCGTAGAAGGTGAAGTGGTGGAACACCCGCCGGCGCAGCGTGAAGCGATCGTCCTCGTCATTGCACCCCAGCCCGTGGCCGCCATCCAGGTACTTCAGCGTCACCACGTTGCCGGTCGCCTGAAGCCCCGCAATGGCCATCGTCTCGTGCGGGACCGCGGCCGGTGAAATCATGCGCCAGAACGACGTGACGCCCATTCCCAGGGCGACGATGGCATACAGGAAGACGATGCCAAACATCGCCACCAGCATGTTGTGCGGAAAGATCGCATAGAAATTGCCCGCGAGCGGCGGGTGCAGCCACGATCCTTGATTGACGAGCAGCACGAGCACGAGGAATAACGCCAGGCCGCCGGCCGTGGCCAGTGCCATGGTCAAGCCGGCCCGATCATACAGGCGCCCCAGGGCACGCGGCCAGGCGAATTCGGAGTAGGTCTTGGGCCGGACCGCGGCCATGGCCTGCGGGACGTTGACGCCGAATTCGTGCGGCGGCGCGTACTGACAGGAATGCAGACAGGCGCCGCAGTTGAAGCAGACATTGGCCAGATAATGAATGTCCGCCTTGCCGAATTCCAGCAGCCGGGTCATCGCCGGAAAGACCGCGCAATAGCCCTCGCAATAGCGGCAGGCATTGCAGATGGTCATGACCCGCCGGACTTCCTCTTCCTCGGGCGACAGCATCAGGGTGGAGACGGCGTCATGCGTCAGAAGCTGAAGATCTTGCAAAGTATCCATGAAATTCTCCTACGCGGCGACCGGGGCCGCCTGCTTGAGCGCCGCCGCCGCGGCCTGCGTGCCGGCGATGCGGCCAAAGGCGGTCCCGATGCTCATGCCCACGCCCGCGGTATAGCCCTGGCCCAGGACGTTCCCGGCCATGACCTCGCCCGCCGCGTACAGGTTGTCGCTGGGCTGGCCCCCAAAGTGCACGGTGGCACGCTCGTCCACACGCACGCCAAGATAGGTGAAGGTAATGCCCGGTCGCAGGGCATAAGCATAAAAAGGCGGCGTATCCAGCGGTAGCGCCCAGTGCGTCTTGGGCGGCGCCAGGCCCTCGGTGTGGCAGTCGTCCAGGACCTGGTGATTGAAATCGCCGACCCGGCACGCTTGGTTGTATTCCCCCACCGTCGCGGCGAAAACCTGGGGGTCCAGCCCGATCCGGGTGGCCAGATCTTCGAACGTATCGGCCTGATCGCCTTTGAAGACCGGCGGCATGAAGCGCCCGATGGCCTTGCGGTCGATGATCGAGTACGCGATCTGCCCGGGCTGCCCGGCGACCAGCCGCCCCCAGATGGCATAACGCTTGGGCCAGAAATCCTCGCCCTCGTCGTAGAAGCGGCGTGCTTCGCGGTTCACCACGATTCCCAAGGACACGCAATCGATGCGTGTGCAGATGCCGCCGTCATACAAAGGCGCACGGGCGTCGATGGCGACGGAGTGGCATTGCGTCGGATCACCGATCCGGTCGGCACCCTGATCCAGCAGATCGCGGAGCAGTACGCCCTGGTTG
>Ga0134125_10003483_pt1 | contig 18160 bp, 13 predicted proteins | sample KB31751_FD_96464 | JGI IMG/M metagenome (GOLD analysis project Ga0134125, IMG submission 96464) | Terrestrial soil microbial communities with excess Nitrogen fertilizer from Kellogg Biological Station, Michigan, USA - KB3-175-1 | ecosystem: Environmental > Terrestrial > Soil > Unclassified ... | reverse complement strand
TGTGCCGGAGCGAACGGGAAATCGTAAAACGAACGGCGCGTTGTGCCGATCGCGCGGGCGTGCCGCGGTTCGCCTGCGATTCCAAGCGATCGGCAAATTGGGCCGCCGCCGCCTCCAGTTTTCCTCAAGTTCCCCATGACGACATCCGCCGACGTTTACGACAATCCGCTCATTGGCCGCTATGCGTCGCGGAGCATGGCGGAGCGCTGGGGTCCGCTGCGGAAGTTCCGCACCTGGCGGCGGCTCTGGCTGGCGCTCGCCGAGGCGGAGGCCGAACTCGGTCTTTTGGCCGACGATGGCCGGTCGCCGCGGATTCGCCCCGAGCAACTCGCCGAGTTGAAATGCCACCTCGACGACGTTGATCTGGCGCGGGCCGCCGAGCACGAGAGGCGCCTGCGCCACGATGTGATGTCCCACATCCACGCCCTCGCCGATCTCGCTCCCGGTTGCTCGGACATCGTGCACCTCGGCGCGACCTCGTGCTACGTCACGGACAATGCCGACTTGATCTTGATGCGGGAAAGCCTGGAGCAGACCTGCGAAACGCTGGCGGCGGCCATCCATGCACTTGCCGCCTTCGCCGAGAAGTTCCGCGACGAGCCGACGCTCGGTTTCACCCACTTCCAGCCGGCGCAACTCACCACGGTCGGCAAGCGAGCCGCGCTCTGGCTGTTCGACCTCGTCCTCGACTTACACGAACTCGAACGCCGCCGCGATGAACTCCCCTTCCGCGGCGCCAAGGGAACCACCGGCACCCAGGCCAGCTTCCTCGCGCTCTTCCACGGCGACCACGACAAGGTGAAGCAACTCGACAATCTCGTTGCGAAGAAAATGGGCTTCGACCGCGTGATCCCGGTCGCGGGGCAAACCTATACGCGGAAGATCGATTCGCAAATTCTGGACGCGCTCGGCGGCCTTGGCCAATCCGCGCACAAGTGGGGGACCGACCTGCGGTTGCTCGCCCATCGCCAGGAGATCGACGAACCGTTCGAAGCAGAGCAAGTCGGCTCGTCGGCGATGGCCTACAAGCGGAACCCGATGCGGGCGGAACGGATGTGCTCGCTGGCGCGGTTCCTGATCGGGCTTCCGGCGATGGCGGCGAACACGGCCGCGACGCAGTGGTTCGAACGCACGCTCGACGATAGCGCTTGCCGTCGGCTTTATATCCCCCAGGCGTTCCTCGCCGCCGATGCCGTTTTGCGGATCGCTGTCAACCTCGCCGGCGGGCTCGTCGTCAATCGGCCGGTGATTGCCAGGAACGTCCGCGAGCAGTTGCCGTACATGGCCACGGAGAACCTGATGATGGCGGCGGTGCAGGCGGGCGGTGATCGGCAACAGGTGCACGAAATAGTCCGCCGCCACAGCCACGCCGTGACAGAGCGCATTAAGCTCGGCGCAGGAACCTCGGCGGAATTGTTGGAGCGATTGAAGGCCGAGGCAGCATTCGCGAAGGTCGATTTCGCGGCGGTGCTCGATCCGCGGAAGTTCGTCGGCCGTGCTTCGGAGCAGGTCGCTGAATTCCTGGAACAGGCCATCGCCCCGATCCGGCAGCGTTACGTGAAGTCCTTGGGCATGACTGTGGAGTTGAACGTCTGACTGGCTTACTTAATGAAGTCGGCGACCTGCACGCGCGCGAGTTGCACGCCGGCTAGTGCAAGAGGGATGGAATCACCGGGCCGATAAACCGAGCACGATCCGTAGCTGGGATCGGGGCTCGGGCCGCTGGGAAGTTCGTAAACCTCGACAGCGCGATTCACAACGTCCACGATCCAGTAAATTGGCACTCCGGCCCGGGCGGAGATCCGCAGCTTGTCCTCGCGATCGGTATCAAGCGACGTGTTGGCCACTTCGATAATCGCGCCAATCTCGCTAGGTCCCGGATGGTGCGCGAGGTATTCGTTCGGGTCTTCTCGTACGATTGCCAGATCGGGCTCGGGCTCGCTCGCGCCGAGCGACACGACCATTTGCACGCGCAACTCCCATCCGGCCGGCAGTAGCGGCGTCAAGCGGCGGTTGGTCTTCTGAATTGTGCCGTCGTGCAGTGGATCGTGGGGCATTTTTTCCACCAGATGCCCATCGAGAAGTTCGACCCGATCGTCCTCGGTCAATACTCCATCGGCAATCATCTGGTGGTATTCGTCGACGGTTATTCGCTGCAGCGCGGTTGGCATGGTCCTTTCCTCTTACCGTTCCAATCAGGGTAGTAGATCGGCCACGGGAATGCTGGCGATCGCCTTGCCCTCAAGTACGACTGGAGTCGCGTCACCGAGTTGATAGACGCGATGGTTCGCATACTCCGGGCTTGCCGATGGTCCGCTGGGCTGCTCGTACACTTCGATTTGGCGATCGATGAGATTCACGTTCCAGTAAACGGGCAGCCGTGCGCGGGCATAGATCACGCGCTTGTCCTCGCGATCGGAATCGAGCGACGTGTTTGAGACTTCGATGACGATCCCGAAATCGTCGGGCCGCGGATGTTGCGTCAGGTAACTGCGCGCGTTTCCACGAACAATGGCGAGGTCCGGTTCTGGCTCACTTGCCGAGAGCGTGATTACGGATTGAACGCGTAGACACCATGCGGCGGGAAGCAGGCGAAGCAGAGCCGCGACGATTAATTGGATCGTGCCGTCGTGCAGTGGATCGTGGGGCATTTTGTCCACCAGGTAGCCATCGAGGAGTTCGACCCGATCGTCCTCGGTCAACACTCCATCGGCAATCATCTGGTGGTATTCATCGACAGTGATTCGCTGCAGCGCGGTTGGCATGGTCCTTTCCTCCCACCATCCAGTGTAGCACGCCGTAATTGCCGCGCTCCCTCCGGGTCGCGGCTAATCTCGGCGATCGGCTACTTAACGAGACCGCGCTGCTGCAGGTAATTCAAGACCAGGGCCACGCCTTCCTCCACCGATTGCTTGGCGGCGTCGAAGGTCAGTTCCGGTTTGGTCGGCGGCTCATAGGGATCGTCCACGCCGGTGAAGCCCATTCCCTTGCCGGCGGCGACTGCCTCGCGGGCTTGCTTGTACAGCCCCTTGGGGTCGCGCTGCTCGCACGTTCCGATTGGCGTATCGACGAATACTTCAATGAACGGAATCGCCCCGGTCTTGTTCTGCTCGTGGATCTTGCGGGCGGCGTCGCGGTCCTTGCGATAAGGGCTGATGAAGCTGGTGAGAGCGAGCAGACCTGCATCCGCGAACAACTTGGCCACCTCACCGATACGGCGAATGTTCTCCTCGCGATCCGCGGCACTGAAGCCGAGCCCGAAGCGCTTGGCGTTCTCCTCGGCGGCGCCGCGCGTCTCCATCAGAATCTTCGGACCGGCATTGAGGCCGAAGCGGATGTTGTCGCCATCGAGTACGTAGGCGGCGTGGCCGCGCTGGATCAGCACTTGTTCCACGGCCACGGCCAGCGTGCTCTTCCCCGAGCCGGATAGGCCGGTGAACCAGATGGTGGCCCCGGTTTGCTTGAGCAGGGTCGCCCGTTCCTCGCGCGTCACGGTTCCGGCGTGGTAGAACACTTGCGTCGGCTTGATGTCGCTCATCGCGTCCTCAAATGGTTCCGAAGGGTCGGTTGTCTTCTCGGAAATAGTTTATGGAAACCGCAGTTGAAGCGGTTGAGGCGCGATCACTGCCCGGCGACGTCGAATCGCACGGGTTGGCTGCGGGCGACGCGGTGGCGGCCCGGGTCGCGGACCTCCACCGTGACCGTGTAGACGCCCGGTTGCGTCGGCACCGAGATGCGATAGATTCGGCAGAAATCGCGGATCTGCGATCGCGTGTGCTGGCTGACTGAATCGCGAAAGATCGGCACGCGGCGGCGGAAATCGTTCGGATCGGTTTGTTCGACCAGATTCCCCTGCGCGTCGCGGACCTCGATATTGACCGCAAGCCGACTCTGGAACTGTTCGCCGCGCGGGCCGGGCACCGGCTCGCTGCCGACGTTGCGAACTTCAAAATACAGCAAGGCGAGGTCGCCCTGTCCGTAAGGTTTGGCTTCATGCCACGGGTCGAAGCGGCCAAACCCTTCGAACTTACGACAGAAGGTTACCTTCTCAACCTTGAGCGCCGCGCGAGGTTCCAGTCGGCGGGCCAGCCCATCCAACTGTTGCACCATCAGCGCAATTTCTTCCGGATTCGCCGAGGCCAGGTTCATTTGCGCGCCGCGCACCAAAAGCGGCATCAGGGCTAGGGTGAAGTCCTGGTTGAAGCGGTCGAGCGATTTCAAGAGGTCGATGGCGTCGTTCGGTTTGTTGTTGAGGAAGGCCTTCAGGGCGGCGAGGAGGTCGGGTTCCGTGGCGGAAGGAATGGCCGGCAACGGGGAGGGGTTTCCAGCCTTGACGACGTGAACGTCGGCAATCGCCGGCGGCGTCACCGGTTCAATCGGCGTCGGCATCGGGGCGGCCGGCAACTCGATCTTCGCCTCAGGGTTCTTGCGGACCAGTAAGCCGGGGCGTTTGGGGAAGCTGGCGAAGTCGCTTGCCCCCGGCGCCGCAGTCACTGTCGCTTCGCTCGGCTTCACGGTCTTGGTGATGGTCAAGCAGGCTGGCAGCGGCCCGAGCGCGAAGGCGGCAGCAAGAAAAGCAAAGGTCCGGCAAGAACCGCGCATCCGAAACCTCGAAGCCGTGACGCCGACCCGGCCGCGCGACCGGCGGCCCCAGCGCTATACGCTGCCGCCGCCGCCGCGCCAAGAGGACTGCTCGCGACGGAAACCTTAGTACCGCGAAGCGAAGAGGGGCGTCGATCTCCCCGAAGCCGTGCCGCTCGGGGCGACCCAGACGAGGTAGTTGCGAACCGCTTCTTGTGAGACGCGGTTTTGTTGGCGGCCTGTTTCCTACGGCTACAATGATGCGAAAGAGTCATTCCGAGTGCCTTCCATGAGACTCCTCGCTTCGCTGTTGCTTCTCAACCTGGCTTCGTCCGCGGCCGCCGCGGAATTGCGCGTCTACCCGCCGGAAGTCGCGATCGGCGGCCCCAATCGCACTCAGCAACTTGTCGTTGTGCGCGAGGCCGATGGCCGAGCCATCGCGGACCTCACGGGCCGGTCGCGATTCGCTTCCTCCAATCCGGCCATCGCCAGGGTGGACGCTTCTGGATTGGTCACGGCCGTCGCGGCGGGAGAAGCGAACATTACGGCAATCGGCGACGCTCAATCCGCTACCGTGAAGGTGAAAGTCGCCGCGGCCGGCCCGTGGAACTTTCGCAATCACGTGATTCCGACGCTCACCAAGAACGGCTGCAACTCGGGCGGCTGCCACGGCGCCCTCGCCGGCAAAGGCGGCCTCAAACTCTCCCTCCGCGGCTACGATCCCGATTCCGATTACTTCGTCCTCACGCGGCAAGCATTGGCCCGCCGCGTCGATCTCACCGCCCCCGCCGAGAGCTTGCTTCTCAAAAAGGCGACACGGGCGATGCCGCACGGCGGCGGCCGTCGCTTCGAATCCGGTTCGGACTTCCACAATCTCTTCCTCGACTGGATCAAGGCCGGCGCCCCCGGCCCGCGCGAAAGCGATGCCAGTCTCGTGCGCCTGGATGTATTTCCAAAGTCCGCCTTGCTGCAGCCGAAGAACTCGCTGCGCATCACGGTGCGGGCCGTTTATTCCGACGGTTCAAGCGAAGATGCGACTCGGTGGGCCCGCTTCGGTTCCAGCGAGGAACTGGTGGCGAGCGTCACCGAGGACGGCCTCGCCGCGGTCACCGGTTTCGGGGAAGCCGCGATCACCGTGAACTTCGGCACCAAGGTCGCCGCATTGACGATCACTTCGCCATATGCGAACGCGCCAGCCGCCGACGCTTTTGCCCGTTCGCCGCGGAACAACTTCATCGACGAGCACGTACTGCGGAAGCTGGCGATGCTGCGGATCCCGCCATCGGAGCAAAGCACCGATGCCGAGTTCATTCGCCGGGCGTTCCTCGATGCTTGCGGCATCCTTCCCAAGGCTATCGAAACGACGACTTTCGTTGCCGACCGCGATCCCAACAAACGCGCCAAACTCATCGATAAACTGCTCGACCGCCCCGAGTTCGTCGATTACTGGGCGCTCAAATGGTCCGACGTGTTGCTGGTATCGAGCCGGCGGTTGCCGCAACCGGCGATGTGGGCGTTGTACCGTTCCATTCGCCGAAGTATTGCCGATAACGAACCGTGGGACCGGTTCGCCCGCGGCCTCATCACGGTCTCGGGCAGCACGCTGACAAACGGCGCCGGCAACTTCTTCGTGCTCCACAAGGACATAAGCGATCTCACCGAATCGACCGCCATCACGTTCCTCGGAATGTCGATCACCTGCGCCCGCTGCCACAACCATCCGCTGGAAAAGTGGACGCAGGACGAATACTGGTCATTCGCCAATCTGTTCTCGCGGGTGGCCTTGAAGACGGGCGACCGCACCGGCGAAGTGCTGGTGCAGACGCGATCCGAGGGGGAAGCGTTGCATCGCCGCCGCGGCATTGCCATGCCGCCCACGCCCCTGGGCGGCCGACCGCTTGCCGCCGAGAGCCCGCTGGATCGCCGCGCGTACTTCGCGGACTGGCTCACGGCCCCGGACAATCCCTACTTCGCCAAAGCTTTGGTGAACCGCGTGTGGAAGAACTTCATGGGCCGCGGGCTCGTCGAAGCCGAGGATGACTTGCGCGAAACGAACCCGCCGAGCAACCGCGAACTGTTCGACGCGCTCGCCGCCGATTTCGTGGCCCACAAGTTCGACGTGAAGCACCTGATGCGGACGATCCTGAACTCGGCGGCCTATCAGCGATCGTCGCGGCCCATGTCGGCCAATGCAGCCGATGACCGTTTCTACTCGCGCTACCTGATCCGCCGCTTGCCCGCCGAGGTGATCCTCGACGCCTACGCGGACATCACCGGCGTGCCGACGGCCTTCAACCAGATCAAGTCGAACGCCGGCGACGCCCTCACCGCCATTGCCACATATCCGCTCGGCACGCGGGCCGTGCAAATTCCGGACTCGCTCGCGGCGTCGCGATTTCTGGAAGCGTTCGGCCGGGCCGACCGCGTCCAGACCTGTTCGTGCGAGCGGACCGCCGACGCCAGCGTGACGCAGGCCTTGCACTTGAACAACGGGCAAACGCTCAACGACAAGCTCCGCGGCGACAAGTCCGTTGTTGCCGGTTGGCTCAAGGAGAATTTGACCGACGGCGCGATCGTGGATCGGCTCTTTGTGGCGGCGCTTTCGCGCAATCCGACCGCCGCGGAGAAAGCCAAGTTCGCAGCGATCCTGGCCGAGGCCGGCAAGGGCGGCGCTGCGGCCCGCCGCGAGGCCATTGAGGATTTCGTTTGGGCCGTCCTGACCGGCAGGGAGTTCCTGTTCAACCACTGAGCCGCGTGCTCCCTTCGGATCGCGGCTCATCGGTGGCTCATTTCGCGCGGATGAGCTTGACCGCGGTTTCCGAGACCACTTTCAAGTCGCCCGGTTGGATTGCCGTACCGCGGATGATCAAAACCGGTTCGCCAATCAATCGAATGGCATCGACGACCTCTATCCGCAGTTCGGCTTCGGCGACGCCAGCGGCAACCAGAACGGGGGCGCACCTGAAGGCGCTGGCCAATTTCTGGGTGGCACCGGCTTCCAGCCGGTGAGCCTGAGCTTGCACCGGCTGGAAGCCGGTGCCACCCAAGAATTCCTCCGGCGCGATCAGTTCCAGTTTCACCGGTTCCGTCAATCGCGGCGAACGGGCCAGCCGCACTTTCACCAAGATGGGTTCCCCCCTCTTCGCGACCACCTCGCCTTCCGCGTGGGATAGCTTCAAGAGCGCCCCTTCCATCGTCATGGTCACGAACCCGGCGATGGGGGCTACCAGGGTCCGCACGTTCCCCTTGGGGTCGGCCAACTTCACCTCGGCGACAATGCCCATGCGCGAAGTGCGGCTGGTTTCGAGCCATTCCGGCATGAAGCACGGGTAAGCGGCTTTCGTGCTCTTCGCGGGCACGATGACGTCGCGGCCGGTGATGCCCTGCACCTGGTACGATTGCCGGGCCGCTTGCCGAAGCGTGACCTCGCCCGCGTACCCTTCGAGGCGTTCCAGGGTAATGTCGGCGGGGTGCGTGGAACCGCGCGGCACCTTGCGACCCGTGTCCTTGTCCACTGGCGCGCCCTTCACGCGCGGCTTCATGGTGATGGCCAAGAGAAGTGAGTGCGTTTCCAATTCATCGGGAGAGCGCGGCGCCACATTGCCGACCGTTGCGGAATGCGCTGCCGCGGCAAGGCGCGTCATCGGCTTGCCGGCGACGGTCGCGGTTCCCGAAATCGCGACGAGCGAGGCCGAAGTCGCCGCGTTGGCCGGCACGTCGAGAGCGATGGCAAGGTCGTTCTTGTCGGCGGGAATGACGAGCGGAGTTGGCGTTGCGATGACGCCGGCCGGCAAACCGGTGAGCGTCAAGGCGATCGGCCCTTTGAAATTGCCGGCGCGCACGGCCTTCACGTTGAGGGTCGTCTTGGCGCCGAGCGGCAAGCTCAGCTTTTGCGCGGCCGCGTGCAAGGTAAAGCCATCGACGGGCGTTCGTACCGAAACTCGATACAAGGCTCGCCTCGATCCGGCGGCGCCGCTGCCGTCGGTCAGAATCAGCTGGTAAGTGCCGTCGGCGGGAACGGTGAATTCCAGGCCGGCGTCCGTGGTTCCCGGCAAGTCGTCGTTGGCGGCCAGTTGTTTGCCGTCCGCCCCGAGTAGTTTCAACGCGGGATCGATCGGCGAGCCGAAGCGATGCGCTTCGCCGCGAATGCTCCAGCGGTCGCCCTTTTTGCCGGTGAGGGTGAACCTGGCCTCGGCGCTCTTATCGAGAATGCCCGTAACCGCGCCGGGGATGCTCAGCGCCGCGGGGAATACCGCTTCCGACAAATCGCTCAGTGGAAAGCCGTAAGCGGCGCCATGTTCGCGGGTGGCACCGGCTTCCAGCCGGTGTTCCGAGACTTGCACCGGCTGGAAGCCGGTGCCACCCAGAGGAGGGAATGTCACGGTTTTCTTGAGCGAAGCGAGTTGCCCCGTGCCGTTGTCGGTCAGGAACTCGACTTCGCGCTTCGTTCCGCGCTGGCCGCAGGCGGGAAGCGTGGCGATCACTCGCGGACCCGGTCGAATCGCGAGCCGGTAAGTGAACGAACGATCGCCGGCGTGATCGATGTCGTGGATCGCGACGGTGTACTCGGCCCCGGCCGCCCCAACGAAGGTCAATGCTGGGTCGTTCCCTTCGGTGTCGACGGCCTCGGCAATCTTGAGGTGTTTGGCGTCGTACACTTCGATTGCGCCATTAAAGTTCGAGCCAAGCCGGCGCGCCGTCAGTTCCAGCGTGACCGGCCCAGCGGCGCGAGCCTTGAACTTGTAACGATCGACTTCCTCGTTCTTCCCAAGGCGGCCGTTCACCGTCACCGGAAGTGCCGGAAGAATCCGATCGCCGCGCTGTTGATCGTCCTCGATGATTTCGGTCCCCGTTGCGACGATGAAAACACCGGCGAGCGTCGCGCCGTTAGCATTGGCGGCTTGCCAGCGAATGGGCCCGGGCGGCAGCCCTGCCGGCAGTGTGAAGCGAGCCGCTCGTTCGCGTAAGAGCGGCAATGCCGATAGCCGCCCCTTGGCCCCAAACCAGTACGGCGGCGGCGGAATCTGAAGTTCCCCAAGCGGGCCGGTCGCATCCAATTGCAGGCGCGGATCGTGGACGAAGAATTGCATGTCGGGCGTCCACTCGGCGCCGCCGAGCGCAACATTAACCGTGGTTCCGGCCTTCCCACCCGGCGGGAAAACGTAGCCGATCTCCGGAGCGACCTGGGCCCCCACGGGAGAAGCGACCAGGCAAAGAGCGGTAAGCGAGAGAAAACGATGCATGTCGAAGCTCGGAGGAAGGCGGAACTTGGAATTGATTGTAATCGGCCATCGCGGGACGCAATGCAAAAAAACGTCGCCCCCTCCATCATGCCGTACTGCCTCTGCCTTACAAAAAACTACTTGATTCGCGATATTCGGTTGCCGCTTGCGAAGGATTGCGGTCAGTGCGGACAATAATCTTCTGGAAGAACGCGGGGACGAGGCTGTTCGATGGACCGCGGCAACGCGATCGTGCGCGAACGGGCCCTGCGGGACGCGGTCCTGGCTGGCGACGCGACGGCCTGGCGGGCCTGGTACGACGAGCACTTTGCGCGGCTGGCCGCGTACGTGAACTGGCGGTGCGGCGGCCGCGCCGACCTCGCCGACGACGTGCTGCAGGAAACGTGGCTGGTTGCCGTGCGCCGCTTGAAAAAGTTCGACCCGGCCCGCGGGACGTTCGCCTCCTGGTTGGCCGGCATCGCCGCCAACGCGGTTCGGAATGCCCTCCGCACCTGGAACCGACAGCGGCGGCGCGGCCTCCCGTTGGATGCCGCGACGGAGCCGGCGGCCAAGGAAAACGCGGCTCCGGAGAACGCACGTCGCGTTGCCGCGACCCTGGCGGCCATCAACCCGCTTTACGAGGAAGTGCTTCGCGCCAAATACCTCGACCGGCAAAGCGTCGAGATGATCGCTACCGAGCGAGGTGAAACGGTGAAGGCCATCGAATCGCGGCTGACCCGCGCCCGGCAAGCCTTCCGCGAACTGTACGAGACGAACCATGATTGACGAATCGCCGGACGATCTGGAATCGCTGCTCGCGCCGCGGCCGGTGAACGCGAGTGCACACTTGCAAGCGAATATTCGGCGCCGCACGGAAGGCGTCTTGAAGCGGCGCCGCATTGTCAGGCGGATGGGCAAGGTCGGCATCATTGCGGCAGTATTCTGGGCCGGCATCGCACTGGGATGGAACGCGGCCACGCCCACGCCACCGAACATCGTTAACCTTGAGCGGCAGCTTGCCTTGGTTCGGCCCAAGGTCGAAACTCCGCCCGCGCCGCAACCGCTGCCGGAACCCGAGCCGGAGACCGCCGGCCTCGCCGAGCTATTGGCCGAGCAAGCGACCGACCGAAGCGAGGCCGCCCGGCTCTATCGCCTCGCCGGCGATAAGTACCTCAACGACTTGCAGGATTACCGCAACGCCGCCCGCTGCTATCGGCTCTACCTCGGTCAGGCCGGCGACGACGCCCTGCAACTACAAACCACCGATACCTGGCTTCTGACATCCGTCAAGAACGCCGCTTTTCAGGAGAAGTACGATGACGCGAACCGTGGTGGCTAGCCTGCTCTTCGGAGCAATGATGATCGCGGTGGCCAAGGCACAGACCGTCACTCCCCCGCCTGCTCCGGCCAAAAACAAAGCCGCGGACTCCCTCGACGCGCTGATTGGCGCGGCGCTCGCCAACGACGCCGACGTCAAGCTGGCCCGCGCGAAAGTCCAACTGGCCGAAGCCGAACTGGCCCGCGCCCGCCAGACGGTGACGCATCGAGTCGTCGCCCTCGATTCCTCCGTCCGGGAACAGAAGAAAGCCATCGCCACGGCCGAGACCGGGTTGCAGCTCGTCACGGCAGCTTATCAGAAAGGATCGGCCCCGCTCGGTGATGTGCTTCCCTACCGGGAGAAACTGGAAACCGCGCAAGCCAAGCTCGCTTCCTTAGAAACGGAATTGAAACTGCTGACGGAAACGGAGAAACGTGCGACACAGCATGTGGACTGGTCAGTGGATTTAAAGGCCGCTGATCTCAGCCACTACCCACAAGCCAAGGCCCTTATTGTCCGCGGCAAGTTGTCCGCGTTCATGAAGACATCCGGACCCATTCCGGACCGCATTCGCAAAGCGCTCGACAAGCCGGTCAAGCTCGGCCCCAAGGATTCCAAAATCACGTTCGAGCAGGCACTGGAAATCTTCAAGAAGGATGCACAACTCGACGTTCCCGTTCGCAATGAATTCCGCGTCGCCCCGGTGACTTCGCTCGGGGAGGAACTTCCCGTCGGCGCCTGGTTGCAATTGTTCGCCGATTCCAACTCGGAGCTGCGACTGCTGGTGCGCGAGTATGGATTGCTCGTTTCCAAGAAGGAACTGGCGCCGCCGGACGCAATCACGGTCGGCGACTTCTGGAAGCAGAGGCCGGAGAAGAAACAGTAGCGAACCAGCGTTATCCGAGCCGCGACCGTCAGGCAGCGACCTTCGTTTTGGTCGCTCCAGGACGGTCGCGGCCCAGTTGCGCGAAACGGAATCAGTACATTTCGTAGACGTGTTCGCCGCCGTGGGCCGGGTTGCCGATCAGCTTGCGGTCGCGGAGATCGACCACGAAATCGAGATGAGTCAGGGGAATGTTTCCTATCACCACGGAGCCGGTATTCGATTCTTCCATTACGTCCATCGTGCATGAACGACCCATGATGGTGAGGCGGACGGGTTCGTACATGCCTGTTTCGGCGACCCAATTCAAACCCAAAAGCCCGATGTAACGAGTGGGAATGGAAAGAAAATGCTCGCGCGGCTCGACCAGCGCATCCGTTACATCCAACTTGCGAATTTGATCCGGCAGAATCAATTTCCGTTCGGCATCCCAAACATCATGGATGTTCTCGATCGTGGCTTCGGTGATGACGCGGCCCATCGTGTTGAACTCCATGATTGAATCCCCTCAGCCATTCGCGCTCGGCTCCGCGGACTCCGCCTCGCGGCTAATCGCAATCGATAAGCGCGGACTGCGCCTCGCGGCTAATCGAGAATCGCGGTAATCGATGCTCCATCCTACCACGGTTCACTGGAACTCGTAGCCGATCTGGAAACTGATACGATCGTCCGGCAGGCGGCGAATGTTCGTGATGTACACCGGCAAGCCACCACCCAGCTGGCTCTTGCTCGACGGCACTGTGTACGGCGTGAAGGCGTTATTCGCCTTGCTCGGATATGGCACATCCTCCAGGAAACTCCGCGGGCCGGCCGCCCCTTCCACCCCATGCGATTCCTCCAACACCGGCCGGTTGTTCACCACCCGCCAGATGAGCAATCCGCCGGCCGGCAAGGATTTATCAAACCCCTTCCGCACGCGGTTCTCCAGCAGCAAATACTCGCTGCCATCGGTGCGGACGAGCACCTTGAAGCACTGCGTCGGGTCGTCCTCGACGGGGCCAAGAACCAGCTTCTGCGGCACGCGCGGATCGAGCACCGTCGGCTTCACCCAGCCGAGCATTTCTTTGCTCCAGGCGCAGAAGTGCTGCGGCTGGCCGTTGGGCCGCTGGTTGGACATGGCACACCAGACCCAGACGCCTTCGGAGCCGGGCAGTTCCGGGCGGGCATAGAGATCGGGCAGGCCGAGCATGTGGCCGAACTCGTGACAGAAAACGCTGATGTCGGTCATGCGGTTGCCGCCTTCTTGCACGATGAAGTACGGCAGGCGGCGGCCCTTGTGAGTGACGTTGGCGCGGTGCGGCCAGTAGAGCCCGCCGCGGGTCGTTTGCACCCGATTGCCGGCGTATAGGAAGAAGATGCCGTCGAATTCCTTCAGCGAATCGCGGCCGTGCTTGTCCACGTACTTGTCGAGCGCTTCGGTCAGCAGGTTAAGCTTCTCGCCGGTATCGGTGCCGCTGCCGGACGAATACTCCTGGCGCTTCCGCTTCGCTTCGACCCAGCCGATAAACTTGCCGTCGATCTTGAAGGTGCCGTGGCTGAGTTCCTTGTAGTAATCGTTCATGCTGCCGTGGACGGTTTCGCCGGTGGCCGATTTGCCGGTGTAGCTGCCGAGGCTGAACATCGACCGTTCCCAGTCGGCGTCCTTGATCTTCGGGTTATGTTTGACATCCGGATATTCGATGCCGAGGATGGCGAGTTTGTATGTGGGCTTTCGCCAGTAGGAGGCGAGGCGATCGTCCCAGCCGCGGCCGCCGAAACCGCCCGCCTCCGCGGCCAGGGTCACCCGAGCCTCTTCACGCTTCCCCTGGCGTTCGAGCAGCATTTCGACGGTGTCGCCGGGACGGCGGTTGGCCATGATCGCGCGGAACGCATCGGGGCCATTCACGTCCTTGCCATCGACCTTAGTAATGAGGTCGCCGACCTTGATCCCACCCTTCGCGGCCGGCATATCTTCGGCGACCACATCCACCTTGGCCCCGGTTCCTTTCATCGGCGGTTCGATTACCGTGATTCCCATGATGGCCCGCGGGCCGACGTGTTTCGGCTGCGTCGTCGGGTTCAAGGTGGCCGAGATGTCCAGCCGCTTGCCGTCGCGAATGACGGTGAGCAGCACGGTTTCCCCGGCGAGCCGCGAACGCAGTTGGTCGCGAACCTCCGCATCCGATGACATCGCACCGTTATCCAGCTTCGCCACGATGTCCCCAGCTTTGAGGCCCGCATCGTCCGCGGGGGAATCGCGTTCGACGGCTTCGATAATGGGGCGGTTGGCGGAATCGGCGCGAATGACGACGCCGAGGAAGCCGGCGGCGGCGTGGCTGGCGGCCTTCATCAACTTGGGATCGGCCGCGATGGCGTGAGCGGGGGCGACGTAACCGCGCAGGTCGTGGTGCGGCGGCGGCGCGATGGGCAGCGGAATCGGCCGCGGCGCCGGAGCAGTGTCCACGGCGAATGCGGTCCCAATCGCGGCCGCGCAGAGCGCGGCGGCGAACGCGAGGCGAAGGCGAGTCATGACGGCGAGTCCGCGAGGAGGGGTCTTCCTTGCGGTTGTAGTCGAGTGAATATGAGAGAGCAATGAAGGAGTGGTGGTATGGTTAAGAGTGCCACAGTAGAACGCCGCCAAAAGACACAAAAGACACAAAAGACACAGAAATGACCTGCTCCCAAAAACTGGTCCACCATAAATGACAGTCGACGGCTAAGATTGCGGCTTCCCAAGGAGGGGAAGTCATGGCCAAGCATCGCACGGCGGCGTAGGTTCAGGCAATTCTCAAGGCGGTCGCCCGGGAGGAAACGTTTCAGCTGTCGCAGCGGCGGGCGGCGCGGGTGCTGGGGCGAAGTCGTTGGACGGTGCATTATCCGCTGAAGGCGCGCGACGACGAGGCCTCGTTGGTGAAGGCGATTCGCCGCCTGGTGCGTCGCCATCCGCGTTACGGCTATCGGCGGATTCGCGCGCGGTTGGCGGCCATGGGTTGGAATGTGAACCTCAAGCGGGTGCGTCGGCTGATGGTGACACTCGGGTGTCAACCGCGGATTCGCCGGAAGACCAGCGCGAAACGAGCGTTCCCCGGATCGGCCGCGAATGCGTGTACGAGCCGCCCGTCGCAAGCGTGCAACGATGTTTGGACGTGCGATTTCATCCACGATCGAACGATCTCGGGCGGTTCGCTCAAGTGGCTGTCGGTGGTGGACGAATACACTCGGGAGTTGTTGGTCTCGGACGGTTTCCGGCGCAACGGACGAATCACTGCAGACTAACCGATCAAAATGAGCACAAAATCACCTCGGATTCGAGTTTTTTCAACACCCTGCTAGCGGCTGGACAATCCGACACGATAATCGTCCATTCGGCGCTGCGCCTACCCAGTGGGGTCGAACGCTAGGCGGCCTGCATTCGTAGAATCAGGGAGGCACCTGACAAAGCCGGAGCGACGCAGATGACCGAACGGGTTTCTTCCCCTTCCGCGGCCTTGCCGGGCCGATGGGGGAGGCGCGTCGATGCGTTCTCGGTCGGCCTGGTACTGCTGTTTGCGTTCGGCGCCGCGTCGTTCGTTGCCCGCAACTCGGATCTCTGGCTGCACCTCGCGACTGGCCGACTGATCGCCCATGGCGACTACCACTTCGGCACCGATCCGTTCGCGTACACGACCGGCGACCGCTACTGGGCGAACCACGCCTGGCTATTCGATCTCGCCGCGTACGCCGCGTTCACAATGTGGGGCGGCAGCGTTCTGGTAGCGCTCAAGGCCGTGGCTGTCGCCGCAACCGCCGGGTTGATGCTGCTCGCGGGGCGCACGGGCGGGCCAGTGTGGATCACCGCCGTTTGCGTGCTGGTAAGCATCCTCGCAATGAGTCCGCGCTTGCTGCTCCAGCCGACGATCCCTTCGCTGCTCTTGCTCGCGGGAACCTTGTGCTGCCTGCGCGCCGGCGGCAAAGCGCTTCGGGCGGTGCCGCTGCTGATCGCCGTTTGGGTGAACGTGGATGCCTGGTTCGTGCTGGGGCCGGCGCTCGTCGGGCTATTCTGGCTCGGCCGCCGCATCGACCCCAATCGCGAATCGCTCGCACCGTGGCCGAAGTGGATCGTCCCCGCGACCATTGGGGCGTGCCTGCTCAACCCGCACCACGTCTTTGCGCTGCGGCTGCCGATGGAATTGTCGCCGGCCGTATGGACCAGTGCATTTCGATCCGATCCGCGGTTCGCCGGAGTGTTCGCGCATCCGTGGCACTGGGGGCCGCTCGGTGCGGCCGGCGGATACAGCCCCGCGGGGTGGGCGTTCGTCGCACTGCTCGCTCTCGGAATTGCGTCGTTCGCGGCGAATCGGCGCGCGGTCCGGAGTTGGCGCTGCGCGGTGTGGCTGCCGTTCGCCGCTCTGGCCGCGTGGCAGGTGCGGCTGATTCCGTTCTTTGCGGTCGTCGCGGCTCCGATCGCGGCTATCAACCTGGGCGAAGTCGTGCGCGCCGGCGCGAACGCGCGCCCGGGGCGATTGCTCGCGATAGCGGGTGTACTCGCGCTGCTGACACTCAACTGGTTCAGCGGGCTCGCGGGTACGGTCGCTCGCGATCGCACGCCGGCGTGGGCCGTTTACTCCGACCCGACGCTCGAACGAGCGGCGAAGGGCGTTGTCGAGTGGCGGCACGCGAACGGCATCCCAGCCGACGCGCACGTGTTTGCGGCGCATCCCGATGTCGGCCACTATTTCGCATGGCACGCTCCGGGCGAACGGTACTTCCTCGACTCGCGGCTCACGCTCTTCACCGAGGTCGCGGACGAATTCGCGGCACAATCGCGCGCGGTCGCCCTGCTTCCCGACGATCACGCGCCTACGCTTCCGATGGATGTCGCGGCAATTCTGCTCTACGACTCGGACGCGGGCCGAATGACCCGAGCGCTGGCTCAAGGTCGAGAGTCCGTGCTGCGAATCGATGGGGCAGCGGTTTTACTCGCCCGGCCCGGCTCCAACACCGGCACGCGGTTGGATGCCGATCGTGCGGCCTTCGGAGGGGCAAGCGAACTCCCCATCGCGTGGGCGGGCCCAGAGCGGCTAGCCGAGCCCACCTCTTGGTGGCAGGTTCGCGGCGGTCGGGGCCGAATGGGATCGTGGGAAGCCGACGCCGCTACCGTCTACTTGCGGCTTCTGCCGCTAGCCTCGTCGAACTCGCCGGCGCTGCCGCTCCTCGCGGTGCGCGGCGCACGGGTCGGGATCGAAATCGACCCGAACGATCCGGCCGCGTGGATGGTGCTCGGCGGCAGTTACATGCTCCTCGGCGAACGGACTTGGGAGCGCGAGGCGGGCGCCGGCCTCAGCCCGCTCGAATCCATTCGCTTGATTCAGGCGACCGCCGCGCTCACTCAGACCGTTCTCCTGAGCCCGGATTCAGCCCCGGCGCACGCAGCCCTCGCCGGGCTGTGTGCGCGGCAGAACGTTCTGGACCTCGCACACCGACACGCGGCGGCGGCGGCGCGGCTCGTCCGGCGGAACGGCCCTCCGACCGGAGAATCGGCCGAAGCATTCGGCGAACGGGCTGCGCGAGCGGAAGCGATGGCCGAAGCGATGTTGCGGTCCGTGCAGGAAGCACAGAATCGATTCTTGGTTCGAACCGCGAGCTTGACCGGCGACCCGCTCGCCCGAGCCCGGACTGCCGCGGAGTTGGGACTCAAGCAACAGGCGATCGACCTGTTGCTCGCATCCCACCCGGACCTGTATGGAGCAGCCGGCGTGGGATTGCTCGCCGAGCTATTGCTTCAAACGGGGCAGGTTCAGGAGTGCCGGGCTCTGCTGGATCGCGCCGAACTGCGGCGCAATCCGAACGCGCTCGGGAATTTCTCCCTGGCTCGCAAACCCAATCCGGATGGGAGCCGCCCGCCGTACCAGCTTCACGCTTACGACTGGCTCGACCTGTGCCAGTGCGCCGCGGCCGGCCACTACGCCGGCGCACAAGAAGCCATCGGCCGGTTGTGCGAGCGCCTCGCGGCGCGGGCGCAGACCGAAACGTTGGCGGTCGCGGACGCCGCCGCCGCGGTGCTCGCGATCGAGGTCGGGCTCGGGGCGCCGCCCGCGCCGATTCTCGCGCGGTTGCCGAACGCCCGGGAGCGCATCACGATCCGCGCCACCGTGACGCAAACCCGGTCGCTGGCGGTCACGCGGGGCGATCTGCTCA
>Ga0134125_10003482_pt1 | contig 18163 bp, 17 predicted proteins | sample KB31751_FD_96464 | JGI IMG/M metagenome (GOLD analysis project Ga0134125, IMG submission 96464) | Terrestrial soil microbial communities with excess Nitrogen fertilizer from Kellogg Biological Station, Michigan, USA - KB3-175-1 | ecosystem: Environmental > Terrestrial > Soil > Unclassified ... | reverse complement strand
TCCTTCTTGCGATCGCCCTTGCGTTCACGCGCGTTTACGCGCCACGCCCAAGGCAAAAGACGCACGCACACAGGATGCGGCAAATACGAAATACACGTAAAAATTCAGCCCGAAAACTGCCCGGAACCGCTGACATCTGCTGCCTCGGTTGCGGAAATACCAAACCAGGCAGCCGCCCTAATGCAATGGTGCTCAGGCTGGACGAAGTCGAAAATCGCGAGAACCAGGTCATCGGAATCGGCTTCTCAAAAGCGAGGGTACTGATTTTGTCTCTGCCCATCTCGTGAAATTTGTTTTTGAAGCGTCCGATGAAGACGGAAGCTGCGATTAAGCCGGCAACGAAGAGACGAAACTATTGGACGAAGCTATCGATTCATGCCGCTGCAGGGGCTGCCCAAACCACCGCGATAGCGGTGTGGGAGCGAAAACTGATGTCAAGGTACAATGGCGGTCTTCTTAGTGGGTGGCGCATCCTGCCCGAAGAGTAGATGTCTTGAGTTAAGGTCTTATGGGGCGCAAGGATGAACTGGGATGGAAGAAATTCAAGAATGACGACTAGCGTTGGCGTAAGGAGAACCGAGGCGACCGGCCCCGGCCCCCTCGATGCAGCTATCGGGTTGGCCCTTGTTCGCCTGACAGTTGGGGCGATGTTTGTGTCGGTCTTCTTCGAAAATCTGGGAAAGGGCCTCTACACTCAAGCGGGCTACGCAGGCCTGATCAACTACTACATTAAGGCGAGCCACTCGCCGGCTGCTTGGAAGTCGGTCATGGCACTGGCTGCGCGTCATGCCGCAATGGCGGCTCCCATGCAGGCCTTCACTGAGATTTCTCTCGGAGTCCTGCTCGTTATCGGCCTGCTTACGCGGCCCGTGGCATTTATCGCTTTTTTGTTTCTCGGGAGCCTCTGGATCTCGGAATGGGGTACCGCGTGGATCTGGGAATTATTGGTCCCCATGCTGGCGGCGCTTGGGCTCGCGGTTGGACGTGCAGGACGAAGATGGGGCGTCGACGCATTGCTTGCAAGGCAGCATCCGTCGTCGCCATGGTGGTGATCGAGCAAAATTCGCGTGCGAATCTCGGTCATCATTCCTACCCATAATGAAGCGCAGGCGATCGCGCGTGTTCTTGCCGATTTGCCATCCGATCTCGCGACGGAGGTGATCGTCGTCGACAGCAACTCGAATGATGGAACGCCTGAAATCGCCACGAAGATGGGCGCTCGCGTCATTCGTGAGCCACGCCGCGGATACGGGCGCGCCTGTCTGACAGGGTCGGCAAATAGCAGCTCCGCGGATGTCGTCGTCTTTCTCGATGGTGACTACAGCGACCGCCCCGCTGAGCTGCCGAATCTCTTGTTGCCAATCGCGGAGGGACGCGCTGACATCACGCTCGGCTGCCGCGTTCAAAGGCAAGGCGTTGCTCGCGCGCTGCCCTGGCACCAGGCGTTTGGGAATAGCTTCGCTGCTGCTCTGATCAGGTTTCTCTATGGCGTCAAGATCCATGATCTCGGACCCTTTCGCGCTGGACGAGCTGATGTCCTGCGCGCACTCGCACTGGAAGAGACGACTTACGGCTGGGCGGTTGAGATGATCCTTAAAGGCGCACTGGCCGGATACCGCATAGTCGAAGTGCCCGTGAGCTACTACCCGCGTATCGGAAAGTCAAAGATCGGAGGTACGCTGAAGGGCACCTTTGGGGCTGCCTGGTGCATTCTCAGCTTGATAGCGCGTTATTCTTTGCGGCGCCGAAAGGCCAGCACTCCACGGCCGGCGTAGGTGTGCGTCAAGACTTATGAAGTCCACTAGCCAGTCTGTGCTGTTCTCGTCAGGCCATGACCGGGTGCTGGTAATCATGGCGAAGGCCCCGAGGCTGGGCTCGGTCAAGACGCGCCTCGCTCCGGATCTTTCTCCTGCCGCTCTTACTGCAGTCTATCGCTGCCTTCTGGAAGACACGCTGGCGCTGGCGCGATCGTTGCGCGACGTAGAGGTTGCCATCATGTGCCCGGATGCGGACGTAAACGAGCTGGCACAGTTGGCGGGCAGCGAAGTGAGCGTAGTTCCGCAGAGAGGAGAAGGCCTTGCTGCCGGTCTCACCTCGGTTTTTGCGCACTTCGCAGGAGACCGGCCACGGCATACCATTGCCTTCAACAGCGACAGCCCACACCTGCCCCACTCTGTTCTCGAAGACGCATTCGAAAGGCTCGCCGCACACGATCTCGTCGTCGGACCGACGCACGACGGAGGCTACTATCTGGTGGGCGCAAAAGCTGCTCACTCGTCGCTTTTCGCTGGCGATGGCATGGGCACCAGCAGTGCGCTGGAGAGACTCCTGTCGCGTGCTCGACTCCTCGATCTATCCGTAGCTTTCGCAAATCCTTTTTACGACATTGATGTAGCCGACGACCTGACTCGCTTGTCGGAGGAGTTGCGCCTGGAGCCGGCGAGGGCGCCTCGAACTGCGGAGTGGCTTAGAGAATGGGAAGTTATGCGCGCGCAATTACGAACGGGCACGCGCGGATTATGAAGATCTCTCAGGAGTGGAGGGTGTACATACTCGGCGCCATGTTGTGCCTGGCGCTCACGCTCTGCTCACTCAATTTCTCCGATCGGGGTGGGCCGCGCTTCATGGCGTCTTTGACGCTTGCGGGTGTTGTGTACCTGCTGGCGATGCGCGTGTTTTTCGCATCGCCACTATTCCGCAAGCGCGTCGTAGTTGTCGGGCTCGTATTGGCTGCTGTTTGGCACATTGAATTTCTTCGCCTGCCGGTGGGCGCGGACGATGATGTTCATCGCTATGTCTGGGACGGTCGCCTGCAGCGCCTCGGCTACAACCCTTATCTCGTGGTTCCCATCGATCCTGCCGTTAAGGCGCTACATACTCCTGAAACTCGCAGCTTGAACCACCCGGAGCTGCCCAGCCTATATCCCGCAGGAGCAGAGCTCTTTTTCCGCGCCGTGACCGCGATTCACGAGTCGACCTTCGCAATGAAAGCGGCATTTGTACTCTGCGAGCTCAGCGCTGTTTTCGTGTTGCTCGATGTTCTTCGTCGGCGCAATCTGGGAGCGCACCTGGTGCTGGCATTCGCCTGGAATCCTTTGCTGGCGCTTGAGGTGGCGGGGAGCGGACACATCGATATTCTCGGCGCACTCTTGTTGCTTGTGTCTGTCGGCGCACTGATGCGGCGATGGCGTGAGATCGCGGCAGTCGCGTTTGGACTAGCAGTAGCGGTGAAGCTGCTGCCGATCGTGCTGTTACCGCTTTACTGGAAGCGCGTTCGCATTCGCGACGCCGCGCTGGCCGTGGCCGTCGTCGGACTTCTGTACCTCCCATTTCTGAACCACGGCCGCATTCCAATCGGCTCCGTTGGTGTGTATGTACAGAGTTTTCGTTTTAACGATCCCGTTTTCGCGATACTCGAGCGAGTCGCGCCTCCGCAGCTCATAGCTGGATTCGCAGTGCTCATCGGACTTGTGACTGCAATGTGGCTGAGAAGCGCATCATCGGAGTGGTCTACCGGCGCAGTTGTCTGGCCAATGGCAGCATCTCTTTTTTGCGCACCCGTTCTATATCCCTGGTATCTTTTGTGGCTGCTGCCATTTCTGACCTCGGCCTCGACGCTACCGGTCCTCGTGTGGACTGTGAGCGTTATCCCCACTTACCTGGTGTGGCATTTGCGCGCACTTGGCCATCTTTGGTTGCTTCCCGGTTGGGTAATGCTGCTTGAATACGCGCCCATAGCGGCAGTCGGCGCAATCATCGTCATGCGCCACATCGCGCGGCCCTCGCTGAATCGATCTGCAGATGAGCCGCTTCCGCTAAAATCTTATGGTCCAACACGCAACTTCCGAATCCGGAAGCTACGCAGTCTCATCCGTTCCATTCATTGAGGAGGGACCTTCATGAAACATTTCCGGCGACTCGTTGGCATCCGATTTCTAGTTTTCAGCATGTTTCTGGTCTTCTGCGCGAATTCTCGTGCGCAACAGCGACCCGCGATTATCGAACAGATCGCCAAAACATATGGTCTCGATTCCTTTGGGCAAATCGAAGCAATCCGTTACACCTGGAACGGGGAGATCCCTGGAGTATTCAAGCTTTCTCACGCATGGGAGTGGGAACCCAAGACAAACAAGGTGTCTTTCGAAGGGAAGGACAAAGACGGCAAGCCGATGAAGGTTACCTACTTGCGCTCCGAAGTCGCCAGCCAGCCCGACGCGGTGAAAAACGAAGTCGATCCGGCGTTCGTGAATGACAACTATTGGCTTTTGTTTCCCCTCCATGCTTATTGGGACAGCAGCGCAACGGTCACGGATCAAGGTACGCATAAACTGCCTGCGGGCAACGGCTCGGCGAAGCTGGTCGCAGTAAAGTATCCCGATCAAGGCGGTTACACCCCAGGCGACACCTGGGATCTCTTCGTCGGCAAGGATAATCACGTTGAGCAACTTGCCTATCATCGCGGCGGGCCCAAGAAGCCAAGCCTCGTGATCGCAAGTTGGACGGGTTACAAAAAGGCAGGTCCTCTGCTCATTTCAACGGAACATCGCGGCACTGCCGATGGCAAGCCTTTGCACATTTTCATCTCTGACGTGGCTGTTAAGCTGGCAGGCTCAGATAACTGGATGAAAGCGGAATAAACCTCAGGCATTGGTCCGAAAGGATTGATTGTTTTGTTTTGGAAATTAATCATCACCGTTCCAAATCAGTCGCTCGGCAGGACGGATACTCAGCAGCCATGCCGTGCCCAGACTTGCGGCCCATAAAATGCTCCAATCCGATGAAGGCTGACGTCGATCTGGATATTACGCACAAGACTTTCGCCTCTGGTCTGTTGCCGGAGCTGATCGCTGTGCTGCGCCGTTGCCGTCCGGGCGATTTGGTCGCCGTGGTCGGTGACGACCAGAAGATCGGACCCGAATTGGAAACGTGGTGCCGGTTCACTGGCAATCCGCTGGTGGAGCATTCAGTTGTAAACAGCCGCGCCCGCTGGGTTCTGCGTTGCGGAAGTGTTCCGGCGCCTGCTGAGGACGATCGGCCGGTCGGGTCGCGGCTTTGGCTCTACACGAATTTTCACTGCAACCTGCATTGTGACTACTGTTGTGTGCGCTCCTCGCCCACGGCGCCTGCGCGAGCACTGGGGCTCGCGCGTGTACAGCGAATAGCTCGCGAGGCGGCGGAGCTTGGCGTAAAAGAGATCTTCGTGACCGGAGGCGAGCCGTTTCTGCTGGAAGATATTGGAGAAATTTTGCTGGCGTGCGCTGCAGCCGCCCCGACTACCGTACTGACAAACGGAATGCTCTTTACCGGGCGGCGCGCGGAAGCGTTGCGAGAGTTGCCCCGCGAGCGAATTGTCCTGCAAATCAGTTTGGACAGTCCGACGCCGCACCGGCACGACCTCCATCGCGGGAAGGGAACATGGGTGCGTGCTCTGGATGGTATTCAGCGCGCTCGCGCCCAGGGATTTCGAGTGCGACTGGCGGCCAGCGTTTCCACGGATGCGGAAGCCGAGGAATTTCGTAAATTCCTCGAGGAGGAGAAGATTGCCGCAGATGACCGGGTGATACGCCGCATAGCGTTGCGTGGCGCCGCCAGTGAAGGTATGGCAGTTAGTCGAGCCGATCTGGTGCCGGAAGTGACCATTACTGCTGAGGGTGTGTACTGGCATCCCGTCGGCGCAGAAGATGCCGATCTGCTGGTAAGGCGGGAGATCTTTCCTCTTTCGGAGTCCTTTGCGGCGGTTCGCCGCGCCTTCGAGCATGAAGCCGAACACGCGAATAAGCTCGCAAGAATATTCAACTGTGCCTGAATTTCGGATTTCAGCGAACTGAACCTCACTGCATCACTCTCTCAGGCCGATTTCGCAAATACCTGCTTGAAGAAACCCTGCTGGGCGGCGGCTTGGCGCAACGCAGCGTAGCCGTCGAGGTGCGGCGGCAGCCAGCGCCGCAGCCCTTCGGCTTCAAGAATCGAGCGATGGATTGGGTTGTCGTAGCTCATGGCCGACAGCGCTTCGGCAAACCGGCGCTCATCTTCGGGATTCAGTTCAGGTCTTCCCGTGAACATGCAATGATTGTAGGGAGGCGAGGACCATATCTCCCGAAGACCGCCTTCCGGCACCAGGCGCTCATTGCGGACCGTGTCCCAAAATGGGCTGCCGATCGCGCCAGCGTCGGCTCGCCCGTCGAGGATGGCACGTACTACTTCCACTTCGCTGGTTCCGGTATCTCCATGTTTGCCTACATCGCTGTCGAAGCGCAGCGTCCGATAGTCTCGCCCCTCGCGCATGCCATGCTGCTCCAGAAAGTGCACGGGAAGAATCGCAGCGTGTCCACTGTCGCGACTGCCAAGCGCGAGCGTGCGATTCTTCAGATCCGAGAGCGTAGAGATGGGACCTCCGGCGACCGCAATGATTTTGGTCATCCAGCCGAGGTCGGTGTCGCGCATGGCGATCGCGCGGCAAAGGTGACTACTCCACTCATCGGCCTGCAAATAGGCAAGATTGGTGTTCCAGGCAATGTCGATGCGCGGCGCGGTCTCGCTCACCTGGGCCAAGAGCGCGAGGACCTGCGCTTCATAGCTCTGAAACAGTACGATCTCGACTGGAAGATGCGCTTCTTGCTGAAAATAACGCCACATCCCTTCCCAGATCGTAACTACCTTCGGATTGTATGCAACAGCTCCTACCCAGATTGTCTTGCTCATAATCCTCCACAGATCATTGTCAGCAGGCGTTTCACAAAACGCAGTGCTTTTCGCGGCAGCTAGCGTCAGAAGAGTGGCATTCCCAAAAGCGATTTCCCGATGAATTCCCGCAGAACATCGCCAGTTGGCGCCATCACTGCGCCGGCGTGCGCATCGCGGAACAGACGTTCGATGCTCAGATGCTTTGAGAACGCCGCTCCGCCGCAGACACGCATTGCTGCCGAGGTAACGCTGATAGCGCGATCGCCGGCAGCGGCTTTGGTCTCGAGCACGCGCAGCATGGTGGTCTCTCGCGGCTCTTCAAGATGTTCGACCAGATCGTCGATAAGCGCCGACAGCCCGTCGGTTTCCACCTGCATCGTCGCGAGGTGCGCGCGCAATGTAGGCAGGCCCTCGCCGAGGCTCTGGCCGAGATGCTCGAACTTCGCGGTTTTGAGGTGTAACACAGTTGCAGCCACGGCCGCGCGGCATATCCCTAACGCCACCGCTGCTGAGCCCAAACTAAACAGCGGCAGCACCACATTCAGCATTGCCGGAAACCCCGCGCCATCATCGGTAAGCTGACAACCAGATAGCACTTCGCATTCTTCCAATGCGACAGGTGCAGAAGCGTTTGCCCGAAGTCCCAAACCATCCCATGGCCCCGCAACGGAGAGACCCAGTGTCCCGGCTGCAAGAAGATAGAGAGTCGAATCGGTAGGTCCCGCGCCTTGGGGAGCAAGTGCTGAAACGACGTAGCTCTGCGCATGGCCGGCGCTGGTCACCCAGGATTTCTTCGCGGTTATGCGTACGCCATCTCCACTCCGCTGTGCGCGCGAGATCGGCGCCCAGAAATGACTGCGTGAGCCGGCTTCACTGAAAGCGAGAGTGGATAAGTGGCGGCCCGCACCAATCTCCTGCAGTATGGGCGTGAGGGACAGAGCTGCACTGGGCCGCGCTGCCGAGATGCACGCGGCGCCGAGGACATGCATAACGTAAACCATCGCGACGGAAGCGTCTGCCTCGGCGAGCGCTGCTGTGACGGCCGAAAACGCCCGCGGACCCAGGCCTGAACCGCCAAACGCAGCGGGCAATATCAGCCCCAGCAGTCCAGCCTCGCCAAGCGACTCGACAGCCTCGGTAGAGAACCGTCCCATCTTGTCGTTTGCCCCCGCGGAGGGAGCCAGTACGCGATTGGCGATCTCATGGGCTCTCAGCACCGCCGCGTCATGACTCAGGATCGTACCCATTGCTCAACACCCCACTAAACGGAGCCAAAATTGTCGCCGAGGAGGCGCGGAGGGTCAAACGGTTCTCGCGCCGACAAGGCAAAGCCTGTCTCATATCCGGCAGGAAAATTCCGTCGCCAGAGTTTGTGAGATCCTGCAACATTCTTCGCGCATTCATCCTCAATGGCTCATGCAGACAGGTGTTCTGATCGTCCCCTCCTTTCGCGCCGACCCGCTTTGCAGAACATTCCATGATGGGAGGAAGAGGCATGCAATGGACCCGGGCACCTATTTCCCATGCGGTACGACTACCATTTCAGGTCCGTCTGATTGCGGCCACTTCACACAGCTGTTAAATCGCGCCCCAGCCATCCGCTATGCTGCGGCAGACTATCCGGGCGTCGTCCTTGATGCACCGGAGCCGACCGCGGGCGACTTCTGCCTGAGTTCCTGTAATCGCTGCTGCAGCCTGAGCCAATCGTCTTTATGCCTCTTGGTATGGATTGGCTCCTGCAAATTGCCGTAAAAATTGAGTACGTTTGTCCGCAACTCAGAGGTGAGCATGTCAAAGCGCCGATCTGAGAGCTTACTGAGGAGAAACGCGTAGCTGTCATCGGTCAAAAAGTACTGACCGGCCCGCGTGTCCTCACCGGTGTCGAAATTCACATCCGGGAGTCGAAGGCGGTTCTGCCTGAGCTCTTCGAGCTCGGCTCGATAGCGCGTCACGGTTTTGTCGACGCTCTTCAGGTACATATCTTCCGTTCGCGGTGAAGGGACTTTGAAAGCCACGGCTTTGAACGGCCCAACTTTCGGGATCAGCTTGAATAGAACTGCCAATACGCGGGCGAAGGCCCCGGGATGCTCGTACTGTGTGCCCCAATCCCTCTCATAGTCGGCCCGGGAGAGGTAATACACATAACGACGTTTGGCGGGGTCATTCTTTTCCCGCACGTTGACATTGTTTTTTGTGAGCAACGCCGCCTTCGTCATCTCGGGAATGATGCCGCTTATGGAATGGCGGAAGGTCCCGATGGAAAGGTCGAGGGCTTTGAAGATGTCCTTGAGTTCGATTCCATAGGTCTCACGAAAAGACCGCTCCAGCAGCGGCTTTGCAACTTTGAAGCCAATGAAATCGTGATAGGCCTTGGGCGCGTAGCGCTGCTTCTCAACCTGCGCGACATCGAAGCCAAATTCGGTGCGGATGTGTGCGGTCGGATCTTCCTCATAAGTGACTTTATTGCCGTATCGCTTTCGTAACTTGGGATAGTCGATCGCAACCGCATCATTCACATAGGGATGTCCGGAGATATCGGCGGCATAGTGGGCGAGCGCTCCCAGCGCAAAGGCGTATTCGTTTGCGTCTTGGGCATTACGCAGCATGCTCATGACGAAATCTCCGCTCCGTACGTAATGCACGAGGTCGCTGAAATGCTTGTTGCCGAACGGGTAATAGCCCATGTCCTGAATCATGCAGCCGCCGTATGCGTAAGCGTGCGCTTCCGTTAACTGTTCAGGAGTGGTGCCTGGGAATTTCGCCAGCAAGATCGGTTTCAGCTGCTGGTCCCAAGCGAGGTCAACGATTTGCTCGTGCGTGAGAACGGAGTAGGCCGAAGCCGGTGGGCACAACGTCAAGAGGCTGAGGTAGCACAGACAAATTGTGAGCGTCTGCTTGAGCTGCCGCATGAATGGAAGATGCTGCAGAGAAGATGGCCTGTTGCTTTCCCTCGGGTCTGCCAGTTAATGGCGCCAAGGTCCCATGCACAAGAGCGCAGGCTGTAAATATCACCTGCACGGAGTGCGGCCAAGTGCAGGATTACTCCAATTCAGACTTGAAGGTTTTTCTTCCGGGCAATGAACAATCAAACGTAAGAAGGGGCAAAACTTCCGCGGCATGAACAACCGCGGGAGCAGCGCGGGATTGATTACCGCGTTTTCCATCCGGCTGGCGCGGTTACTCTGGGAGCCGACCAGCCACCGAGTGAATTCTGGGCGGCAGTCGATTCGTTCGAGACGGAAATTGTGAGCGGGGCTTTGGGTCTTCTGTAGAATTTGGCGATGCCGGTCTCGTATTCCACCTATCGGATTCAACGCAGCACGAAGGAGGTGGCTTCAATAACCGTCCCAATCCCTGAAGACCTTCTAACGCCTGACCGTCGCATTGACGGGGTTTCTAAGCTTTAGGTATCACGGGAAATCGCGTCAATTTCAAGTTGCTTCCCCCGGGCCGGCGTACCTGTTTTTGCGAAGCCCGGGGACGCCATCTCGCGTTGAAGCGGCGCATCTGACGCGCTAAACAACCACTCCAGCGTGATAACCACATTTTCCGGTGAGGCTCAGTACTTCACTGAGACCAGCCTACAATTTCCGGTGATTGCCTGCTTCTATTCCCATCAATTCGTCAGTCAGGTGTTGCAATCGAAACTGGAGGGCCTTGATGTGTTCCTCAACAGTGCGTTTCATGTGTAATCGCTACAAACAGTAGCTCTCGCATCGACCATGTGCGATCGTGATTTCGCACAGCCCGCCTTTCTATGTGCGCCAAGGAGCCATACACCTCAGCACCTCCTCCGCGAGCGCCGCCCTGTCCTGCTTGCTAATGAACTTGGTTTCCGGGGGGAGCGGCTGACGCGGATAGTCGGCTCCTGAGAGAAAGACGATTTCGATGTCAGAAACGTACACCTTTCACAAGTTTAAGCAACTCGTGGCCGGAGGGCCGCATGGTCTGATCGGTGATCACACAGCCAACATTCCCAGCTACGATCTGCTGCATTGCGGTATCGGCGTCGCCCGTCGCAATTACTTCAAGGCCCAGCTTCTGCAGAAAATGCGAAAACAGCCGGCGATCAGCGGGATCGTCGTCAACCAGCAGAACGAATTTGGTGAAAGCTCGCACTAGGGTCTAAGTGTTGTAGCACCTCGCCGCCTTGCGAGCTCGAAACCGGCCGGAGTCGTATTGAGCAGAACGGATTCTCTTCATTCGGACAGCGCAGACGAAGCAAGCGAAGTCATGCCCGTCTTTCGTGGATCGCCCAAAAGGGAGCGGAGTAGATTCAGCAGCTCCTCGGGTTCATGACTGGAAATGTTATGGTCAGCATTCCCGCAGCGCTGGTGCCGACTGGCCGAGAGAGCAATAACCGGAAGGGAAGCGTTGAGTTTCTTAGCTGCGTCGGTGACCTTTTCGCAGCCTTTCAGCTCCGAAACCACAACCGCTCCGTCCACTTTTGGGAACAGTCGCAGCAATTCCGTCGCCTCCTCCGCACTGTAGGCAGTGATCACGTTGAACTTTGCGGTTTCTATCGCCAGCTTGCGAACCGAGAGCGCCTCCTTTGGTTCTGGTTCAGCGATGATGATGGTGGGGCGAGCGATGGCGAATCCTCGGTTGTTTTCCGTATGATGCCGGCGCACCCAAAGGCGGTGCCATCAACTGAAACGAAGGTTTCCCTGTCGAGACCTGACCTAAAGTTCTCGCGGACCCCTATCGCGACTGTTTACTGGCATCTAAGGAAAGATGGCTATTTGCCCAACCAAATGCGGCTGTCAACATCTGCAATTGCTATATTTTAACGACCGTCTACTTTGAATGCTTCCTCTCTCGACAGCTACTTTCCCGAACCCTGCCGGCCTCAGCTCAGAGAAGGTCTTTCGCTTTCTTGTCGAGACTGTGAGCGACTATGCAATCTTTCTCCTTGATCCTTCTGGACATATCACTTCATGGAACATCGGAGCCGAGCGCTTGCACGGTTATAAGCGCGAGGAGGCCATTGGCAGGCACTTCAGCATCTTCTACATCCCTGCAGATTTGGAATTGGACAAGCCCGCAATCGAACTGCGCCGCGCAGCAGCGGAAGGACATTTTGGAGAGGAAGGCTGGCGAGTGCGCAAAGATGGTTCTCGTTTTTGGGCCAATGTGCTTAACACGCGCATTCTCGACGAAAACGGCACGCTGATCGGTTTCGGCAAGATCATTCGGGATCTTACGGATCATCGGCTGCAAGACCTGCGCTACCGGCTGCTCGTCGAGGGTGTTCAGGACTATGCCATCTTTTCCATGGATCCGAATGGAGTGGTGACCTCCTGGAACGTGGGCGCCGAGCGCATCAAGGGGTATAAGCCGCAGGAAATCATCGGCAAGAACTTCTCGACGTTCTACACCCCGGAAGATCGGGCCAGCAATCTTCCAAAAAAGGTACTGCAAACAGCAGCGAGGGAAGGCCGCTTCGCGGGAGAAGGATGGCGCGTTCGCAAAGACGGCACTTATTTTTGGTCCAACGTTGTGGTTACTGCCCTGCGCGATGAGGACGGCACGCTCTATGGTTTCTCCAAAGTCACCCGCGACATGACGGAACGAAAGCGTTTGCTGGATGCCATCCAGCGCCATTCGCAGGAGCTTGAGTTGCGTGTTCAGGAGCGCGAAGAAACCAATGCGGAACTCGAAGCATTCGCCTACTCCGTGTCTCACGATTTGCGTGCTCCATTGCGCGCCATTACCGGCTTTGCCGAGGCGCTGCGGGAAGACTGCGCTGCCGGTCTTGACGACCTCGGACGCGACTACCTGAATGAAATCACGAACGCTGCCGACAGGATGAACGTCCTGGTTAAGGATCTGCTCGATTACGGACGTGTGAGCCGCATAGACTTACCACTGACACGCGTGAGCCTGTCCGAAGCGGTGGAGAAGGCCACGAAGCAGCTGGGAGATGAGCATGTTGGTTCGCTCACCGTGAATGTACCAGCAGGTCTATTCGTCAAGGCTCATCTGCAAATCTTAGCGCAAGTGATTCTCAATCTGCTCACCAATGCCTTCAAGTTTCATTTCAAAAACGCCGCTCCCGAAGTTCGCGTCCTGGCAGAGGCGAGCGACGGGCGCGTTCGACTGAACGTTCGCGACAACGGCATCGGCATAGCCCCACAGCATCAGGAGCGCATCTGGCAAGTCTTCGAGAGGCTGCATGAGCGCGAGGAGTATCCCGGCAGCGGAATTGGCTTGGCAATCGTGAAGCGCGCGGTTGGGCGTATGCACGGGAGCTACGGCGTCGAGTCGGAGGTGGGCAAGGGAAGCACGTTCTGGATCGAGCTTCCACAGGCGCAGGAACCAGCCTCCAACGAAAAGGAAGGGAATGAATAACGAACCAGTTCTCCTGGTCGAGGACGACCCTGCCGATGCCAGGCTGATTCAACGGGCGTTCGCCAAACTCGCGACGGCACCCGCCATGATTCGCTTGACGAATGGTGATGATGTGGTTTCCTACCTGGCGGGAGAACCGCCCTATGAGAATCGGACGTCGTATCCACTTCCATGCGTGATTCTTCTCGACATCAAGCTGCCGCGTCGGTCTGGCTTTGAGGTATTGCAATGGGTTCGACGGCAACCCACGGCGTTGAACCGGCTTCCTGTAATTATGTTGACTTCTTCAAGGCACTCGGTGGATATCAATCGCGCGTACGACTTGGGTGCGAACTCTTATCTCACGAAGCCGGAGAGTGGCTCTCAACTCGACGAGCTTGCCACTCGGTTCCAGAGCTACTGGCTCGGGTTGAATGAGTCTCCCGACTTGCATGGTGGTGTTGCCACGATCAAACGCGAGAAATGATGCCTAACGCCAGCCTGCCAACCATCCTGCTTGTCGAGGACGAAGCTACCGACGCTACCCTGCTATTGCGCGGCTTTCGCAAGGCAAGGGTCCTGAATCCCATCGTTCACCTCAAGGACGGCGACGAAGCTCTCGCTTACCTCGCCGGAGTCGGACACTACAGCGACCGCATCAAGCATCCGCTGCCCGTGCTCATCCTTCTCGACCTGAAGTTGCCGGGTATGTCAGGCTTGCAACTGCTGCAATGGTTGCGCCTTCAGAAACAGATCAGACGCATTCCTGTAGTCGTACTCACCATCGATGACCGCGCAGGCACACTAAATGCCGCTTACGATCTGGGCGCTAATTCATATCTGGTGAAGCCGGGCGATCCGGCGCAAATCGGAAGAGTCGTCGAATCGATCCAGCGCTACTGGATCGAGCTGAACGAGCCGCCACCGCTGGTCATGGGTGCTAAGGAAACAACATAATGTAATCTGGGATATTTTCCAAAAACATCTGTTTTCAGTAACGCTGAAAGCGCAAAAAGCCATGCTGCAAAGACAAGGGCTTATAGCAACGCTGCGCGACGGTTTTTAGTAACGCTGGCAACTGGGCTTTTTTTTTGATAACGCCGACCTGCGCCACAATCCCGATTCTTATGCCGGACACCCGCCAATTAGACATCGTAAATTCTCAGAATGGCTCAGCGTGGCCCAGCAGTCTCGCCGTTCAGTTCTTCACCAGCTTACGTCGCCATGCGCCAGAATGTCCGGCAGGTGTGAATGCCGCCGGGAAGTGCACCTTCAGCGCTTGCGTGGACGGAATATCAAATCGAACCAGACATTCCAATGCTTGCCGCCGTCGCTCGAAGTGACAGCGGTTTCGCGAACTTCGCCGTGCACGCGTTTCCATGTGCCACGAACCTGCTTTTCCAAGCCGCCACTGATATGCTCGACTCCGCTAAGCACCATTTCGTTATTTGCGTACCGTCCTTCGATCCATATTAGCTGGCCACGATTCGTGACCCAGGTCTGGTGCCAAACCCTTCGCGACGAATCGTAGATGCTGAAACTTTTGCCCGTCAAGCCGTCTGTCTGCTCGTACTCTTCCAATAAAACGCAGCCGTCGAGGATGCTACTGACTTTTACGTGTGCCACAGGTGTATGCGGATCGACATCGAAGACGTCCCAATCGCCCAGCCAAAAGTCGAACTGGTGATATTCGGCCGCGGAACAAGCGGATTGCGATTGTGCGGCGAGCGGCGTAGGCACGGCTACAGTACAGAGCGCGACCTGGGAAAGAAGCAGCAGTGATGCGGCACGATTCATCGGCCACCTATTTTGTCTTCAGTTCTTTGCATTGGCCACGAAACCAAAAGCTTTCCTGAGGGCTCGTTGAATTTTGTACGCCGCCATATTCCTCGCTTACAACGTTAAGGCGATGGGGCTGCGCCTGCCGCAACTTGTGGCAGGCGCACTCTGTCGATCATTGTCTTGGATCAGTCCCGAACCGGAAGCCGCGGCGCTCCGCTTGGTTAAGCACACTGGACGGAATGTTCACTGGATTTGAGGAGCGACCTGCCGAGGCTGAATTACCGGGCGTCGGAACAGCGACAAAAGCCGGCGCACTGCCGGTGTTCGGATCGAATGCCTCGCCTGCAATTTTGCCAGCATCGTTGATGTCGTTCGCGTACAGCAAGTAGGGCGACCCTGGAAGCGTGAGCTCGTTTAGCTCAATGAGCGTGCCCTTCAGCCACATCACCGCCCGGATGCCGGAAGGCCCACGAATCAGCCCGACAATCTGGTCTTTGTCGTTGATCCCGAGCGCTTCGCTGCGGATATCGCCAGGGGCCATGGGGAGGGCCTGCATACCCGTGGCCTTGGTCCACACGAATGCCTGGAAGTTGCGCGTTCCCTCTTGTCCGGGTTGCAGCGCGAAACCAACAACGGTGCCGTGGTTGTTGATTGCGGTCGGAGTATTCCATGTATGCCCGCCGAGGTTTCCGAGATCAATCGGTAGGCCATTCTCCCAAAGCACCGCGTGGGCGGCGCTGACATCACCAACAGCAACGCCGCACGCGCCTGAGATTCCAACCACCTGCCCGATATCGTTGATGGCATTGCCGGTGCTCGTAGAGTCGCCCGCTAGGGGCGGGAGTTCCTGCATGGTGCCATCTGGTTGCCAGATCACGCCCCGGAACTGCAGGATCTGAAAGGCGGGGTCACACGTTGGATCGTGAACGCCATTTTCTGCCCAGCCGGTGATCTGGCCGCGGTTGTTTGCGGCAGTCGCATAGCTGTTGTAGCCGCCTGGAAACGGCGGCAGCGCTGACATTACACCTTGGCTCCAGCGGAAACCCTGGCAGACTTTTGTGCTCGGCGTACCCGGCGTAAAAAATGGCCAGCACGAAAAAAACTCAGGCAGCGGATTTTCTTGACCGGTTTCGGAAATCCCGACGATGACACCGCTGTCGTTCTTTATCGGCCATGCAATCGCGCTGTTGGCCGTCGAACCTCCCAGAGCGCCGAGATCGATCGCACTGGAACCGTTCACCCACAGTGACGCGTGGCCGATATTGTCACCGGCAAAGTTCGCGAGACCGGATGCCCAGCCGCGATTATTGAGGCTGTTGGCTTGCCCAGCCGTTCCCCCCAGCGCGGGAAGAGAGACTACCTCGTACTGGGTTTGCGCGAGCGCAGATGTAGTCGCGAGCACTGCCACTCCGATGATTGCCGAAAGGAATCTCCATCGCTTCAAATTCATGTTCTGCTCCTTAGAGTTGAGTACGCGAGAGCGGGGCCGCTCGCGATTCGCCAACATATCCCGACTCCTCAGCGCGGGTTGGACGTTTGCGGACATATCCTCCCCGCTATCCGGACGTTTTCGGACGCGACCACCCAATCCCTGAGCACCGAGTACTTGCAAGGAAATGAACTGTCGCTGAGAATCGGCGGATGAAGGTTGACTGGGAGGCATTCAAGCGCGCGCGGCGTGCACGTGACGTGCGTTTCGACGGGAAGTTCTTTGTTGCTTCCACCACTACGAAAATCTACTGTCGGCCAAGTTGCAATGTGCCGATGATCCAAGACCGATACGTCCGTTATTTCCCGAACGCCGCCGCAGCCGAAGAAGCGGGATACCGGCCATGCCTGCGATGCCGTCCTGAAGCCGCTCCCGGAACACCAGCGTGGCTGGGTACGTCCAGCACAGTTTCGAGGGCGCTACGCCTCATCGCCGAAAGTGGACTCGACGACGGTGGAATTGAATCATTGGCTGAGCGGCTTGGTATTGGCTCTCGTCACCTCCGCCGATTGTTCCTTCGACATGTTGGGGCGACACCAAGCGCAATGGCACAAACCCGGCGCCTGCATTTCGCAAAGAAGCTGATCGATGAAAGCAATCTGCCAATGAATCAGATTGCGCTCGCCGCCGGCTTCGGGTGCGTACGACGCTTCAATGCCGCCATCCAGAACACATATCATCGAACGCCAAGTCACATCCGCCGCCTGGCACGGCAGGCCGTCGCATTGCCGGAAAACCAATATCACTTCCGACTAAGCTTCCGTCCGCCTTATGACTGGAACGCAATGCTGGCCTTCCTCGCTCCGCGCGCAACGCCAGGCGTGGAAATCGTCGAGAATGGAAAATATCGGCGGACAATCTCAGTTAACAATGAGCATGGCTGGTTGGAAGCCGCGCTTGACGAGCGAAATTCCGCGCTAGAAGTACGCATTCACTTTCCCAATCCAAGTTCGCTCTTCTTTATTGTTGAGCGCGTACGGGCAATGTTCGATCTCAACGGTGATTCGATTGAGATCGCGCGTTGTTTGGGAGGTGATCCCACATTGGGGAAGCTGGTGAGGGCAGCGCTGGGACTGCGCGTCCCGGGTTCATGGAACGGCTTTGAATTGGCCACTCGCGCGATTCTTGGCCAGCAGATCACCGTAAAAGGAGCTACCACTCTTGCCGGCCGAGTGGTGACCACATTCGGTCGGGCGATTTCCGTGTCAGCAGGACTCACTCATCTTTTTCCTGCGGCGGAAGTTCTTGGTGAAGCCGACCTGAGGCGCGCCGGCGTCACCAATTCACGTGCTGAAACGATTCGCAAGCTTGCGCAGGCGGTGAACACAGGTCGCATTAGTTTTGAGGGAATAGTTAACCGTGACGACTTTGTCGATCGGCTACGTGAGATTCCTGGCATTGGTGAATGGACGGCGCAGTACATTGCAATGCGAGCGCTAGGCGAGCCCGATGCTTTTCCGGCGGGAGATCTCGGCCTTGTGCGTGCCTCAGGAGCAGCAAACTCTCGCGAACTCGAGCGTCGAGCAGCGGCTTGGCGGCCATGGCGCGCCTACGCTGCCATGTATCTTTGGAAAAGCAATCTCGATAACAGTGTTCGGAAAAGTAAGCCAGCAAGAAGTACTCGAGGAAAATGCGAGGGCAAAGCACAATCCGTGGTCCATTTGTCAATGAACCCGCAAAGTTCTCCCACTAAGGCTGCGCCCTCAAGCGAATTTTTGTCGGGGCTTTCTGCATCTACAATTCGTTAGCAGTGGACTCCGGATGATTCCATCACCAAGGTAAGCTACGGCACTCTGCTCTCACAGGCGCAGATCAAGGGTGATCCGGTGCCTGGGGCAAAGGGGCACTGCTATCTGGGCTTCACCAATGCGCAGCTTC
>Ga0134125_10003481_pt1 | contig 18165 bp, 16 predicted proteins | sample KB31751_FD_96464 | JGI IMG/M metagenome (GOLD analysis project Ga0134125, IMG submission 96464) | Terrestrial soil microbial communities with excess Nitrogen fertilizer from Kellogg Biological Station, Michigan, USA - KB3-175-1 | ecosystem: Environmental > Terrestrial > Soil > Unclassified ... | reverse complement strand
GCGTGCAGCCGGCGCCGTCGACGCCGGGCGTGCAGCCGGCGCCGTCGACGCCGGGCGTGCAGCCGGCGCCGTCGACGCCGGGCGTGCAGCCGGCGCCGTCGGCCGCGCACGGCGCGCATCACGCCACGCACGCGACGCACAAGACGCACGCGCCCGCGCATCCGATCGCGACGAAGACGCCGGGCAAGGCGGCCCCGGTCGCGGCGCCCACGCGCGCGCCCGCAAAGAAGCCGACGAAGGACGACGGCCTGCACCACGATCCGCTCGAGGAGCTGCAGCGCTCGGTCGAATAGCCGTGTAAACGATCGGCGCCGCCGCGTCGTCCTCGTTGCATGCGGCACGCCCTCGCCTTCGCGATCCTCCTCGCCCTTCCGTCGACGCCCGCGCGCGCGCAAGACGCGACCGCGCCCGCCTTCTCGCTGCAAGACTTCCGCCCCGCGATCGACTCCAAGGGCTACATCACGGTCAACGCGTCGTCGATCCTCGGCCACCTCGACTTCTCGCTCGGCCTGGTCGGCTCCTACGCGCACGACGTGCTCTCGCTGTCGGGGCAGGGCGCGCAGCTGCGCGTCGAGCACTTGCTGACGCCGCAGCTGCAGTTCGCGCTCGGCCTGTTCAAGTGGGTCGAAGTCGGCTTGTCGCTGCCCGTGCACATCATGTTCGGCGAGCGCGGACCGAAGCTCACCGACGCCGATCCCAACCAGAACAACAGCCTCAGCTTCTCCGGGCAGTTCGTCGGCGATCTCGGGCTGCACGCCAAGGCGCGCTTCATCAACACGTCGAAGTACCCGGTCGGGCTCGCCCTGCTCTTCTCGCTCTACGCGCCGTCGGGCGACGCCAAGAAGTTCCTCGGCGAAGGCCAGGTCACCTTGCGCCCCGAGATCATCGTCGACAGCGAGCTCGGCCGCGCGCGCCGCTTCCGCCTCGCGCTCAACCTGGGCGCGCTGGTGCGCCCGTCGGTGCACTCGTACACCGACGCGGGCACCACGCTCGCCGGCGTCCCCGACGTGGCCGGCGGTATGCCCTTCTGCGCGCCGTCGGCGATGCTCGGCGCCGCGCCCGGCTCGCCGGTCTGCGGCACCCAACAGACGCGCGCGCTCGGCACGCAGCTGACCTACAGCCTCGGCGCCTCCTACGCTCTGGTGCCGCAGAAGTTCGACCTCGTCGGCGAGCTCTTCGGCTACGGCGACGTCACCGGGCAGGCGTCCGCGAGCCCGCTCGAGGGCCTGCTCGCGGCCAAGGTCTACCTGGCGCAAAAGTCGTACTTCGAGATCGGCGGCAGCGCCGGGCTGGTGCCGGGGATGACCGGCTCGCCCGACTTTCGCGTCTTCGTCGGCTTCATCTTCGAGCCGTCGATCGGCGATCGCGACGGGGATGGCATCAAGGACGACGTCGACCAGTGCCCCGACGATCCGGAGGACTTCGACGACTTCGAGGACGAGGACGGCTGCCCCGATCCCGACAACGATCGCGACGGCATCCTCGATCGCGACGATCAGTGTCCCAACGAGCCGGGCCCCGTCGAGAACCACGGCTGCCCCGTGGTCGTGCATCCGCCCGAGCCGCCGTCGGATCGCGACCAGGACGGCCTCATCGATGAGGACGACGAGTGTCCCGAGATCCCCGGGCCCAAGGAGAACCACGGCTGCCCGTGGCTCGACTCCGACGGCGACGGGCTGCTCGACAAGGACGACAAGTGCCCGCACGAATACGGGCCCAAGGACAACGGCGGCTGCCCGCTGCCCAATCACGCGAAGATCCGGCGCGGCCACATCCTGGCGATGAACCCGATCTTCTTCGAGACGGCCAAGGCGATCATCAAGCCGATCTCGTACCCGACGCTCGACGACGTCGCCGACACGCTGCGCTCCAACCAGCAGCTCTTGATCATCGAGATCCAGGGCCACGCCGACGAGCGCGGCGACGACGACTACAACATGCGGCTCACCGAGGATCGCGCCGCCGCCGTCAAAGCGTATCTGGTGAACAAGGGCGTGAGCGCCGATCGCCTGCAGTCGCACGGCTACGGCGAGACCAAGCCGCTCTGCCGTCAGCACGCCGAGAGCTGCTGGTCGAAGAACCGTCGCGTCGAGTTCGTCATCCTGCGACGAAGTGACAACCCGTTGCCGGATCTTCCCTAGGCCGCACACCCGAGCGGCACGCGTCCGCTCCCGCCCGTGCGTCTCGCGCGATGACCCGCGGCAACATGCCGCAATGGACAGGCTTGCTCGGGTGCCTATTCGCAGGTCCTCGAAGTACTGCGGTGGCGGTACCGCAGGCGATCTGCCGATAGCGCCGTCATCGTCGACGAGATCCATCAGAGGAGGCGGACATGAATTGGACAGGGTATGGAGCGGGCGGTGATGGACTGACGACTCAGGGCGCGATCGGCAACGCGATCGGCGGCGCGGCACCGGCCGTCGGCACCGTGCTCGGGAGCGCGTTCGGCATGCCGATGGTGGGCGGGATGCTCGGCAATCTCGCGAGCCAGCTGTCGCACTTCTTGCCGTTCGGCGCGGGGCCGCAATTCGGCGGGCAGCAGTACGGGCAGGGCTTCTCGCCGCAGGGCGCGGTCGGAAATTGGATCCAGCAGCTGGCGCCGGGGCTCGGCAGCTCCGTCGGTGGCGCTTTCGGGCAGTCGCAGCTCGGCGGGATGCTCGGCAACCTCGCGGGTCAGCTCGGCAGCATCCTGCCGTTCGGCGCCGGGCCGCAATTCGGCCAGCAACAGCAGCAGCTCGCGCCGATGGGCGCCGTCGGTAACTGGATCCATCAGCTGGCGCCGGGGCTCGGCGGCGTCGCCGGCGGGGCGTTCGGCGCGCCGCAAGTCGGCGGCATGCTCGGCAACCTCGTCGGGCAGCTCGGCAGCCTCTTGCCGTTCGCGGCGGGGCCGCAATTCGGCCAGCAGTATGGGCAAGGCTTCTCGCCGCAGGGCGCGGTCGGGAATTGGATCCAGCAGCTGGCGCCGGGGCTCGGCAGCTCCGTCGGTGGCGCTTTCGGGCAGTCGCAGCTCGGCGGCATGCTCGGCAACCTCGCGGGTCAGCTCGGCAGCATCCTGCCGTTCGGCGCCGGGCCGCAATTCGGGCAGCAGCAGCAGTTTGCGCCGATGGGCGCCGTCGGCAACTGGATCCATCAGCTGGCGCCGGGGCTCGGCGGCGTCGCCGGCGGGGCGTTCGGCGCGCCGCAGGTCGGCGGCATGCTCGGCAACCTCGTCGGGCAGCTCGGCAGCCTCTTGCCGTTCGCGGCGGGGCCGCAGATGCCGCAGATGCCGCAGATGCCGCAAATGCCGCAGATGCCGGGGAGCTCGTGGCTGCACTCGCTCCTCGGGCAGCAGCAATCGCCGATGTTCACGAACTGCTTCGGGGCGACCCCGGGCCTGGGGCAGAGCATCCTTCCCTTTTCCGGCGGCCCGCAGCTCAACCCTCAAGGTGCGCTTGGAAGTTGGCTCAGTCAGATGGCTCCCGGACTCGGCGGCGCCGTCGGTGGCGCCTTCGGACAGCAGCAGCTCGGCGGCATGCTCGGAAACCTCGCCGGACAGCTCGGCGGCATGCTGCCCTTCTCTGCCGCTCCCCAGTTCGGACGCCCGCCGCAGACGCAGAACTGAGGTGAAGCGACGCGTGGATCGCGTGGATGAATGAAGCAGCGGGCGCGGCGGCGACGGCGCCGCCGTGCCCGCTGTGGTTTCTCGTGACGAAGGAGGATTCGTGAGCGCTGAGGACTTCATCGTGGTACCCGCGGCCGCCGCGGGCGCCGACGGCGTGGCTGCGCTGAAACAACTATTGGCCGAGCTCGGCGGCTCGCACGTCAAGTCGCTGGTCGGCTCACCCGACGCGCCCCGCCGCGCGGTCTTGACCCTGTCGCCCGACGAAGCGCAGGCGCTCTCGCAGCGCTACGCCGGCCGGCTCCTCGTCGAGCGCAACGCCGCGCTCTCCCCTTTTTGAACCGATCGATCCGAGATTGGAGACCACCATGCCCGACCCGAATACGCCCAACGTGTTGCAAGGCGGAAAACGGCAATTCCTGATTGCCGCCCGTCGCGACGCGGCGCTCGCCACCGCGGGGCTGCGGCCTTTTGCCGCAGGTGCCCTCGACAACGTCGTTCAAAACATGGGCCTCGACATCGTGAGGGTGCATCGCCCGGCCGCGATGTCGACGCTCGCTGCGTCCACCGACGTCGCCTCGCAGGTGTACGTCGCGAGCATCGATCCCGACCGCGCGCAGCTCTTGCAGCGCACCGCCCCGCCGCAGATGATCGTCGAGGAGGACGCCTACCTCGGCTACGGCCCGCCCAAGGCGGTGCAGCAGGCCAGCGTCTCGATGATGAGCGCGGTGCCGTCGGCCGACGTGGTCAGCCGCGACGTGCGCTTCATCGTGCTCGGCGAAGGCGACAAGCCGCTGCCCGGCATCGACGTCACGCTCGTCGGCGACGGCTGGCCGGCGCAAGGCACCACCGACGCCAACGGCCAGCTCAAGCTGACGCTGTCGACGCTGCCGGGCAGCCCGGCCAAGACGCTGTTCGCCGCGGCCAAGGGCACCTATTGGGATCGCTACGTCACCACGCCGCAGATCGACGACAACAACGTCAACGTCATCCGACTGCAGTCGATCGCCGAGACCATCGACGGCTTCCCCGCCAAGTATCGCTTCGGCTGGGGCGCCAAGATGATGGGGCTCGACGCCCTGCCCGAGACGCTCGACGGCAGCGGCGTGCGCGTCGCCATCATCGACTCCGGCGCCGACATCACGCACCCGCTCCTGCAGCACATCACCACCGGCATCGATCTGACGAACAACGCCGATCGCAAGACCTGGGCGAAGGACGTCGTCGGGCACGGCTCGCACTGCGCCGGGACCATCGCCGCGCGCAGCGCCGGCAGCCTCCGCGGCTTTTCGCCCGGCGCCGAGATCCATGTCCTCAAGATCTTCCCCGGCGGGCAGTTCTCCAGCCTGCTCGACGCGCTCGACTACTGCATCGCCAACCAGATCGACATCGTGAACATGTCGCTCGGCAGCCCGCAGCCGTCGCAGATCGTCGAGCAGAAGCTGCAGGAGGCGGTGGCCAACGGCGTCTTCTGCGTCGTCGCCGCCGGCAACTCGGGCGGGCCGGTGCAGTATCCGGCGTCGTCGCCGAACGTGCTCGCGGTCTCGGCGATCGGGCTCATCGGCGCGGTGCGTGCGGAGACCTGGGACAGCTCGCAGGTCAATCCGCGCCTGGTGTCGCCCGACGGCGTCTTCAGCCCGACGTTCACCTGCTACGGGCCGGAGGTGGCGGTGTGCGCGCCGGGCGTGTCGATCATCTCGACGGTGCCCGGCGGCTACGAGTCGCAGTCGGGTACGTCGATGGCGGCGCCCTACATCAGCGGGCTCGCGACCCTGCTGCTGGCGCATCATCCGCTGTTCCAGCCGCAGATGAACCCGCGCGGGGCGCAGCGCGTGCACGCGCTGGCGTCGATGATCCGGCAGATGTGCACGCCCTATGCACTCGGACAGAACCGCACCGGCATGGGGCTGCCGCGCGTGACGTCGCAGGTGGCGGGCGCGCTGCAGCCGGGCGCGCAGTCGACGACGGTGGTGACGCCGCCGCAGATCGCGCCGCAGGCAGCCGGCTTCGCCTGGCCGCAGGCGATGTCGCCGTTCGCGCCGATGGCGGCGGGCCCCGACCGCGCGTTCCTCTATCAGTACAACCCGGCGCCCAGCTCACCCTGGCCGTTCGGCTGGCACTAGCCGCCGGTTAGATCCTCACAGCGGCGGGCCGCGCCGTCAGCTCGAGGCCATAGCGACGCCTCACGGCGCCCATCTTCTCGAGATCGGGCGGGCGGGCCGCCGGCGGTCAGCACCGCCGCGACGTCACGTAGGTCATCACGCTTTCGAGCTCGAGAATGCTGGGCGCGGGCGCCTCCTCCGCCTCACGCGCAAGGGGCTGCGCGCCGGCACGTCCGTGCGCAGCGCGTGCACGCGCTCGAGGAGACACTGCGCGCGATCGCCGGCTCCCGAGGCGCGCGATCTGCGTTAATCTCTTGCGACGTGCTCGCATTGGTGATCGGAGGGGGGGAGGCGCTCGAGGCCGTCACGGCCGTCTTGTCACCGCACGGTTTCACCGTCGAGGCGGCGGAGCGGCAGCCGGCTCCGCGTGCCGGCTGCCGGCTGGTGATCATCGATTGGGACACGACCGAGGACGGCGCCGGCGCCTGCCGCGCGCTCGCCGCCGATCGCGCCTTTGCCGACGTGACGATCATCGCCTCGAGCGCCGAGCAGACGACCACGCGCCTCATGGAGATCCTCGCCGCCGGCGCCACCGACGCGCTGCGCCTGCCCGCCGACGGCCCGCGCCTGCTGGCGCGCGCGCTCCAGATCGCCGACGCCGGCGGCCGCAACACGGTCGACGCGCACGCGCACCTCTACCGGCGCCTCTTCGAGCGCAACCCGCTGCCGATGTGCCTCTTCGACGATCGCTCGCTGCGCTTTCTCGCCGTCAGCGACGGGGCGGTGCGCCAGTACGGCTGGTCGCGCGAAGAGCTCCTGCAGATGACCTTGCGCGACATCCGCCCGCCCGAGTGCGTGCCCGCCTTCGAGCGCGCGGTGCTGGAAGACGCGGAGACGGTGTTCCTGACGACGCGTCACCGCCGCAAGGACGGCTCCGAGTTCGTCTCGCAGGGCGTGCTGCAGCGGCTGAGCACCGCCACCGGCCACGTGCGCTTCGCCGTGAGCCGCGACGTCACCGAGGAGACGCGGCTAGCCGAAGCGCAGCGCCGCTCGCTCGCCGACTACCACGAGCTGGTGCGGCGCACGGCCGACGGCGTCCTCACGCACCGCCCTTTTCCCGAGGGCGCCATCGCCTACGCCAATCCCGCGTTCGTCGCCTTTCTCGGCTATCCGTCGGGCGAACCGCTCGTCGGCCGCCCGGTGCTCGAGATCGTGCATCCCGAGGATCGCGAGCTCGTGCGCGGCCGCATCGACAGCATCGTCTCGACCACGCAGCCGACGCAGCCGCGCCCCATCCGCTTCATCGGCGCCGACGGGCGCGACCGCTGGGCGGAGACGCGCGGCATCTCGGTCCGCTACGAAGGAGCGCCGGCGATCACCGTCATCGCCCGCGATCTCACCGAGCGCCGCCGCGCCGAAGAAGCGCTGCGCCGCTCCGAGGAGCGCTTTTCGCGCATCTTCCACACCAACCCGGCGGCGATCAGCATCACGCGCGCGTCCGATCGCCGCTTCGTCGAGGTCAACCAGACCTTCACGCGGCTCACCGGCTGGTCGCGCGAAGAGGTGGTCGGACGCACCGGCGCCGAGCTCCGCCTGTGGGACGAGCCGAGCGACCGCGAGCGCGTGCTCGCCGCCTCGTTCGATCCCAACGGCCCGCGCGAGACCGAGGTGCGCACCGTCGACAAATCGGGCGTGCGGCACGACGTCCTCATGTCGGTGGTGCCGATCGAGATCAACGACGAGCAGCACTTTTTGGCCATCGCCGTCGACATCAGCGAGCGCAAACGGCTCGACGGTCAGCTCCGGCACGCGCACAAGATGGAGGCGATCGGGCGGCTCGCCGGCGGGATCGCGCACGACTTCAACAACCTGCTCACCGGGATCCGCGGCTACGCCGAGCTGCTCGTGCAGCAGGAGGCGCCCGGCTCGCAGAGCCGCGACGCCGCGCAACACATCTTGCGCGCGGCGATGCGCGCGGCCAGCCTCACCGGCCAGCTGCTCGCATTCACCCGGCGCGAGCCGACGCACGCCACCGTGCTCGTGCTCGACACCGAGGTGCGCCAGCTGGCGTCGCTGCTCCGGCGCATCATCGGCGGCGACGTGGCGCTGCAGCTCGAGCTGCGCGCCGGCGCCGCCCGCGTGCGCGTCGACGCCGGGCAGCTCGAGCAGGTGATCCTCAACCTCGCGGTCAACGCGCGCGACGCCATGCCCAAGGGCGGGCAGCTCACCATCGCCACCGCCGCCCTCGCCGACGCCGGCGGGCGCGGCCGCGTGCGGCTGAGCATCGTCGACACCGGCGCCGGTATGTCCGAAGAGGTGCGCACGCGCATGTTCGAGCCGTTCTATACGACCAAGGAGATCGGCCGCGGCACCGGGCTCGGGCTCTCGATCGTGTACGGCATCGTCGAGCAGTCGGGCGGGACCATCCACGTCGAGAGCTCGCCTGGGCAAGGCGCGAGCTTTCACATCGAGCTGCCGCGCGTCGAGGAGCCGGTGGCGCCGCCCGCCTCCGTCGAGGAGAAGGCCGCGCCCCACGGCCACGAGACCATCCTGGTCGCCGAGGATGACGAGGACGTGCGCGACTTCGTGCAGTTCGTCCTCGGGCGCGCGGGCTATCGCGTGCTGGTGGCGGAGGACGGCGTGCGCGCGCTCGAGGTGGCGCAGGCGAGCACGCACGCGATCGATCTGTTGCTGAGCGATCTGGTGATGCCGCGCCTCAACGGCCACGATCTGGCGCGCCATTTCGTCGGGCAGCGGCCGCGCGTCCCCGTCATGCACATGTCGGGCTATCCCGGCATCCGTGGGTCCGAGGCCGACCGTCGCACACCATTCCTGCAGAAGCCGTTCTCGCCCGAAGAGCTCTTGCGCGCGGTTCGCGACGCGCTCGATGCGCCACTGTCGTAGCTTCCACGAGAGGACCCTACGCTCTCGCATCCGCAAGGCGCGCTACAGTAGTTCCGCGGGCACGATCCTACAATCGGCGAACCCTTTCCCTTTGCGGAGGTCTTGTCGATGCGTCTCTTGTTCGCGCTCGTCCTGGTTGCCGGTCTCGCCGCCAACCCGGGCTGCTCGTGCAGCCACAACGGCGCCAAGGACACCGACGGAGGCGCCGGCGGCGACGACATGAGCGTGCCGATCTCCGGCGGCGACATCGTCATCACGCCCGCCGACGCGACGCTCGACATCACGCCCGGCGGCGCGCCGGCCACGCAGACCTATACCGCCGCGCTCAAGAATGGGCAGGACGTGACCGGGCAGACGACCTGGACGGTCGACGACGCGTCGCTCGGCGCCTTCTCGGGCAACGGCTTCACCAGCACCGTCGACCACGGCGGCACGACGCTGGTGCACGCCGCGTACAACGGCCTGACCGGCTTCGCCACGCTGCACGTCAAGCTGCACGCGATGGTTCCGTCGGACAGCTGTCCGAGCTGCCCGCCCTTCCCCGGCTCTGGCACGCCGGCCTGCAGCGCCACGGCGCAGACGCCGGCGGTGCTCTATCCGCCCGACGGCACGCTGGTGCCGCCGAACATGAACGTGCTCGAGCTGCAGTACGATCAAGGCGGCGGCAACACCTACTTCGAGATCGACTACGAGAACGCCGCCACCGACGTGCGCGTGCTGACGCAGTGCACGCCCATCACCGACTCCAAGGGGGCCGCCACCAACGGCTGCGTCTACGATCTGTCGCAGCAGGTCTGGGATTACATCGCGCAGTCGAACCGCGGCGGCGATCCGTTGAACATCATCGTCCGCGCCACCGACGCCAGCGGCAGCTGCGTGGCGACGTCGCAGACGCAGGTCGCGATCTCGTTCGCCGAAGAGGACCTCAACGGCGGCGTCTACTACTGGCAGTCGGTCGCCATCGGTGTGGCGTCGGGCGCAGCCGGCGGCATCTTCCGTTACGACTTCGGCAAGCGCGGGCAGACGCCCGAGGCGTTCCTCGCGCCGGTGCCCGGCGCCAAGATGAACCGCTGCATCGGCTGCCACTTCCTCTCGCGCGACGGCTCCAAGATGACGTACGGCAACGACGATCCCGACGCCGATGACGAGTACAGCGATCTGACGACGACGCTCATCGACGTCGCCACCAAGCAGGCGGTCAATCCGGGCATGCTCAAAGGCGGCTTCCAGGCCTTCACGCCCGATCACTCGCTGTTCCTGGCGTCCAACCCGAGCGGCGGGAATCCGATGAACATGTTCACGCTGTGGAATGGCGCGACCGGAGCGGCGGCATCGCCGGCGATGGTCTCGTCGGGCGCGGGGCGCGCGACGCAGCCGGACTACTCGGCGGACGGCAGCCAGGTGGTGTTCGTGGCGCCGGGGAGCTTCGCGTTCCCCTCGTACACGCGCACCGACGACAACCACTTCAGCGGCGGCAGCATCTTCACGATGTCGGCCAACGGCACGACCTTCGGCACGCCGACGGCGCTCGTCACCTCGGCGGGCGAGAACAACTACTACCCGGCCTTCTCGCCCGACGGCGCCTTCGTCGTGTTCAACCGCGTGCCGCTCACCGGCGCGCCCGGCGCGTGCACCAACACCGCGACTGCCGGCTCGTGCCCCAACGACGCCTTCTCCAACCCGAACGCGCGCATCTTCATCGTCCCGGCGGCGGGCGGCACGCCGGTCGACCTGGCGAGCATCAACGGCTCGGGCGCGCTGGAAAACTCCTGGCCGCGTTTCGCGCCGACGGTGCAGCACTACAAGGGCGACACGATCGCGTGGGTGACCTTTGCCTCGACGCGCGACTACGGCGACGTCGTGCGCAACACGGCTACGATCGGCGGCATGCCGCAGCACCCCTGCTATCCGCCCGAGTCGCCGGAGAACACGTCGACGAACAAGAACGTCATCGAGGATCCGAGCTGCCTGCAGCCGCAGCTGTGGATGGCGGCCATCAACCTGTCGAAGGCGTCGACGGGCGCCGATCCGAGCTTCCCGGCGTTCTGGCTGCCCTTCCAGGATCCGCACGCCCACAACCACATCGCGCAGTGGGTCCTGCAGCTCGTCGGCCCGCCGTCGACGGGCGACATGGGCATGTGCGTTCCCGACGGAACCGCGTGCACCGCCGGCGGCGCGCAGTGCTGCAACGGCGTCTGCTGCACGAACAACACCTGCAACGGCTGCATCCCGTAGCGCTTCTCGTACAATGAGGGCATGACGCCCGCGGGCCGCATCGACGTGTTGCACCCGGCGGGGCTGCCCGGCGTCGTCTGGTACCGCGGCCGGCGGGTGTCGCATGCCTATCCCCGCCACTGGCACGAGGAGCTCCATCTGTGCGCCTACAGCGCGGGCGACGGGCGCCTCCGGCTGCGCGGGGCGACTTCGGCTATCGGCGCCGGCGACCTGGCGATCACGCCGGCCGGCGAGATCCACGAGAACTGGGTCGAGCGCGGCGGGGCCTGCAGCTTTCGCAGCCTCTATCTCGACGTCGCGCTGGTGCGCGGCCTGGTGCGCCAGGCGACGGGCGATCCGCGCTCGGAGCTCGCCTTCGCCGCGACGCGGCTGCGGGCGCCCGCGCTGCGACGGGCGCTGATCGCGCTCCACCGCGCGATCGAGGACGGCGCGGCGCCGCTGCAGGCCGAGGGCGCACTCGTCGAGCTGTGCGGCGCGATCCTCGCCACCGACGCGACGCGCGGTCCGAGCGAGCGCCGGCTCGGGCGCGAGCGGCGCGCGGTGCGCCAGGCGCAGGCATTTTTGCGCGAGCACCTCGACGAGCTCGTGTCGCTGCGCCAGCTGGCGACGGTGACGCGGCTCAGCCCGTACTACCTGCATCGCGTCTTCTGCCGCGAGACGGGAATGCCGCCGCACGCGTTTCAGCTGCAGCTGCGCATCAACACCGCCAAGCGCCTCATGCGCGCGGGCACGGCGCTGGCCGAGGTCGCGGCCGCGACGGGCTTCGCCGATCAGAGCCACCTGACGCGGCACTTCCGGCGGCTCGTCGGAATGCCGCCCGGACGCTTCCGCCGTTTTCAGGGCTAGAACGTTCAAGCGCGCGAACGCGGGGACGAGCCACCGTGGTCGCGACGATGAGACCGATTCTTGCGACGCTGCTCGCGCCACTCGTTGCCGCCTGCGCCACCACGCCGGCGGCGCGCATCGATCCCCATGGCCTCGACGCGCGCGACGCGCAGGTCGCGAGCGAGCGCTATCGCGGCCGCGCGGCGCTGCGCCTGTCGCCGCTGCCCGGACACGAGGCGGACGACGGCAGCCTCATCGCGCTCGTGCGCGGATCGACCTTCCGCGACGGCACCATCGACGTCGACGTCGCGGGCAGTCCGCGGCCGGGCGCGTCGCCCGTCATGAAGGGCTTCATCGGCGTCATGTTCCGCGTGCAGCCCGACCGCGGCGCGGGCGAGCTCGTCTACGTGCGGCCGGTCAACGGGCGCTCCGACAACCAGCTCGAGCGCAACCACTCGGCGCAATATTGCTCGCCGCCCGAGCTCGGCTGGAAGCAGCTGCGCGCGCAGAGCCCGGGGCAGTACGAGTCGTACGTGGATCTCGAGCCGGGCGCCTGGACGCACCTCCGGATCGAGGTGGCCGGCACCTACGCGCGGCTCTTCGTCAACGGCGCGCGGCAGCCGACGCTGATCGTGTCGGAGCTGAAGCACGGCGACGGCGCCGGCGCGATCGCGCTGTGGGCGCATTCGACGACCGACGCCCACTTCGCCAACCTGCGCGTGACGCCGGCGGGAGCGCGGCGATGAGCGCGGCAGCCTGCGCGCGGCGCGCCGCCCTCTTCGTCTGCCTGCTCGCGGCCGCGCGCGCCGGCGCCACCTCGTGGACGACCGACGTGCGCTCGCTGCAGAAGGTCGCCGACGGCGTCTGGGTCATCATCCACAAAGACGCGGTGCTCGCGGGCTGGCCGCAGGGCAACACCACCGTGGTCATCGGACGGCGCGGCGTGCTCGTCGTCGACGCGTGCTTTTTGACCTCGAGCGCCAGGGAGGACATCGCCGACATCCGGCGGCTGACGTCGAAGCCGGTGCGCTGGCTCGTGAACACGCACTTTCACATCGACCACAACGCCGGCAACAGCGCCTACAAGGATGCGTTCCCCGGCGTCGAGATCATCGCGCAGTCGGCGACGCGACGGTTCATGGACGACACCAACCCCGCCTTCGCCGCCAACGTCATCGCGCCCGACGGCCGGCCGTCGACGGAGCTGCTGCCGGCGATGCGCCGCGCGCTGGCGAGCGGACACGACGACGGCGGCAACGCGCTGTCGGCCGCCGATCGCGCGCTGAGGTGCGCCAGATCCACGACATCGAGGGCGAGATCGCCGACTATCGCCACTATCGCTACGAGCCGCCGACGCTCCTGTTCGAGCGCGCGCTCACCCTCGATCTCGGCGATCGCCAGGTCGTGGTCGAGCACCTCGGGCGCGGCAACACGCCCGGCGACGCCAGCGTGTGGCTGCCGCGCGAGCGCGTGCTGGCGACGGGAGATCTGCTGACGGGGCCGATCCCGTACATGCGCATGGGCTACCCGCGCGAGCAGCTCGAGGTGCTGCGCACGCTGCGCGGGCGCGACGCGCGCGTGATCGTGCCGGGTCACGGCGCCGTGCAGACCGACCCGCGCCCGCTCGACGACGTCATCGCGCTCTTGCAGTCGGTGGTCGATCAGGTGCACGAACAGACGGCGAAGCTGCCGATGAATTCGAAGACCAAGCGCAAGAGCGCCGACGATCTGCACATCGATCTCGGCGCCTTCCAAAAGCGCATGGCGGGCGACGACCCGGTGAACCTCGACTTCTGGCAGAACATCGTCGAGGGCCTGGGCGGCACCGCGAACCAGGGGCTCGTCGGGCGCGCCTTCGACGAGGAGACGGGCAAGCTGTGACGGTGTAGCATCGCGCCATGTCGGGCTCGACCCACCAGTTCGCGAGCCGGCTGCGCTGGACCGGCGCCGCCGCGGGCGCGGTACGCGACTACGAGAGCTACTCGCGCGCGTACGTCGTCGAGATGGAGGGCAAGCCGCCCTTGCACGGCTCGGCGGCGCTGCCGTTTCGCGGCGACGCGGCCGCGCACAATCCGGAGGATCTGCTGATGGCGGCGCTGTCGGCGTGCCACTTCCTGTCGTACGCGGCGCTGTGCGCGCGGCACGGCGTGGTGCTCGTCGCCTACGAGGACGCGGCCAGCGGCACCATGACCTTCGACCGCGCGCGCAAGGTCATGGCGTTCAGCGAGGTGACGCTGCACCCGCGCTGCCGCGTCGCCGCCGGCACCGACGTCGCGCAGGCGCGGGCGTTGCACGAGCGCGCGCACCACGAGTGCTTCATCGCCAACTCGGTGAACTTTCCGGTCACCAACGAGCCCGAGATCCTCGTCGCCGACGCGTGAGCTCAGCGCTTGGCGATCTCTAGGACCACGCGAAAGCGCGCCGCGCCGCTCAGCATGCGCTCGTAGGCTTCGCGCGCGCGCTCGAGCGGGAACAGCTCGTTCATCGAGCGCACGCCGGTGAGCACGCTGAAGGCGAGCGTGTCTTCGGAGTCGATCGACGTGCCCGAGGCCCAGCCGCGCACGGCGGAACGGCCCATGATGAGGGCCAGGGGCGGCACCTCGATCGGCTCGCCGGAGGCGCCGATGACGAGGAGCGTGCCGTTCACCGCGAGGCCGCCGATCATGGCGCTCATGGCCTTGCCGCTGGTGATGGTCTCGAAGATCGCGCGCGCGCCGCCGCGGCGCTGCAGCTCCTTGGCGGGATCGACGGCGGTGCTGTCGATGTACTCGGTCGCGCCGAGCTTGCGGGCCAGCGCCTCCTTGTCGGCGCCGCGCGCAACGGCGACGGTGCGGAAGCCCATCTTGGCGGCGTATTGGACCGCGAGGTGGCCGAGGCCGCCGAGCCCGTGGATGGCGACGAGATCGCCGCCGCGCAGGCCGCAGTTGCGCAGCGCATTGTAGGTGGTGATGCCGGCGCACAGGAGCGGTCCCGCTTCGACGGCCGAGAGCTCGGCGGGGATGCGGGCCAACGCCGACTCGGCCGCGATCGTGTACTCGGCGTAGCCGCCGTCGACCGTGATGCCGGTGGTGGCGCTGTTCTCGCAGGCGAAGAAGTCGCCGCGGCGGCAGTGCTCGCAGCTTCCGTCGTAGCCGCCGTTCCAGCCGACGCCGACCCGCTGGCCGACCTTCCAGCCGCTCACGCCGGGGCCGACCGCGTCGATGACGCCGGCGACCTCGTGGCCGGGGATGCGCGGATACTCGAGGCCCGGGAGCTGGCCTCCGACGACGAGCGCGTCGCTATGACAGACGCCGCACGCCTCGACCTTGATGCGCACGGCGCCGCGGCCCGGCGTCGGAATGTCGCGCTCCGTAGCCTCCAGCGGCCCGTTCGGGCGCGCCACCTGCACTGCTCGCATCTTCGCCACGCTGCACCTCCTCTGTTCGGCGAAGCAAGAACCAAACCGGCTTGACGGCCCTCATCGTTAGTGTCAGCTTACGGTAAGTGGCAGCTTACGCAGAACGGGCCCTCGACGCGCTCGGGGATTCGACGCGGCGGACGGTGTTCCGGCGCCTCCGTGCAGGCGCACGCTCGGTGGGCGAGATCGCGCGCGGCATGAACGTGAGCCGGCCCGCGGTCTCGCAGCACTTGAAGGTGCTCAAGGCGGCCGGGCTGGTGCTCGGTCGCGCCGAAGGCACGCGGCGCCTGTACGCCGTGAACCCGCGCGGGCTCGACGAGCTGCGCGGTTGGCTCGACGGCTTCTGGGACGAAGCGCTCGCCGCCTTCCAGCACGCCGCCGAGGCCGAGGCCGCCAAAGAGAGGAAGCGACGATGAACGAAGCGACGACGGCGGATCCGAACAGCGTCCGCAAGCTCATGAAGGTGCAGGCGCCGCCGGCGGTGGCGTGGCGCGTGGCCGTGGTCGAGCCGCGCGTCGGCGGGCGCGGGATCGAGGTGCGCTTCATCGCCGAGGGCGACTGGGGCAAGCTCCTGGCCGCGTTCGCGCGCGCGGTGGAGGCCTAGCGCCATGGCCATGGCCAAGATCGAGGCGGGGCGGCGCGCGCTGGTGGCGCGGATCCTCGACGGCGACGGCACGGCGGCGCGCGAGCAGCGGCGCGCGGCGTTCGACAACGCCGGGCTGACCGGCGCGCTCGCCACCCTCGCCGACAAGGTGGCGCGGCACGCGCATCGCGTGACCGACGAGGACATCGCGGCCGCGCGCGCCGCGGGGCTGAGCGAAGATCAGATCTACGAGCTGGTGGTCTGCGCGGCGGTCGGCGAAGCGACGCGGCAGCTCGACGCCGGGCTGGCCGCGCTCGCCGCCGCGACGGACGGGAGGTGACGATGCGCCTCGCCATCCTCGATCGCGGCCATCGGCTCGGCACGCGGATCCTGTTCGCGATCATCCGCGCGGCGTCGCGCCACCCGGTGCTCGACGTCATCAAGCTCGTAAAGTATCGGCCCGACTTCTGGCGCGCGCAGGGGATCACGCACGAGGCGATGCGCGGGCCGTCGGCGTGGTCGGTCGGCGATCGCGAGCTGATGGCGGCGCTGGTGGCGCGCACCAATGGGTGCCAGTGGTGCACGGCGGCGCATTCGGAGGTGGCCGCGGGCGCCTACCGCGATCGCGCCCGGGTCGATGCGGTGCTCGCCGAGCTCGACACGGCGCCGATCGAGGAGCCGCTGCGCGCCACCTTGAAGCTCTTGCGCACGCTCGCGCGCGAGCGGACCGTCGGCGCCGACGACGTGCGCGCCGTCCTCGCCGCCGGCGTGTCGCGCGCGCAGATCGAGGATGCGCTCGCGGTCGCCTTCGCCTTCAACATGACGACGCGGCTGGCCGATGCGTTCGGCTTCACGATGGCGACCCCGGCGGCGTTCGCCTCGGGCGCGAAGTACCTGCTGGCGCGCGGTTATCGATGAAGAGGTAAAGGACTACTTGCAGGCGTCGTTGCGGCCGCTGAAGACCTCGCAGCCGCTGGCGCAGTGCTCGACGACGGTGCCGCTCGAGCCGCCGGTGCAGCGGTAGAGCGTGCCGGACAGGCCGTTGACCTTGTCGCCGCCGCAGTAGAGCCCGCCGACGACGCAGCTCGCGCCGCTCCTACACGAGTCGTTGATGCCGTCGTTGACCTGGCAGCCGTGGGCGCAGCGCGTGACCACGCTCGGCGCGCCGGCGCCGTTGCAGCGATAGAGCGTGCTCGCGTTGCCGCTCAGCTTGTCGCCGCCGCAGTAGAGGCCGCCGTCGACGCAGCTGCCGCCGCCGCTCTTGCACGAGTCGTCGGCGCCGGGGTTGACCTGGCAGCCGGCGCTGCAACGCTCGACCACCGTCGGCTCGGCGCCGCCGTTGCAGCGGTAGAGCGTGTTGGCGTTGCCGCTCAGCTTGTCGCCGCCGCAGTAGAGCCCGCCCGCGGTGCAGCCGCCGCCCGCCGAGCGGCAGGCGTCGTCGCTGCCGGGGTTGACCTGGCAGCCGGCGCTGCAGCGCTCGACCACCGTCGGCGCGCCCGTGCCGTTGCAGCGATAGAGCGTGCCGGCGTCGCCCGAGACCTTGTCGCCGCCGCAGTAGAGCCCGCCGACGACGCAGTTGCCGCCGCCGCCGCCCGACGGGGCGCTGCCGCAGGCGTCGTCCTGGCCGGGCACGACGTCGCAGCCGTCGGCGCAATGCTCGACGACGGTGCCGCTCGAGCCGCCGCTGCAGCGATAGAGCGTGTTGGGATCGCCGCTCACCTTGTCGCCGCCGCAGTAGAGCCCGCCGGCGACGCAGCCGTTGCTGCCTCCCCCGCCGCCGCTCGTGCCGCCGAAGTGATCGTAGCGGATGGCGGTGAAGCGCATGCCGACGTAGTCGACGTAGATCGACGAGCCGCTCACCGACACGTCGCTCTCGAACTGGTGCGCGTAGGTGATGGCGGTGGCGCAGCCCGGCTCCTCGATGAACTCGGCGCGCTGGCCGGGCACGAGCCACTGCTTGAAGAGCATGATGTGGTCCGAGTTGTTGACCGCGTCGGCCGCGCGCAGCGACGAGGCGTCGATCACGCTGGTGATGTCGTCGCGGAACGGGGCGAACTCCCAGGTCGTGCGCCCCGGCGCGGGCAGGCCCCACGCCCACGAGACCAGGCCCGAGCAGTCGGAGCGATAGGGATCCCATGCGCTGTCGTCGTAGCGATTGCAGTAGGTCGAGCAGGCGTCGTCGTAGTCGCGCTGATGATTCGCCGACTGGCAATATTGCAGACGCACGCCCACCCAGTCTTCGGCGCGCGCGATCGCGTCGGAGGCGGCGAGCTCCTCCGCGGTCGATCCGACGTCCTCGGCGGGCGCGCCGCAACCGGCGAGCGCGAGCGCGAGCGCGAGGCCGAGCGTGGCGGTCAGGCTCTTGAGCATGGAACCTCCCTTTCTGCGGCGCGCATTCAGCAAGCCGAATGCCGGGCGCAACCGTCGGAAAGGACGAGGCCGCGGGAGGTGTGGTGTCGCGCTCGGCGCTACAGGTGCAGACCGGCGTGCGCTACATCGTGACGATGCCGGCCGAGCCGCT